>Ga0310691_10007829_pt1 | contig 11068 bp, 5 predicted proteins | sample 176DNAGHGlowgp2_FD_203887 | JGI IMG/M metagenome (GOLD analysis project Ga0310691, IMG submission 203887) | Sheep rumen microbial communities from Palmerston North, Manawatu-Wanganui, New Zealand - 1766 DNA GHGlow gp2 (v2) (version 2) | ecosystem: Host-associated > Mammals > Digestive system >... | reverse complement strand
AACGGGGAAAGTGTGGCTCATGGGCTCTACCTTACTGGTATCCAGCTCGTTCAGCCTGCCCACGTAGTCCAGCATATCCGACATATCCTTTTTCGCCTGCTCCTTTTCCTCATCGGAAAGAGCCAGCTTTGCCAGGATGGATACATAATCTATGGTCTCATCCGTGATCTGCATGGTATTCCTCCTAATCTCTGACCTTGATGTGCGCTTCTCTGAGCTGCATCTCCGTCACCTCGCCGGGTGCGCCGCAGAGCATATCCTGTCCGTTGCCGTTCATGGGGAAGGCAATAACCTCGCGGATATTCTCTTCGTTTCTAAGAAGCATGATCATCCGGTCGATTCCGGGAGCCATTCCCGCGTGCGGCGGTGCGCCGAACTGGAACGCCGTATAAAGGGCGCCAAACTTCTTCTCAAGCACATCCCTGGAATAGCCGGCGATTTCAAAGGCCTTTTCCATTATTTCCATATCATGATTCCGGACCGCACCGGAGGAAAGCTCAACGCCGTTTACCACAATATCGTACTGATATGCCAGGATATCCAGCGGATCCTTGGTATTCAGCGCCTCAAGTCCGCCCTGGGGCATGGAGAATGGATTATGGGTAAATCCGATCTTCTTGGTTTCCGGATCGATCTCAAACATCGGGAAATCATTGACGAAGCAGAAGCGGTAGCTGTTCTTCTCGATGAGATCCAGCCTTGCGCCCAGCTCGTTGCGGATCTGGCCGGCATAGTGGTTGGCCAAAGCCTCCACATCCGCGATAAAGAAGATGGTGTCGCCGACCGAAAGTTTTGCCAGGCTCCGCAGCTCCTCCTTCTTTTCCTCGGGGATAAACTTGTCGATGGGACCCTTATAGCTGCCGTCCTCCAGCACCTCAAGATAGCCCAGTCCGCCCATGCCGATGCTCTGGGCAAATTTCAGCATCTTTTCATGCTGACCCTTGGAGAGCTTCTTCGGTACATTGATACCGCGGACAGTCTTTCCATGGAAGGGCTTAAAGGTGCAGGCCTGGAAGAATTCCGAGAGATCGATGATCCGCAGAGGATTTCTGAGATCCGGCTTATCTGTACCGAACTGCAGCATGGCATCCTTGTAACTGATGACGGGGTAGGGTGCCTCTGTAACAAAGCTTCCCTCAGGCGCAAACTTCCTGAAGACATCCGTCAGCACCTCTTCGCCCACCCGGAAAACATCCTCCTGAGTAGCAAAGCTCATCTCGAAATCCAGCTGATAGAACTCTCCCGGGGAACGATCCGCCCTGGCGTCCTCATCACGAAAGCAGGGAGCAATCTGGAAATACTTATCAAAGCCGGAAACCATCAGCAGCTGCTTATACTGCTGGGGTGCCTGGGGCAGTGCATAAAACTTGCCCTTATACCGGCGCGATGGCACAATATAGTCTCTTGCGCCCTCCGGCGACGACGCGCAGAGAATGGGCGTCTGAATCTCCACAAAGCCCATATCCTCCATCTTTCTGCGGATATAAGAAATCACCTTGGAACGGAACAGGATGTTATCCTTTACCTTTTCATTCCGAAGGTCCAGGAAGCGGTACTTCAGCCGGACATCCTCCCTGACCTCGCGGGAGGTCATGATCTCGAATGGAAGCTGACTGTACATCCTGCCCAGGATATCGATGGAATGAGCCTCCAGCTCGATGGTTCCCGTGGGGATCCTGGGGTTGTAGGTTTCTTCGTCCCTGTGCTCCACCACGCCCTCTACGGAAATGGCCTGTTCCTTTACGATGCCGTCCAGCAGTGTTGTATCCCGGAGGACAACCTGCATAACGCCGTACATATCCCGGAGATCCACAAAGGATACGCCTCCGTGATCCCGGATATTCTCTACCCAGCCCGCCAGACGGACATGCTGTCCTACGTCCGCCTCACTCATCTTGTCCATTGTCTTGTCACGATAGATGTTCTTCGTTTCCACTTCTCTTTCCTCGTCTTTCTTTTCTTTCTTTTCTTACGATTCTTAATTGTTTATCATCTGATCTGTTTTTCCTGCCTGCTATCTTCTTTTCTATTATCTTCTTTCCTGTTATCCACTTTTTCCATTATCCTGTCTGTTCTCTTTTTTACATTCTGTCTGTTTTCTTCTTGCGCTCTGTTTATTTTTCTCTTTCTGTTTATTCCCTTCTGCACGTTCCATTCTTCGGCATGATTCCGGTCTTCGGCATGATTCCGGTCCTCGGCATACCGCCGGAGCCAGAGGAATAAAGCACAAAATCCCGGGCAAAAGACAGAATTACCCTGTCTTTTGTCCGGGACGAATGTTTCTCATTCGCGGTGCCACCCGACTTCAAACCTTCCGGTTCGCTCTCATTCCTGTACATAACGCGTACCCGCGGATCGCTCTGCCCCGGCTTCCCGGATGGAACGACCGGCTCCGGAGTGTTCCCCTTGCGAAAGTATCATACGCGGTTTCTCAGTCGCGCCCCGCGCTCCCTGTCATGCCTTTCTCGCCGGAGTCTCCTTCACAGCCTTTTTCAGTTTTTCTGCTGTACTGCAACGAATTATAGCCGATACTACCGCAATTGTAAAGAACTTCTGCTACCTGGCGAAATATGCGGAGGCAGTAGACGAATAAACGCCTTCATAATTCCGGGAGGGTTTTCCGCTTCCCTTGGGGAGAAGGATGATCTGAATCGCCTCCAGACGCTTTGCCATGCCGCTGGTACCGGAAAGCTCGCCGTTTCTGGCCCATCCCATCCATCCGTAGGTCTGGGAGTGAACTCTGTAGTACACATCATAATGGTTTGCTATCTCACCGGTCAGCTTAATTTGGATAGCCTCCAGACGTTTCGCTCTGCCTGAGGTTCCGGCCATCTGTCCGTTCCCCCGCCATGTCTGCCAGCCGTAGGTCTGCACATGAGTCCGGTAGGAAATCCCGCCACTGTAATCCTGGTTGGTCAGCTTGATCTCGATGCCTTCCAGACGCTTAGCCTGTCCGCTGGTACCGGCGATCGCGCCATTAAATACAAAATTCTGCCATGCATAGGTCTGTACATGCACGCGATAGGTTACATTCGGCTTATTGGTATAGCGTGTTCCTTCATATACCTTTCCCTTGCCGTAAACCACATTGGAATTGGATCCCGGACGATTTGCCGGCGTACCCTCACTGTAGCTGAATTCCTGTACCCAGTAATAGCGGTAACCGGAAGCTGATGTAAAGCAGCCGATGCCGATGCTCTTAAAGCCGTTATTCAGAATACTGGACCGGTGCGGAGCCGAACTCATCCATGCGGTAACAGCCGCCTGCGGTGAGGTCTGGCCGGCCGCAATATTTTCGCCGTAGGTCTTGGTCGATCTGGTACTGGTAATGGTAGTCCAGCTGGATCCATCCGGACGGGAATGGGAAAAGCTGCTGCTGATTTCCGCAGCCCTTTCCATAGCCGCTTCCAGAAGATCCTTATCCATGGTCAGAACGCTGCATCCATTAGCGCTTCTCTGCTGGTTGATCAGATCCAGAACCTGCCATGCAGCAGAATAATCATAGTTTCCTTCATAGGTTCTTCCGGCCACCGTAATGGTTGCCGCACTTGCTTCCTTCTTCGGTACAAATACGCCCGTGATCAGGGTGATCACCATCATTACCGCAAGAAGCAGGCTGAGTTTTCTGCGTTTTTTCATTGTCCACCTCCTACATGTTCCCTGAGGTTTTCGTCAATCCTCTGCCGGTCCTACAGTCCTTCTGCCACTTCCACAAGATACTTGCCGTAGGCCGTTTTCATCAGCGGTTCCGCCAGGCGGAGAAGCTGGTCTTTGTTGATGAAGCCTCTTTTATATGCAATTTCCTCTATGCAGGAAATATATAGTCCCTGCCGCTTCTGGAAGGCGGCTACAAAATCCGCGGCATCCAGCAGCATATCATGGTTTCCTGTATCCAGCCAGGCAAATCCGCGGCCCAGCGTCTCCACAAACAGGTCTCCTCTGTCCAGATAAGCGTTATTCACCGATGTGATCTCGATCTCCCCTCTGGCCGAAGGCTTTACATTCTTTGCGATTTCGATGACATCGTTGTCATAGAAATACAGTCCGGGCACAGCATAGTTGGACTTCGGCTTCTCCGGCTTTTCCTCAATGGAAACAGCCTTTCCGCTCTCATCAAATTCCACAACTCCGTACTCCCGGGGATCGCGAACATAATATCCGAAGATCGTTGCTCCCTTTTCTCTGGCAGCCGCCCTGCGAAGCACCGCGGAAAAGCTCTGTCCATAGAAGATATTATCGCCAAGGACAAGGGCAACTCTGTCGCTGCCGACAAACTCCGCACCGATGATAAATGCATCCGCCAGTCCCCTGGGTTCTGTCTGCACCGCATAGCTGAAGGACATACCCAGCTGCTCTCCCGTTCCAAAAAGCTCTTCAAATACCGGAAGATCCCTGGGTGTGGATATGATCAGCACCTCACGGATACCGGCCAGCATCAGTGTGGAAAGCGGATAATAGATCATGGGCTTATCGTACACCGGCATGATCTGCTTGGAGACGGCCTTTGTCAGCGGATAAAGTCTTGTGCCGCTGCCTCCGGCAAGGATGATTCCCTTCATATTCTGTACCTCCCGCGCAACAAATAGTTGCATTTTCCCTGTTTAAGTCAGGAATCCCGTTTCCTGCTCAAACTTCATTTTAACATGAACACGGTTTTTTATACAAGGTTTTTTCTGTTATTTTTTGTGATGCCAAGGTCAAAAGGCTTAAATACCTTTTACAGATACCTCTTCAGATACTGCCCGGTATAAGACTGCTCCATTCCGGCGACCTCCTCCGGCGTACCCGAAGCGATCACGGTACCGCCGCCGTTTCCGCCCTCCGGTCCCATATCGATGATATAATCCGCCTGCTTGATCACATCCATATTGTGTTCGATCACCACCACAGTATTGCCCGCATCTGCGAATTTCTGCAGAATCTGCAGAAGCTTCTTTACATCTGCAAAATGAAGTCCCGTGGTGGGCTCATCCAGAATATAGATCGTACTGCCGGTGCTCCGCTTGGAGAGCTCGGTTGCCAGCTTGATCCGCTGTGCCTCTCCTCCGGAAAGCGTGGTGGAGGGCTGTCCCAGCTTAATATAGCCAAGTCCCACATCCTGCAGGGTTTTGATTTTCCGGTAGATTGGCGGAACAGCCTCAAAGAATTCGCAGGCCTCATCCACAGTCATATCCAGAACCTCAAAAATATTCTTTCCCTTATAATGCACCTCCAGCGTTTCCCGGTTATAGCGTTTTCCGCCGCAGACCTCACAGGGCACATAGATATCCGGGAGAAAGTGCATTTCGATCTTACTTACGCCGTCACCCTTGCAGGCCTCACACCGTCCGCCGGACACATTGAAGGAAAATCTTCCCTTTGTATATCCCATGGTCTTGGCGTCCTTCGTCTCCGCAAAAATTCCCCGGATAGCGTCAAACACACCGGTATAGGTGGCCGGATTGGACCTGGGTGTCCGCCCGATGGGAGACTGGTCGATATCGATCACCTTATCCAGAGCCTCCTGTCCCAGAACATCCGTATGTTTTCCCGGCTTCAGACGCGCACGGTTCAGATCACGCAGCAGCCTTTTTTTCAGAATTTCATTCACCAGAGAGCTCTTTCCGGAGCCGGATACCCCGGTAACCACGGTAAATATGCCCAAAGGAAACTTTACATCGATATTTTTGAGATTATTTTCTCTCGCCCCCTTTACGGTGAGCCAGCCCTTAGGCTCTCTTCTTTTCTCCGGAACCGGAATGCTCTTCGCCCCGCTGAGATACTGGCCGGTAATGGAAGCCTTTTCCCGGATCAGATCCTCTGCCGTCCCCTGGGCCACAACCTCGCCGCCGTTCCTCCCGGCACCGGGACCGATATCAACAATGAAATCCGCCGCCCGCATGGTATCCTCATCATGTTCCACCACGATCAGCGTATTCCCCAGCCCCTGCAGACGCTTCAGCGAAGCGATCAGCTTATCATTGTCCCGCTGATGCAGACCGATGGAGGGTTCATCCAAAATATAGGTTACCCCAACCAGGCCGGAGCCGATCTGGGTAGCCAGCCGGATCCGCTGGGCCTCTCCGCCGGAAAGCGTGGCCGTTGCCCGGCTGAGGCTGAGGTAATTCAGTCCAACATCCACCATAAACTGCAGCCTTGCCCGGATTTCGCGCAGAATATCCCTGCCGATCATGCTCTGCCGCTCAGTCAGCGGAAGTTCCTTCACATAGGCAAGAAGCTCATCCACCGGCATTTCCGTCAGATCAAAGATATTTTTTTCCCCGACGGTTACCGCAAGTGACGCCGGCTTCAGCCGTTTTCCGCCGCAGACTGCACAGGGCGTATAGGTCATAAAGCTTTCATAATCCGCTCTCGCCTCCTCAGAGCCGGTAAAGCGGTAACGCTCCTCCACATTGGCAATAAGCCCCTCAAAGGGATGGGTGAAGGTACTGCGTCTTGTTCTCTGGCTTTGATAATGCATCGTGATCCTTTTTCCATGCGTACCATGCAGGATCACATCCTTCGCCTTTTCCGGCAGTTCCCGGTAGGGCACATCAAGAGAAAACCCGTATTCCTCCGCCAGCGCCTCCAGCACCGCATGGGAAAAAGATTTGGCATCCCCGCTGGACGCCCAGCCCGGCACGGAGATTGCCCCTTCATTCAGGCTTCTGGATTTATCCGGGATCATCAGGTCCTCATCCAGCTTCCTCTCCCAGCCGATACCGGTACAGGCCGGACAGGCGCCGAAGGGATTATTAAAGGAAAAGGATCTGGGCTCGATCTCTTCGATGGAAATCCCGCAATACGGGCAGGAAAAGCTGTCGGAAAAGGTCATTCCCTCCCCGCCGATTACATCGATCCGTACCGTTCCTTCCGCCTGATGCAGCGCCGTCTCAAGAGACTCTGCCAAACGTTTTTCTATTCCTTCCCGGATCACCAGACGGTCAACGACAATCTCAATCTCATGCTTGATATTCTTTTCCAGCTTGATTTCTTCATCCAGAGTATAGGCTATCCCATCCACCAAAACCCGGACAAACCCGCTCTTTTTCGCCCGCTCCAGCAGCTTTTCATGGGTTCCCTTCCGGCCCCGGACTACCGGTGCCATCACCTGGAATTTCGTGCCCTCCGGCAGCTCCATGATCCGGTCCACCATCTGGTCCACCGTCTGCCGCTCGATCACTCTTCCGCAGTTCGGGCAGTGCGGCGTTCCGATCCGAGCATACAGAAGACGGAGATAATCATAGATTTCCGTCACCGTCCCTACCGTGGAACGGGGATTTTTATTCGTGGACTTCTGGTCAATGGAGATTGCAGGGGAAAGCCCCTCGATCTTATCCACATCCGGTTTATCCGCCTGTCCGAGAAACATTCTGGCATAGGAGGAAAGCGATTCCATATACCGTCTCTGCCCCTCTGCGTAAATGGTATCGAAGGCCAGGGAGGATTTTCCCGACCCGGAAAGCCCTGTAAACACAATAAACTTATTTCTGGGAAGCCGGATATTCACATTCTTCAGATTGTGCTCCCGCGCTCCCTGCACCGTAATATATTTCAGCTCACTCATGCTTCCTTTTTCCTGTTTTCTTATCTATTCTCTCTCACGGCCTTTTCCTGCAGCCGTTTCGCAACCTTTTCTTGCGGCCTTTTCGCAGCCTTTTCATATAGTCCTTTCACGGTCTGTTTCCGGCCGCCCCTTTTTCGCGGCCTTTTCACAAAGTCCATCACAGACGTCTGCCGCCTTACCGGTCATAATCCCGGAGCCGGACCTTCAACTCGATGATCTCGTCCCGGAGGACCGCAGCAAGCTCAAAGTTCAGATCCGCAGCCGCCTTGCTCATCTTCTTTGTCAGGCGTTCAATCTCCTTACCGAGCTCCTTCTTATTCATCAGCTCGGGATCCTTACCAATCTTCTCCTTCGCCGATTTTTCTTCCCTCGCCTCTTCAATTCCCGTGGAGATCAGCTCACGGACCGCCTTCCGGATCGTCTGGGGCGTAATGCCGTTTGCCTCATTATAAGCCTGCTGCAGTTCTCTTCTCCGGTTGGTTTCCCGGATGGCTCTGTCCATGCTCTCGGTGATGGAATCCGCATACATAATGACATGGCCGTCCGCATTTCTTGCCGCACGCCCGATGGTCTGGATCAGCGAGGTCTCCGACCGGAGAAAGCCCTCCTTATCCGCATCCAGAATAGCTACCAGCGTGATTTCCGGAATATCCAGACCCTCCCGGAGGAGGTTTATACCGACCAATACATCAAAAACGCCCAGCCGGAGGTCACGGACAATTTCCATCCGCTCCAGGGTATCAATGTCTGAATGCAGGTACTTCACCTTTACATCCAGCCCGCGAAGATAATCCGTCAATTCCTCAGCCATCCGCTTGGTCAGGGTGGTCACCAGAACCTTTCCGCCCTTCTCCGTTTCCTTCCGGATCTCGCCGTAAAGATCATCCACCTGTCCCGCAACAGGACGGACAATGATCTCCGGATCCAGAAGACCCGTGGGGCGGATGATCTGCTCCGCCCGCATTTCTTCATGCTCCGCCTCGTAGTCTCCCGGGGTTGCGGACACATACAGAACCTTATCAACTCTGGATTCAAACTCTCCGAAATTCAGTGGCCGGTTATCCATGGCGGAGGGAAGCCGGAAGCCGAAGTCGATCAGCGTTTCCTTCCGTTTCCTGTTTCCGCCGTACATAGCCCGTACCTGAGGCAGTGTCTGGTGGGACTCATCGATGATCAGAAGATAATCATCCCCGAAGAAATCCATCAGCGTATCCGGCGGATCTCCCGGCTTTCCGCCCGCCAGGATCCGGGTATAATTCTCTATCCCGGAGCAGAAGCCTGCCTCCCGGAGCATTTCGATATCGAACTGGGTACGCTCCCTGATCCGCTGCGCCTCCAGAAGCTTATCATGGGCCTTAAACCAGGCCTCCCGTTCCTTCATCTCCGCTTCGATCTCCGCCAGCGCCTTTTCCATCTTATCCGGCGCAAGCACGTAGAAAGAGGCGGGGAAGATCCCTGCGTAATTCACACTTCGCAGGATCTCTCCGGTCAGCGGGTCGAATTCCGCCACCCGGTCGATCTCATCACCGAAAAACTCGATCCGCACCGCTTCGTCATCCCGGTTGGCCGGAATGATATCCACCGTATCTCCCTTCACCCGGAAGGAGCTTCGCTTGAAATCCATTTCGTTCCGGGTATACTGCATATCTACCAGGCGGCGGATGAGGTCGTCCCTGTCCATCTGCATGCCGGGGCGGAGAGAAAGCATCATGGAACGGTAATCCTCCGGATTGCCGATACCGTAGATGCAGGAAACCGAGGAGACCACGATCACGTCCTTTCTTTCGATCAGGGACGCTGTAGCGCTGTGCCTCAGCTTATCGATCTCATCATTAATGGAGGAATCCTTGGCGATGTAGGTATCCGTCGAGGGCACATAAGCCTCCGGCTGATAATAATCATAATAGCTGACAAAGTATTCCACGGCATTTTCCGGAAAAAATGCCTTCATTTCCCCATAAAGCTGGGCTGCCAGGGTCTTGTTGTGGGAAATGATCAGCGTGGGCTTCTGCAGCTTCTGGATGATATTGGCCATGGTAAAGGTCTTGCCGGAGCCGGTAACGCCCAAAAGAGTCTCCTGCTTCTTTCCCTGCAAAAATCCCGCCGCCAGCTGTTCGATCGCCTGGGGCTGGTCGCCCGTGGGCTGATATTCCGAATGTAATTTAAATTCCATGGCACTCATTCTCCTTCCGGCCGGATTTTTGATCCATTTCTGTACAGCTCCCGCTTTTTACGCTTTCTTCTTTGAAGCGGTAATCTGATTATATCACCACCGCGCTGTTTTGTCCATCGAAAAAAGAACATTTGTTCTTTTTTCGAACTGTATCTGACCATATTCTTGAAGCCGACTTCCCAAATACTGTCGTCTTAAAACCACCTTCTTATAGACCGTCTTGTTTGAACTATATTATGACGCGCAATCCCCTTCCTCCTTAGGGAGGGGTTAGCGTCCGGCACCCCCGGCTCTTTTGGCTTCCCATTTTGACAATTCAGATGTCCTAAATAAAACAAAAATCGAACAAATGTTCTTGCGCTTGTTTCTGAAATGTGTTATAATTATATCAGTCGATGATACAGAAATCAGTAAATTTATAAATGCGTATAAGTCTGCAAGCAGTCGGATCATAAAAAAAGAGTTTCCTCATATTCGTAAGTCTCTTTGGAAAGAAATGTTCTGGTCTCAGAGTTACTGCCTGATCACAACGGGTGGTGCAACGGTTGATGCGATCAAACAGTATATTCAATCACAGGGGGCGAAAGATCATGGCAAATAAGGCGTACGTTTACAGGATATATCCTGATCAGATGCAGGAACAACTGATGCAGAAAACCTTCGGTTGTTGCAGATTTGTTTATAACAGCCTGCTTACTCTGCAGGAAGAACGATACAGATCAGGTGAAAAGCATCTCTCCAAAACGGAGGCGAATACATACTGTAACAAGGTGCTGAAGGATACTTATCCATTTCTCAGGGAAGTGGATAAGTTTGCACTTACCAATGCGATCTTTCATCTGGAAGAAGGATACCGCAGATTTTTTCTTCGTCTGGGGAAGCACCCAAGGTATAAGAGCAGACATAAGGCAAAATGGTCTTATACAACAAATTTTACCAATCACAATATTGAGATCGGTGAACGATATATCAAACTTCCGAAACTCGGAAAGGTAACGGCGGTTATCCATCGTTTTCCGCAGGAAGGCTGGCAGATCAAAGCTGCAACGGTTACCCGGAACCGGGATAACAGTTATCAGGTGTCTGTGTTGTTTTTCTATGAAGAGCAGCAGGTATCCATTCCCGTATCATCGAGAAACAGCATTGGCTTGGATTATAAGTCGGATGGCTTATATACAGACAGTGACGGACATTTCCGTGATATGCCCCATTACTACCGAAAATCTGGCCCCATACTGGCAAAAGCACAGCGTAAGCTACGGCATAAGATAGCCGGAAGCCGGAATTATGATAAGCAGCAGCGAAGGATTGCCCGTATTCATCGGCATATAGCAAATCAGCGAAAGGAT
>Ga0310691_10007828_pt1 | contig 11070 bp, 8 predicted proteins | sample 176DNAGHGlowgp2_FD_203887 | JGI IMG/M metagenome (GOLD analysis project Ga0310691, IMG submission 203887) | Sheep rumen microbial communities from Palmerston North, Manawatu-Wanganui, New Zealand - 1766 DNA GHGlow gp2 (v2) (version 2) | ecosystem: Host-associated > Mammals > Digestive system >... | reverse complement strand
TCCCGCTGTTCCGGGCTGTCGTCGATCACGATTCCGGACCGCGTGACGAGCATCGGAAGCTCTGCGTTTTACGGCTGTTCCGGGCTGACGTCGATCACGATTCCGGACGGCGTGACGAGCATCGGGGAGAGGGCGTTTTCCGGTTGTTACGGGCTGACATCGATCACGATTCCGGACAGCGTGACGAGCATCGGAAGCTCTGCGTTTGACGGCTGTCACGGACTGACGTCCATCACGATTCCGGACGGCGTGACGAGCATCGGGAACTATGCGTTTCAAGGTTGTTCCGGGCTGACGGCGGTCACGATTCCGGACAGCGTGACGAGCATCGGGATCTCTGCGTTTTACAAATGTTCCGGACTGGAGACACTCTATCTTCCAAGACGGTTTGCCGCATCAGCCAACAATTTCTCCATCCCATCAAGCGTCCAAATCAACTACTTCGACTCCAATCCGATTCTTACGGTCATCTCGACGCAGGGGACGCCATTCCCCGCGGTCGGACAGACAACTTGCAAAGGCATGGATTTGATTCATGCACGCATCTCCCTTCCGGCCGAAACGAACAACGTGCGCCATGTCTTTCACGGATGGACGGGAACGGGCAGCGTCCCGGCGACGGGAACGGAAACGAATGTCACGTTCATGATCCTTGAAGATTCCACGCTTACATGGAACTGTCGCAAGGACAACCAGATCGCCGTGTCCGTGGCGGGGTGCGGATCGTGCGACTTCGGAACGCAATGGGTGGCGGACGGAACGACGGTGACGGCGAACATCGTCCCGACGACGCACCTCTACGAGATCACGGTCGCGGGCGACACGAACGGCGTCTCGCTCGCGGGAACCACGCTTTCGATTCCAAGCGACCGGCCGCGAGACATCGCAGTGACGGTGACGGAAGTGAAACTGGCACTGGACGTGGCGACGGCGCACGGAACGGCGACGCCGGCGGCGGGACGGACGGAGTGGTCCTGGGGCGAGTCGGTGACGGCGAGCGTCGAAGCGGACGAGCCCGTGGACGGCGTGCGGTACGTCTGCACGGGCTGGACGGGAACGGGCAGCGTGCGGGCGAAAGGATCGAGTTCCAGCACCACTTTCACGATCGAAAAGGGTTCCTCGATCACGTGGAAGTGGCGCAAGGACAACCAGATCGCCGTGTTCGTGGCGGGGAGCGGATCGTGCGACTTCGGAACACAATGGGTGGCGGACGGAACGACGGTGACGGCAAGCATCGTCCCGACGACGCACCTCTACGAGATCACGGTCGCGGGCGACACGAACGGCGTCTCGCTCGCGGGAACCACGCTTTCGATTCCAAGCGACCGGCCGCGAGACATCGCAGTGACGGTGACGGAAGTGAAACTGGCACTGGACGTGGCGACGGCGCACGGAACGGCGACGCCGGCGGCGGGACGGACGGAGTGGTCCTGGGGCGAGTCGGTGACGGCGAGCGTCGAGGAGGACGAGCCCGTGGACGGTGTGCGATACGTCTGCACGGGCTGGACGGGGACGGGTAGCGTCCCAGCGGCGGGAACGGAAACGAATGTCACGTTCACGATCCGGGAAGATTCCACGCTGACATGGAACTGTCGCAAGGACAACCAGATCGCCGTGTCCGTGGCCGGGTGCGGAACGTGCGACTTCGGAACGCAGTGGGTGGCGGACGGCACGACGGCGACGGCGAACATCGTCCCGACGACGCACCTCTACGAGATCGCGCTCGCGGGCGACACGAACGGCGTCTCGCTCGCGGGGACGACGCTCGCGATTACGAGCGACCGGCCGCGAGACATCGCAGTGACGGTGACGGAGGTGAAACTGGCACTGGACGTGGCGACGGCGCACGGAACGGCGACGCCGGCGGCGGGACGGACGGAGTGGTCCTGGGGCGAGTCGGTGACGGCGAGTGTTGAAGCGGACGCGCCCGTGGACGGCGTTCGGTACGCCTGCACGGGCTGGACGGGGACGGGCAGCGCGCGGGCGAGCGGGTGGGGTTCCAGCACCACTTTCACGATCGAAAAGGATTCGTCAATCATATGGAATTGGTCCGAGCAGGTTTTGATCTCCTGTGAAGTCGATTGCGACACCATCGACACGGGTGCTTCGACGAACGAAGTGTTCGGAAGCGTGGAGCGGGGATATCAAACGCACTCCTTCTATTCGCATGCGACCGATCTCGTACCCGGATCGGTTTCCGTCCTGATCGACGGGATCGAGACCCTCCAGGACAACGGGGCCGGCCGACTGGCCTGCGCGAGCGGAACCGCGCCAAGCTATGTCAGCTACGGTTCCGGGACAGTTGATTACGAGACGGGGCGGATTTCACTCGCGGTTCAGTCCAATGCCGCGGAAACCAAGGTCGGAACGGTTTCGTACTCCTACTGGACGGAAACGGGTCCAAGCTGGATCGCGGCCAACACCAAGGCCGGCGGTGCCGTCTGGAAGGCGCGCAACGGGAACGCGGCGGAGTTTGCGTTCCACCGATCCGCCAACGCCTGCGCATGGTCCCTTTCCGGGGACACGAACGGAGTTGTCCTGGACATCGACGGCGGGCTTGTCGCCGTCCCGTGCGACGCGCCGCGTTCGGTCCGGTTGACGGTCCGGGAGGTTTCGCCGATCGAAGCCGTTTCCGGAACGGGCGGCGGGCCGGTGACGTGGACGGGAACCAGCGAATGGTTCTCGGCCTTCGACGAAACCGCTTCCGGCGGATCCTGCCTGCGGAGCCGTTCTCCAGACGCAGGGAACAACTCCTTGGTCGCGGCGACGGTGGACGGTCCGGGAACCCTTTCGTTCGATTGGCGGATTTCTTCGGGCCGCGGCCATTACGGGAGATTCTACGTGAACGGGTCGAAAACGAACGAAATCACGCGGACGACGGATTGGAGGTCGGCGACCTACGTCCTAGGCGATGGCCGTCACGAATTTGCTTGGACCTACGAGAAGGGAACGGGGGCCACGGCGGGTGAGGACGCCGCGTTTCTGGACAACGTAGTGTGGCGTCCGCAGACGCTTGAAGTGGCGTTGGACGCGACGAACCTCGTCTGGACGACGGACGGCAACGCCGTCTGGACGTCCCAGATCGCGGTATCGACCGACGGGGAAGACGCCGCGAAAAGCGGCGCGGTTTCGGGTACGGGAACAAGCCGGCTTTCAACCGTCGTCAGGAATGCCGGCGTGCTTGCATGGAAATGGAAGGCTGACGTCGCGGGTTCGGCCGGCGTGGACGTCTATCTCGACGGAGAACTGCTTTACGACGATGGAATCTATCTCGAAGGCGCGACAGACTGGACGGAGGTCTCGCTTGCAGTCGAAGGAGAAGGCGACCATGTCGTCGTGTTCGAATTCTGGAACGGAGGAACGGAAGCGACACTGTCCGATTGCGCCTACATCGACCAAGTGTCGTGGACGCCTCCCAAGCCTGGCATCACCATTGTGGACGGCATCGAAATCCCGACCGCCTGGCTCGACGAGGCTGCCGCGTCTTTCGTCCGCGTTTCGGACGGCGACTACGAAACCGCGGCCCGGTCCACGGCCGCGAACGGCGTGAACGCGGTCTGGGAGTGCTACATCGCGGGGCTCGACCCGACCAACGCGGCGGAGCGCTTCGAGGCGCGGATCGAGATGGTGGACGGTTCGCCGGTCGTTCGCTGGACGCCCGACCTCAACGAGGGCGGGACGAAAGCCGAGCGCGTCTACACGATCGAGGGCAAGGCGACGCTCGACGGCGCATGGGGTCCGACGAATGCGGCGAGCCGCTTCTTCCGGGTGAAGGTCGCGATGCCGGAGTAGCGGCGGCGGGAGCGGTCCCCGCCGCCGGCAAGGCCCGCCGGCGCGCCCGCGCCCGAGGCGCCCGCGCCACCTATGTCCGGAAGAAGCGCCGCCACTCGCCCGCAAGGTAGAGCGGCAGGACGCGAATGTCTCCGTAGGCGGCGAAATTCTCCTGGGACACGCGGAGTCCGACTGGCGCCCGCTTCTCCCGCAGAAACAGGTGCATGCTCTGCATCGACCCGCTCGTTCCGGACTTGACCTCGACGGGAAGGATGCTTGCGCCGTTCTGGACGAGATAGTCCACCTCGGCGTTGCTGCCGCGGGCCTCCCGTTGCCAGTAGAAGAGCTGAGGCTCCGTCCATGGATCGCCGGACTTCGCGAGCTCGAGACCGGCGAAAAGCTCCGCCAGGCGCCCGCGGTTCACGAATTGCTCCGGAGGGTCGGCAATCCATTCGGAAACCGCGAGCCCGCTTTCCCGGAGATAAAGCCCGGTATCGAGCAGGAGGAACTTGGCGCATTTCGGATCGACGTCTCCGCCGAGAGGGACGCCGTCCGCGCGGGACGCCGTCACCCGAACGACAAGACGGGCCAGTTCGAGAAGCTCGACGGCCTCCTTCCCTTTCCGGGTATCAAGGCCCGCGACCGGGTCGGTGAAGACGAACTTCCCTCCCGTCTGGCGGACGACGGATGCCAGGGATGCCCGGATCCTTTCCGGCGGCACCCGGTTCTTGTACTTCCCAAAGTCGGCCTTGAGAGACACGAGGATGTCGTCCTGTTCCCGCTGGGCCGCAAGAAGGCTTCGCGTTCGGGCGTACTTCGCCACGACCGCAGGCATTCCGCCGACGACGAGGAAGGTCTTCAAGAGATCCAGAAGCCGTTCGTGCAGCGCCGGGTCGAGGGGGCGGTCGAATCCGCACCTGCGGGCGCCGTTCAGCAGCTGCCGCTCGCCGAGGACGTCAAGAAAGTCGCGGAACGCGAAGGGATGCAGAAATGCGCTTCGGATGCGGCCGACGCCGAAATCGCCGATTTCCCGGAACGCGAAGTCGAGGAGGGAGCCCGTTGCCACCACGTGCAGGCCGGGTCTTTCCTCGTAGAAGTAGCGCAACGCCTCGATGGCGCGGGGACACGCCTGGATTTCGTCGAAGAACAGGAGCGACTCCCCGTTCACGAGCGGAACGCCGAATCGCATTTCCAGTTTCTCGCAGATGGCCGGGATGTCGAAATCGCCGGCGAAGAAGGACTGCGCCGTCGAATCCCGTTCGAAGTCGACGGCAAGGAAGTGCCGGAACGATTCGGCCAGATGCCGAACGGCGGATGTCTTGCCCGTCTGTCGCGCACCGCGAAGCATCAACGGTTTCCGATCCGGTTCCGACTTCCACGCCGCCAAAGCGGCGTCGATTTCGCGCTCGTGATACATGATGAAGACTCCTTTTCGCTTGGAAACGCGCATGATTATTTGCACGATCGGCAAAATGTCAAGGCGGAAACTTGTATGAAATGCAAAAATGTCAAGCCGAAATCCTGCTTTGATTGACAGAATGTCGGCCCGAATCCAGTCGCACCACAACCCGGAAGCCCACACCATGAGAAGCTCCAACCACCTACTACTTCTTCTTCCCGCCCTCGCCGCCACAGCCGCCATTTTCGGTTCCGGCTGCATCGCCATTCCGATGGGGACGGAAACGTTCACGACCACCGGCCGGCAGCCAACAGTATTACGATGCGTGGAATTGAAGATGCCGGAGCTGGGCATTTCGGACTGGAAGCGCGTCGCCAAGGCCCGCCGGCGCGCCCGCGCCCGAGGCGCCCGCGCCTCCTATGTCCGGAAGAAGCGCCGCCACTCGCCCGCAAGGTAGGGCGGCAGGACGCGAATGTCTCCGTAGGCGGCGAACTTCTTCTGGGACACGCGGAGTCCCGGCGCCCGCTTCTCCCGCAGAAACAGGCGCATGCTCTGCATGTAAAAAAGTCAAGGCGCGAAGCGATGCCCCACAACGCGCTTGACAATTCGTTCTTCGCGGTTCAGAATTTGCCGCAGACGAACCGCGAAAGGAATCCGCCATGCCCGCAGCCCTCACGCTCCACAACATCGACGACGAACTCTACGCCGCCGTCCGCGACTACGCCGCCGAAACGAAGACCAGCCTCGGCGCCGCCTTCAAGCAGCTCGCCCGCCGCGCGCTCGGCCTGCCGACCGCCGAGGAGCAGGAGCGCATCGACGCCTGGAAGCGCTGGGAGGAGAAATACGCCGGAAGCTTTTCGGCGGAAGACGTCAAGACCATGCACGAAGCGCTTGCGGCGCAGCGGCAGATCGAACCGGAGATGTGGAAATGAGCCGCCGGTATCTGATCGACACCTGCGTCCTTATCGATGTCATCGGCAGGAGGGCCCGGATTCCCCTGAAAGTCGAAAAGGGCGACATCGTCTTTTTGAGCACGATCGCCATCGGAGAGTTCAAGGTCGGGCTCGACAGCACGCGCCGCGGTCGCCGGGACCGCGACGTCCTGTCGGACTTTCTTCGCCTCCCCAACGTCGTCCAGATCACGATCACCACCGCGACGACCGATCTCTACGCGAAGGTGTTCCGGTCGCTCCGCGCGGCCGGGACGCCGATTCCCGTGAACGACATCTGGCTCGCCGCGCAGGCGCTCGAGCACGGCGCCGTCGTCGTTTCGTCCGACCGCCATTTCCAGTCGGTCGCCAATCTCAGGATCCTCTTCCCGGACGATTGAGTCCCCCGACCGCCATGACAGACCGCCTTCGTTTCCTCCTGCTCCTGTCCGCTTCCGTCGTCCTTGCGGCGTCCGCCGCCGCATCCGAGCCGCAGGAGGTCCAGACGCCCGAACCGGAGCCTGCGCCGATCCCGGGTCTTGTCTGGCGGCTCCCCGCGAAATACGCGACGCTCGAAGGCGACCGTCTCGTCGTGGACATTCCCGCGGACGACTACCCGGCCGACGCGATGGCGACGGCGCTCGTTCCCGCCTCGCTGCTCAAGGACGCGGAGGGTTTCGCGATGGCCGTGTCCGCGAAGGGATCGGCCCTCGCGAAGCCGACCAAGTCGTATCTCGGCCTCAAGTTCCAGCTGCACTGGCGGGACCCCGCCACGGGTCGCGAAGCCTGGCCCAATTGCCGCAACGTCGTCGGCGACCTCCCCGAAACGACGCTGCGCAACGAGGCGACGTTCGGCGACGCCCGCCCCGGCTTCGCCGAGATGGAGCTCGGCCTGCAGGGCACGAGCGGCCGCGTCGAGTTCGACCTCTCCACCCTCCGCGCCGGCCCGGCCCAGGGCGTTTTCCGCCTCGTCAACCAGGACTTCATCGTCCGCTACCCGAACGAAAACTTGACGCCGCGTAGCGGCGACCTACAGGCGCGAAGCGCCGACTTAATCCCCGAAGGGCGCCGCCGCGGCGTCATGCTTCCCGGCCGCAATCCGACGGAGGAGAACTTCGAGGCGCTCGCGCAGTGGGGCGCGACGCTCGCCCGCTACCAGATGATGCGCAACTGGAACGGCGTGGACGACAACCGCGACCTCGACGAGTTCCGGGCCTGGATCGACGGCAAGCTCGACTGCCTGGAGAAGGTCGTGCTGCCCGCCGCGCGCAAGCACGGGATCCGGATCGTCGTCGACCTGCACGTCACGCCCGGCGGACGCCGCGCGGACCGCGAGATGGCGATGTTCCGCGAGAAGGAGTACGCCGACGCGTTCGTCGACACCTGGCGCCACATCGCGACGCGCCTCAAGGGCAACGCCGACGCGATCTACGGCTACGACCTCGTGAACGAGCCCGTGCAGATCGGGCGCGCGCCGTTCGACTACTGGACGCTCCAGCGCCGCGCGGCGGAAGCCGTGCGCGAGATCGACCCCGACACCGCGATCATCGTCGAATCCAACGACTGGGACAGCCCCGCCGCGTTCTCCTACCTCTCGCCGCTGCGGATGGACAACGTGATCTACCAGGCCCACTGCTACGGGCCGATGGAGTTCACGCACCAGGGCGTCGCCGGGCGTCCGGTCGGTGCCGTCTGGCCCGACCCGTCGAAGGGCTGGGACCGCGACTACCTCCGCCGGGCGCTCGCGCCCGTCCGCGCGTTCGAAAAGCGCCACGGCGCGAAGATCTACATCGGCGAGTTCAGCGCCATCACATGGGCCAAGGGAGCGGACGCCTACCTGCGCGACTGCATCGCCGTCTTCGAGGAATACGGGTGGGACTGGAGCTACCACGCCTTCCGCGAATGGAGCGGCTGGAGCGTCGAGCACGCGTGCGAAGGCCCCGGCAAACCCTTCGTCCCCTCCGCCGACAACCCGCGCCGACGCGCCCTGCTCGACGGCCTCCGCGGCGTCGTCGGCGAACCCGTGAACTGGGACGCCGCGCAGCTCGTCGGCCGGCTCGTCGGCCGCGACGACCCGTTCTTCGCCCCGGGCGAGGAGATGGTCTTCGAGATCCGGCTCGACGGCGCGAAGGGCGAGATTCCGCCTGACGCCTATTTCGTCGACTGGGAGCGGCGCGGCGACGACGGGGTCGTCGAGAAGGGCCGCGCCCCGCTGCCGACGGCGGATGCGCCGCTCGTCCTCCGCACGAAGAGCGACAGGCCCGGCTTCGTCTGCGTCGAGGCCAACGTCGTCACGGCCGACGGCAGGCGCGTCCCCAAAAAACACCGCTGGGAGAAGCGCGTCTTCTTCCAGGGCGGCGCCGGCGTCGCGCCCGGGACGCTGCGCGCCGGGACGGAGCCCGCCGACTACGACGCCTTCTGGAAGGCCCAAATGGCGGCGCTCGCCGCGGTGCCCGTCCGCGCGGAGCTCGCCCCGACGCCGTGCGCCGACGCCGGCGTGCGTCTCTACGCCGTGCGCGTCGACTGCGCCGGCGGCCGCCCCGTGACGGGCTGGCTCACCGTCCCGGCCGACGCCTCCCCGACGAACCGCTACCCCGCGGAGGTCTCCTACCGCGGCGCCTCGAAGGACGACCAGCCCGCCCCCGCCAAGGGTCCGCACGACCGCATCCGCTTCGAGTCCAACGGCCACGGCTTCGACCTCGGGCGCGGCCCGGACTACGTCAAGTCGTTCTTCGACTCCGTTCGCAGGCCCGGCTTCGAATACGGCTTCGACCCGGAATCCAACGAACACCGCGAGACGAGCTACTGGCTCGGCATGGCGCTGCGCGCCGTCCGCGCGCTGGAGTGGATCGTCACGCTGCCCGAATGGGACGGCCGCACGCTCTCGCTCGCCGCCGGCAGCCAGGGCGGGTGGCAGGCGCTGATGGCCGCGGCGCGCTTCCCGCGCGTCACGCGCGTCTCGACCTCCGTCACCTGGGGCTGCGACTGGACCGGACAGGCCGAGTTCGGGCGCCTGCCCTCCACCTACCGCCCGGCGTGCTGGTTCCCGGACATGGCGTATTTCGACGCCGTCTTCGCCGCGCGCCGCGTCGCGTGCCCCGTCGAGATCTCCAAGGCCGGGCTCGGCGACTACGTCTCGCCGCCGTCCTCGCTGGCCGTGCTCTTCAACGAGCTGCGCGGCCCGAAGAAGATCGTCTGGCACCAGGGCTGGACGCACGGCTGGCAGCCCGCCGGCATGTCCTCGTGGACCGTCGACGGCGGCTACGACGCCGCCCTCTCCGGCGCGTCCGCCGCCGCCCCGACCGCGCACGACGACGGCGCCCTCGCCGCCCCGCACGGCGGCGACTGACCGCCCGTCCCATTCAGCGCCCGCCCTGGGCGCGGCGGCGCCAATCGCGCATGGTGCAACCGTGGCGGGCGTGGAAGAGCTGCTTGAGGTAGCCGTCGCTCTTGAAGCCGCACAGCCCGGCGATCGCGCCGATGGGCGTCGTCGTCTCCGAAAGGAGCGCGCGGACGCGGCGCAGCCGCTCGTCGCGCAGCGCGTCGCCGACCGTCCGGCCCGTGACGTCCTTGAAGTTCCGCTGCAGCAGCCGCGTCGAGGCGAACGCGGCCTTCGCCACGTCGCCGATGCGCAGCTCGCCGCCACCGGCGACGCCGACCTCTGCCGCTTCGCGGGGCTGCCGACCTGGCGGCCGCCGAAGGAGGCGATGCAGGCGCACACGCTCTGCGCGATCCTCGCGGGCGCCGACCGCATCCGCGCCCGGCATCCGGACTTCTCCTTCGAGGCGCTGATGCGGCCCGAGGCCGGCGCGGGCCTCGCCCACACGTTCGGTTGGGGCGCCGAGATCGTCGGCGCGAAGGGGCTCTCCGTCGTCGCGCTCGCCCCGCACGTCGGGCTGCGCGAGTCCTGCCACGTCGACTCGCTCCACCGCGTGACGGCGGAGGAGCTCCTGGGCGGGCACCGCTTCGACGACTGCATCGCGCGCGGCTCCTACCGCGTGGACATCCACGAGGGGGCGGAGAACGTCCTTGCCCCCGGCCGCTGCCTCGACTGCGACCGCGACGCCTACGGCGCCTGCCGCGTGATGGTGAACTGCAACCAGATGGGCGAGGCGGCCGGCCGCGCCGCCGCCAACGCCCTCGCCCGCGGCCTCCCCGCCGCGGACGCGGGCCTCCCCCTCGACGCCGTCCTCTGACGGCGGCGAGTTCCTCTGGCGCTACCGCCTCGAGCGTGTCGAGCGAGCGCCCCGTCCGGCGCGAACGGGGGTGAAACGAAACGGCGCGCGGCCCGGGGAGGGTCGCGCGCCGCGCGAAGGGAGCGACGGGCGGGGACTACTTGTCCTCGGCCTCGATCTTCTCCATGATCTCGTCGGCGATGTCCGCGTTGTGGTAGACGTTCTGGACGTCCTCGTTCTCGTCGAGCGCGTCGACGAACTTGAGGATCGCCTTGGCCTGCGCCAGGTCGGACACCTCGACGGTCGTGCCCTCGACGGGGAGGTAGACGATCTCGGAGGAGACGGTGGGAACGCCCTTCTCCTCCAGCGCCGTCTCGACGGCCTGGTAGTCGGACGGGGCCGTCGTGATCTCGAAGCCGTCCTCGGTCGACTTGATGTCGTCGGCGCCGGCCTCGAGGGCGATCTCCATGAGGAGGTCCTCGGTGACGGGCGTCTCGCCCATCTTGGCGTCCGCCGCGACGAGGATCTGCCCCTTGCGCTCGAAGTTGCGGGAGACGGCGCCGCGCGTGGCGAAGTCGGAGCCGTTGCGCTTGAAGATGTGGCCGACGTCGGCCGCCGCGCGGTTCTTGTTGTCGGTGAGGACGTTCACGATGATGCCCACGCCGCCCTGGGCGTAGCCCTCGTAGGTGATCTCCTCGAACGCCGCGGCGCCGGCGAGCTCGCCCGTGCCCTTCTTGATCGCGTTCTCGATGTTGTCCTTGGGCATGTTCGCCTTGCGCCCCTTCTCGACGAGGGT
>Ga0310691_10007826_pt1 | contig 11072 bp, 8 predicted proteins | sample 176DNAGHGlowgp2_FD_203887 | JGI IMG/M metagenome (GOLD analysis project Ga0310691, IMG submission 203887) | Sheep rumen microbial communities from Palmerston North, Manawatu-Wanganui, New Zealand - 1766 DNA GHGlow gp2 (v2) (version 2) | ecosystem: Host-associated > Mammals > Digestive system >... | reverse complement strand
TATTACTCAGCAAAAGGCTTTGCTGTGCTGCTTTCACCCTATCCGGTAATCAGACAGCTTATATATTATACAACGCCGAGCAGCTTTTGTCAACCGCTTTTTCGCAATTTGTGAGTTTTTACAAAATAAATTATCCCGCCCGACCCTCTTTGAGCATTATCACCACATTCCGTGCCAGTGCGCCCGTGTAAGCAAGCGCGCTTTCCAATTGCTGTCGAAAGTTGTCTGCAAAATGGGTGAAAAGTCAGGCGGCAAAGTGCTATTTTTGTGCATATGTACAATTATATGTACTTATTTTGAGAAAAGCCTTGATTTTTCGCAGAACTTGTGTTACTATATATTGTGCATAAGTGCATATACCATATACTATAACTACATAAAAGGAGACGGTGAGTTTGGCAACTAAAGAATGTCCGTATTGCCACAAGGAAATTGCAGACGAAGCGATACTCTGCAAATATTGTCACAATCTTCTCATCGGCAGCAATCAAGATATAGAAAGCGCTGCCATCGCGGGGAGAGAAAGAGCAAGAAGAAATAACGCTGCAAATGCAAGCAGCGCAGTAGATAATGCACTGGGAAGGAAAACCAGCGCTCCGAGAGCAAGCGAGGAGGACCTTACCAGAGAGTTTTCGGCAGCACAGATAGCCGACTACGAGGAAAAGACAAGAGCCTTTTCCGTTCCCAAGCAGGCAGCTGTGAACAGAGCGCCGCAGCCTCCAAGGCAGCCCGGCCCCCAGCCGTCAAGACCTGCTCCGCAGCCTGTACGCCAGCCGGGTCCGCAGCCTGACGATTACTATGATGACGACCGTTATTATGATGATGACGACAGATACTACGATGACGGCGACGGCTATTATGACGACGGTGACGGCTACTACGATGATGACAACGGATACTATGACAACGAGCAGTATTCCCGCGGCGGCAGACGCTCATCAGGCAGCCGCAATTACGAAGATGACCGCTACTATGACGACGATTACTATGATGACGAGCAGGACGAGGAGAGCAGCAAGAAAAAGAGGATCTTCATCATCACTGCACTCATCACATTCAGCGTGCTCGCAGTCGTAGCGCTTGCGATCTTCATCGGCTATAAGCTGGTCGGCTTTGCAAAGAACGACAGCAGCTCATCATCCGCAAAGTCAAAGACCTCATCGATAACCACCGCAACAAAGGTGACCTCCGAAACTACCACCACAAGCAAGAAGGAGGAAGCTACAACTACCACCAAGTCCTCTGAGGATACCCAGACGCAGACCGAAACTCAGACTCAGACCGAAACACAGACTCAGACCGAAACACAAACGCAGACCCAGTCACAGACTCAGCCAACTCAAACACAGCAGTCACAGTCTGAACAGTCGCAGACTCAGCAGTCACAGACCCAGCAGACTCAGCAGGGCGGCACAGATCAGGCAAAGGTGCTTGCAGATGTCGCAGTTTCTCTCCAGTCGCAGAATACATCAGGCATCAAGTCCTACGAGTACAGAAGCGAGGACGCAGGCGCAGTTTATCTGTATATCTTCACCAATGATGACCACGCTTACAGCGTTGCTTACTTCAAATCCTCAGGCCAGAGCAAGATCGTTCAGGCTTGGTAATATCAAACATTCAAAAGAGAAGTCGAAGCGGCTTCTCTTTTTTTTGCGTATTATGTGAAATATATGTTAAAACCTTTTCGCACCCCTTGAAATGAACGGCGAAATATTATATAATAGTTTAGGCAAAAATCAAACATCTTTATGTATTGGAGGAATTTAAAATGTTAGTATCAGCTAAAGAAATGCTCGACAAGGCAAGAGCAGGCAAGTATGCAGTAGGTCAGTTCAACATCAATAACCTTGAGTGGACAAAGGCTGTTCTGCTTACAGCACAGGAGAACAACTCACCTGTTATCCTCGGTGTATCAGAGGGCGCAGGCAAGTATATGGGCGGCTTTGAGACAGTTGCCGCTATGGTAGCTGCTATGGACAAGTCACTGGGCATCACAGTTCCTGTTGCTCTTCACCTTGACCACGGCACATACGAGGGCTGCTACAAGTGCATCAAGGCAGGCTTCACATCTATCATGTTCGACGGTTCACACTTCCCTATCGACGAGAACGTTGCAAAGACAACAGAGCTTGTAAACGTTGCACATAACCTCGGTCTTTCCATCGAGGCAGAGGTAGGCGCTATCGGCGGCGAAGAGGACGGCGTTATCGGCAAGGGCGAGTGCGCAGATCCTAACGAGTGCAAGATGATCGCAGACCTCGGCGTTGATTTCCTCGCTGCTGGTATCGGCAACATCCACGGCAAGTATCCCGAGAACTGGGAAGGACTCAGCTTTGACACCCTCGCTGCTGTAAATGCAAAGGTCGGCGAGCTCCCACTGGTTCTTCACGGCGGCACAGGCATCCCGGCCGATCAGATCAAGAAGGCTATCTCTCTCGGCGTTGCAAAGATCAACGTTAATACCGAGTGCCAGCTCTCATTCGCAGCTGCTACAAGAAAGTATATCGAAGAGGGCAAGGATCTTCAGGGCAAGGGCTTTGACCCAAGAAAGGTTCTCGCACCGGGCTTTGAGGCTATCAAGGCTACCGTTAAGGAAAAGATGGAGCTGTTCGGTTCAATAGGCAAGGCTTGATAGAAAAACGAAATGCTCGCAGATCTTATAGATCAGTATATGTGATGTTCAGCCTGTCGCACCGCGCGGCAGGCTAAGCATTGTAAAAAATCAGAGTGTACCCTAGGAAACCACTCTTACAAAAAAACAAGGAGAATCAAATATGGAAAATTTCAATGCCCGCCGTATCGCAAGGATCGGCGTCGTGGCAGCGCTTTATGTTGCGCTGACCCTTTCACTGTCATTCCTCGCTTACAGAGATATCCAGTTCAGGATCGCAGAAGCACTTATGCTGCTTTGCTTCTTTGATAAGGATTATATCATCGCCATGACATTCGGCTGCTTTATTTCAAACCTGTTCAGCCCAATGGCGATAGATATGCTCGTAGGTACATCTGCTACGCTGGTCGCCGCAATACCTATGTATCTGCTGCGCAAGCCCGGCAGCGTGAAAAGAATGCTCATTTGCTCACTGTTCCCCGTTATCTCAAACGGCTTTATCGTGGCAGCGGAGCTCAAGCTTGCGTTCGGTTCACCGTATTGGCTGTCAGTCGGCACCGTTGCGCTCGGAGAATTCGTGTGCGTGACTGTCGCAGGCGTGATACTTTTCAGCCAGCTTTCAAAGAATAAAGCGTTCATGTCAATGATAACCGGCGGCAAACAAGTGAAGGCATAATTTTTATCGGGATGAAGACCATTCTTTGTCCCGATTTTTTATTTGCAAAAGAATACTTTAAAGCAGACCGCAGCGCATTAAGCTGCAAACCCAAAGACCTGTGTATTTGTTCTTGAGCAGGAATAAGAAATGCCGCGCTGTACGGAATTTTTCTGTGCAGCGCTGTTTTTTTGATTTTGCTCTTGACAAACCATTCAAACTATGATATAATGGTAAAGCTGTGATAAACAGTATGCGGATAAGAGCGTTGCTCCCGCCTCGGTTTTCCGAGCCGTGTAAAACTTATCGGAAATTATATTTGCAGGTCGTGTGCAAACCCTTGCAAAGCAAGGCTCGGTAGACGCGCTAGCTTCGGGTAGCGCTACAACAGTGTTCAAAACACGAACTGCAAAAAATGTGGATTAGTGTGTAATCCCTGTAAACAGGTCTCACCCACCTCGCCAAGTCTGAGGCGTGTAAAAATTTCAGATATTTATAATTTGCAGGTGTGGCGGAATTGGCAGACGCGCTAGCTTCAGGTGCTAGTGTTCGCAAGGACGTGTGGGTTCAAGTCCCACCATCTGCATACCAGAAAAGCTCGCGAATGCGAGCTTTTCTTTTCTATCTTGTTGCTGCTGTCATAGTCATTGCATATTTCAGAGTGATGTCTTGATATACGCAATCGAAAAAGCTATAATTTGTTTCATATCTTCTCGAAGCACAAAAACAGGCGTGAATTTCACGCCTGTTTTTTGGTTTTTACTCAGGTATTTCAATCTCTTTGTTGTCTCCGAGCTTTCCATTCATCTCGAACTTTATATCCAATGTCTTATCTTCATTCTGATGTACCAATATCTTGTTCACAACCATCCTCATGCTTATGTCGGATATGGTATCCTGGGTTAGTACATCTTTCAGGAACTCAGCGAAGTTATCAAGTTCTTCCTGTCTCTTTTTGCAGACTAGGTTATATTGCTTGAGCTCCTTGTTTTTCCTGTTCAGCTCCTTGACCTCTTTTTCCTTCTTGTTGATCATTTTGTCATATAGCTCTTTCCTGCCGAGGTCGTTAAGCCTCTCCATTATAAGGTTCTCAATATCCTCGTTCAGTTTTGGTCCGTTGAATGCTCAGAACTGTCCAAAAAAAAGTTACCACAAACTAAAAACGATGTGATAGAATATCCTTGCAAGGTGAAACCTATTATATATGGCAAGGTGAGTATTATGACCAAGAAGCATATAAGACGAAATATATTGTCCTTAATACTGTCAGCTCTTATTTGTCTTTCTGTAACAGGCTGCGACTTTTCAGACAATTCAACAAGTGATTCTCGTTCTTCAAGTTCTTCATTTGATTCTTCTTATTCATCTGATTCTTCATTGTCCGAATCAAGTTCAAATGTAGAAACAACCAGTAAAACTGATAGTTCATCAAACCATTCGGAAACTATCAGTTCATCTCAGACGACATCGTCAGCCACAACAACTTCACTAACAACAACTACTACAAGCAAAGCCACTACAACTACCACTACTACAAAAGCAGCACCAAGATTTAATCCCTCACTTATTCCGACGTATAGTGGTTCTGCATATGTGGCTATAAACGGCAACATACCGTTCTTCACCTCTGACGATATGACAACTTCTGCATATGAAAAATACAGCCCACTGGACTCCCTTGGTCGCTGTGGAGCTGCAATGAGTTGTATCGGGCGAGAACTAATGCCAACTGAGCCTCGTGGATCTATTGGTATGGTCAAGCCTTCCGGTTGGCACTTAGTGAAATACCAAGGCATTGAGGGTAATTATTTATATAATCGTTGTCATCTTATTGGTTACCAGTTGACCGGCGAAAATGCTAATGAAAGCAACCTTGTAACCGGCACTCGCTACATGAATATACAAGGTATGGAACCACTTGAAAACCGAACTGCGAACTATATCAAATCAACAGGTAATCATGTGATTTACCGATCCACGCCCATATTCCAAGGTTCAAATCTGCTATGTACCGGGGTCTTGATGGAAGGCAAATCCGTTGAAGACAACGGCGCAGGCTTAACCTTCTGTGTGTTTGCATATAATGTGCAGCCGGGTATCACAATAAACTACGCTGATGGTTCATCGTCAGGTCCAGAATACATTGAAACCCAGGCAACGACCAAATCCACTACAGCCAAAACGACTAATAGCAAGCCCACTCCTCAACCAAGCTCATCTTATGTGCTGAACAAAAACACTCACAAGCTCCACTACCCTTCCTGCTCAAGCGTTAGCAGAATGGCAGAAAAGAACAAAGTATATTTCAACGGAACTCGAGATCAAGTCATTTCACAAGGATACTCCCCTTGCAATCGCTGCAATCCTTGCGGTAGAGCACAAGCACGAACACCACCAGCAGCACCGCCGACATCACATTCAGCGGCAGCATGTGCAGTATGAAATTCTTTGCGCTCGTTCCCGACTGTCCGTACAGGAACAGGTTCTGCGGACTGCCGAACGGCATCAGCAGCGAGCCTCTTATCGCAGCGATGTTCTCCATCGAGATAACAGGCAGGATGTATTTTCCCTTGCCTGCGCTGCGGAATATCATTATCGTGAGCGGCACGAATATTATCAGCGAAACATCGTTTGTCACGAACATCGACGTGAAAAATACGCCGAATATCAGAAACAGCGAAACGCTCGTCATTTTTTTGAGTTTTGACGCAAGCGACACTACAGGGCGCAGAACGTTCTCCTGCTTGAAACCCTCCAGCACGCAAAGCATCATCAGCAGCGTTGCGAGTGTTCGCCAGTCGATATCGCTCAGCAGCCGCTTGCTCGGCGGAGTGATGAACATCGCAGCAACAGCCGCAGGTCAAATGCAATCGCTGATTTTCCCAAATATCGGGCATCAGCGGCAGGAGTTTTGCATTTACAGCCGAAAGAGCCTGCACAGAAAAAAGCAGCCCCGAATACAACTCAGAGCTGCTGATGTCAGTATTTTCTTGTGTTGTTTTATCGCATCTTCGGCGACAAACGATCAGTTATAATCTATTTGAAATAGGAATGGAATATTCCGAAGTATAGATGAAATTGCCATTATATCTAAACTTCGCTTTTATCCTCACACGACCCGTATTTTGATTAGCTTCAAAATAATAGTATTTTGTATCGCATACTATTCTACCAAGTTTCTTATCCTCTTCATTTATCTCGTACCAGACAGTGTGAGCGCCGGGAACATTGCTCTTCGTATCGAGTATGATCCTCTTTCCCGGCTTGACCAAAACGGTTTCTCCAATATCAACATGGAAATTCCACGAGAGACGGGGTTGTGTTACCTCAACATTAAATGATTTTGCGTATGTCTTCCCTCTATAGTTGATACTTGCCGTAATGGTCGAATTTCCACCTTTTTTTGCCGTCAGCTTTCCGTTTGAATCTACTGTTGCAACATAAGTATTGCTGGATTTCCAAGTTACCTTGCTGTTTGCGGGTACTGCGACAGCATTGAGAGCGACTGTATCTGTAGAGAACATTTTGCTGGTTGGATTTGTTATGGTTATAGATGGTTCTTTGACCGTGATATTATATGCAGCGGTCGCACCACCGTAATTTACAGTAATTTTCTTGACGCCTTTGGTTTTAGAATCAAAACCGTAAGTTGTATACTTATCAGTCGTGATCTTCTTTGTCGTGCCGTTTCCATACGTTACATTCAAATCAAGTTTATTTTTGCTTTCAGGATCGCCTATGTAATACGTTGTTTTGTTTGTATTCTTCGCAATGCTGATGCTTTTAACAGCGTTCTGAGTAGAGTATGCCTGTGTCATAGTGTTTCCGAAGACATCTGTCACAGTCACAGAGCAGCTGTATTCTTTCAAGTTGAAATTATTGATCGTGCAGGATTTGGCATCAGGTCTGGTCTGCTTTACAGTTCTGACGCAATTGCCGTATTGGTCATACACGTTAACCTCATATGAAAGCTGCGGAGTGCTTGTTGGATCAGGTGTCCAGGATACTTTCAGATTTGTACCGCTTGCCTCACATTTTAAAGCACTTTTGTTTGTTTTTTGTGTTCCGAAGCTCGGTGTTGAGGGCTGTGTTATAGCTGTTTTTCTGGTTTGAGAGAAAGGATTCAATGCCAAATTGGAATTCTCTGGAGTGATGTTGCCCCAGAAGTATGAGTAATTGTTGTCGCGGCTGAAGCTTGGTGTGCCTATTGCACCATTTTCTCCGCAAGTGTATTTTTGCTCAGCGGAAGTGATGGACTTCCATGAATCGTCAGAAGCATCTTTCGCATATATGCCGTTTATCTTGTATTTTCTTGTATTATTTGCTTCCATTGGTGCGAAATTCTCCATAAAGAAGGCCATATCACCTGTCATCACGGAATTCTTGAGTTTAGTGTCATAATAGGAGTAAAGTGTCCATTGACCTGTGGCTATGTCCTGTATCCACATGCCGATACACGTATTGCCGTTGCTTGGATTATTCTTGTTGGTACTATCGTAGTAATCCCAGCAGTGCAGCACCATACGATACCACTTGTTTCCCTTCCAGGAAAATGGGTTGACACTATGAACGCAAGCAGGTTCATTATGTCCAGAACCGACTGCTTCCGATTTTTGGTTCATCATACAAGAAGCACGGGTTCCGTCCGTTTTAGTGTGGTCATGCTGGAAAACAGATAAAATAGCAGCAGTCTGTTTGTTGTGTTTACTGTCAAACACTTGGAAACCAGCGTAACCGCCATAGGTTTGTTTGCCAGTGTTTTCGGAAGAATCCAGGTTAGTAAATCCGAAGTTTGCCAGAGCCCAATAGGTACCCGGTGCAGGATTGGCATCATTTGCAGTGAAGCATATGGAATAAGTACGGATCTTGCCTTTGGTCTTTCCATTGATCCCGGAAAGATCAGGATGCAAATAAATGTTGTACATAGCCTTCTCGTCCTGGGCAGTCACGGTAAACATGGCGCCTGACAGCAGCGTTGTGACCAGAATGATCACAGCTACAAAGCTTGTGAACGTTCGCTTTAATTTTTTCCTCATAAATAATACCTCTTTTTTATTTTTTTGATCGTCTGCGTTTCATTATGCAATTTGAATTTACCCCAGCAAATTTGCAATAACATTTAACAAACAATCTTTAATTATTTTAAACCATTCGACAATTTCTGTCAATAAAAAACGTGGTGAATCGCTTGAAATTTTAGCAAATTAACAATATGCGCTGTTAGTTTTTATGCAAAACGAACAAAGCCTTCATTGATAATATACAAAAGGCAGAGACGACCACAGTGTAACCCGCCTTGATGCCAAATGCAATCGCTGATTTTCCCAAATATCGAGCATCAGCAGCAGGATTTTTGTATTTACAGCCTAAGAGTACACCGCTGTGCCTTTGCAATAAAGAATAAAGATAAAAAATCGAAAAAGCATTTTCGTGCCGTGGAAACTCCCGAATAAAAATCAAGGCTGGTGCAGATAACACTGCATCAGCCTGTGTTTATTTCTGTTATTCCGCAGAACTATCTTCGATAAGCCTGCCATTCTCGATCTTGTAAAGCTTCCCGTCAATGCGCAGACCTTTGTCTGTTGTCTGCAAATAAGCCGAAATAGTGTCATCGAATCTGCCGACTTCGTAGATAACGGTATCACCGTCTTTGGTCGTCTTGGCATTCTTGTCGTAGTGAGTCATATCTATCATTACAGGCTCGCTCATTACAGCCGCCGGTGATTCATCTGAAATGTCAAGCACAACTATCATCGGAGCAACACCGCCGTTTATGACCTTGTCCGCCAATATCACAAGCAGCTCTTTTGTCCCTCCGCTGCCGTTGACAACAGTGAGGCTTTGCATATTATATATCCTGCCCGTAATGCACATTCTGCTGTTGTTTGTAAAGAGTTTGTCGGGGTACTCGACCACGGTCTGACCGCTGATCTTACAAAGCACGCTTCTGCCTGCCGAGCGGTCATAGTAAGCGCCATATCCGTATTTGTCGTCATTTGTGACAGTAAATGCACTCAGCTTCTCAAGGTTCCATAAGCATTCTCCCAAATCACATATCAATTCCTATGCTAACAGGGATGCAATTACCGCATCCCTGTTTTGCATTTATAGGTAAAAAAGAAACGCCCGATAAAAATCGGGCGTTTCTGATCAAGGTTGTCCCCGTATATCCCAAACAGCAGTACAGGACTTAGCTGCAGGCTTCAAAGCAAAGTTGAGATCATCTTGCCAGTATTGTTCAGTTCATCACCGCTGAAACCAAAATAAAGCAAGAAAATGTGACTATGCTTGAGCATAAAAATATTGGCTATAACTTTGAGTCAGAATTTCAGTCGGTTAGAAACTACGACATTCATTACTGTTCATCGTAAACATCTGGCAATCAGTTTGGTGTTATGATTTTTGCCTTGTCTGAAATCCCGTGGAAAACACTCTTATATATTCTTAACATACTGCTTGGTATCGTGAGCGAGACTAGGTTTGTGCATCCGCAGAAAGCATGATATCCTATTTTAATCATTCTGTTGGGTATAGTAATCGAGGTCAGGCTTGTACATCCTTTAAAAGCATTCATTCCGATTTCCGTTACGCTGTCTGGTATAGTTATTGATGTCAAGCTTGTACAGCCATAGAAAGCATCATCTCTTATAATTGTCACGCTGTCGGGTATAGTGATCGATGTCAGGCTTGTGCAGCCCTGGAAAGCACCGTAGTATATATAAGTCACGCTATCGGGTATTGTGACCGAGCATAAATCGGTGCAGCCCTTGAAAGCATCACTTTCTATCATCGTAACGCTGTTAGGTATCGTGATCGAGATCAGGCTTGCGCAACCATGGAAAGCACCTTGGCTTATTTTAGTCACGCCGTCGGGTATAGTAACAGAAGTAAGACTGCTGCACCCTTTGAACGCACGGTAGTCTATTTCTGATACACTATTGGGTATAGTAACTGATGTCAAGCTTGAGCAGCCCATGAAAGCATACTCGCCTATACTCTTCACACTGCCAGGTATATTTACGGTGGTCAGGCCGGGTGCACAAAGAATGACCATGGTTTTATTCTTGTTCAGGATCAAGTTATTCTCGCTTGCCAATTCCGTATTATTCGGATCAACAGTCAAAGTGGTCAAGCTTGTGCAGTCCCTGAAAGCAGACTCGCGTATAAACCTCACGCTGTCGGGTATATTGACCGATGCCAGTCTTGTGCAGCCATAGAAAGCACAGTGGCTTATTCTAGTCACGCTGTCGGGTATAGTAACAGAAGTAAGACTGCTGCACCCTGCGAACGCACCGGCGTCTATTTCTGATACACTATTGGGTATAGTAACTGAGGTCAAGCTTGAGCAGCCCCAGAAAGCACACTTGCCTATACTCTTCACACTGCCAGGTATATTTACGGTGGTCAGGCCGGGTGCACAAAGAATGACCATGGTTTTATTCTTGTTCAGGATCAAGTTATTCTCGCTTGCCAATTCCGTATTATTCGGATCAACAGTCAAAGTGGTCAAGCTTGTGCAGTCCCTGAAAGCAGACTCGCGTATAAACCTCACGCTGTCGGGTATATTGACCGATGCCAGTCTTGTGCAGCCATAGAAAGCACAGTGGCTTATTCTAGTCACGCTGTCGGGTATAGTAACAGAAGTAAGACTGCTGCACCCTGCGAACGCACCGTCGTCTATTTCTGATACACTATTGGGTATAGTAACTGAGGTCAAGCTTGAGCAGCCACTGAAAGCAAGCACGCCTATACTCTTCACACTGCCAGGTATATTTACGGTGGTCAGGCCTGGTGCACAAAGAATGA
>Ga0310691_10007822_pt1 | contig 11073 bp, 10 predicted proteins | sample 176DNAGHGlowgp2_FD_203887 | JGI IMG/M metagenome (GOLD analysis project Ga0310691, IMG submission 203887) | Sheep rumen microbial communities from Palmerston North, Manawatu-Wanganui, New Zealand - 1766 DNA GHGlow gp2 (v2) (version 2) | ecosystem: Host-associated > Mammals > Digestive system >... | reverse complement strand
TACATTAAACTTTAAACCTTAAACTTTAAACTAATCCCCCTTGGGGGGATTATAGGGGGCTTTTAGAACGGCAGTCGGCAGTGGTAGCTGACTCCGCCTGTGAATCCCTTGCCGTGAATCAGGGCGGCTTGCAGGAACAGGTGGCGCCATAGCAGGGCATCGATGCCGACGTTCACCCCTGCCCCATCCCACTCTGTAACGAGACGCAGCGGACGGTAGAACGCGGGTCGCAGCGTGAGGCCTCCGGCCACTCCACGACGCTTGCTGTTCACGTCATGCGTGTAGTATCTGTAAGCCAGATGCGCACCCAGCTCCCATCCGCGTATATCGAAATGCTTTGTGGCGGCGATATACGCATTCTGGTAGTAGTTATTACCACCTGTTCCAGTTTTTATGCGTTTGAAACGTCCCACATCATCCATTCCGACGGCGATGGCAGGCCACCAGCGGCCCTCGTAGAGCGGCAGGAATTTCACGTTCACTCGCCGGTCCTCATTGTAATAACCAACACTCTCCGTTTTTTTGTTGTTCTTGTACATCTTCAGCAGCGAGGCACAATAGGACAATTCCAGCCAACGGAAGAACGTCACGCCCACGCCATAGCTGAACGTGTTGTACTTCTCCCCCTGAAAATTCAGTTTCGCAGGTGTGAACCTCTTGTCCAGAAACATTCCGCCACCGCGAAACGTTCCGGCAGAGTCAGTCTCCGCGCTCGGCACCTGCAACAAGCCCGTCAATCCGTTGTACTCCTGCGCCTGAAGACCCAATGACAACAGCATCGTCGCCATCAGCACAAAGAATCTTATAAACTTTTTTCTTCTCTCTTCCATCTTGGAATACAAATGATTAACGGGCTTGTTAAAAATTCAATGGTCAGTGACATTAGTAGTATTCGTGTTGGGCGGCGGCAAGAGTGTTCATCATCAACATGCAGATGGTCATGGGGCCTACGCCGCCGGGAACGGGAGTGATGGCTCGGCAGAGCGGAGCCACGGCCTCGAAATCGACATCTCCACACAGGCGGAAGCCGCTCTTGCGGGTGGCATCAGGGACGCGGGTCGTTCCGACATCGATGATTACGGCACCGGGCTTCACCATGTCGGCTGTAACGAAACAAGGCTTGCCGATGGCGGCGATGATGATGTCTGCGCCACGGCACTCCTCCTTCAGCTGCGGACTGTGGCTGTGGCATACGGTGACGGTTGAGTCGCCCCCGTTCTTCTGCATCATCAGCTGCGACATGGGCTTGCCGACGATGTTACTGCGACCAAGAATCACGCACTTCTTCCCACTGGTTTCCAGATTATAACGATGCAGAAGTTCGAGTATTCCCTTAGGAGTTGCACTGATGAATGCGGGCAGGCCGATGGCCATACGTCCCACGTTTATCGGGTGGAATCCATCAACGTCTTTGCGGTAGTCTATAGCCTCTATGACCTTCTGCTCGGAGATGTGTTTGGGCAGAGGCAACTGCACGATGAAGCCATCAACGGAGGCATCGTCGTTCAGGCGTGCAACCTCGTCGAGAAGCTGCTGCTCGGTGATGTCATCCTCAAAGCGGAGCAGGGTGCTCTCGAATCCGCAGGCCTCGCAAGCGAGCACTTTATTCTTGACGTATGTCTCGCTGCCCCCGTCGTGACCTACGAGGATTGCAGCCAGATGGGGGCGCTTGCCGCCTGCGGCAACAATGCTCTCCACCTTCTCCTTAATCTCTGCTTTTATCTGGGCGGCAGTAGCTTTTCCATCGATTAAAAAAGACCCACCCCCGACCCCTCCCGTGAGGGAGGGGAAGGGCTGGCGCGATGTATCATTATTTGTATTCATAATAATCTAGTATTTGCGATTGTCTTTACCGTCTCGGCATCCGTGCCATCATCTGGCCCATCTTGCTGCCGGTGACCATCTTCATCATCTTGCGCATCTGTTCGAACTGTTTGATGAGGCGGTTGACGGCCTGCACATCGGTACCGGAACCGCGTGCGATGCGGTTGCGACGGCTGGTGTTGAGCAGTTCGGGGTGAGTGCGCTCTTTCGGAGTCATGCTCAGGATGATAGCCTCGATGCTCTTGAACGCATCATCGTCAATGTCTATGTCTTTCAGCGCCTTGCCGACACCCGGGATCATAGAGGCCAAGTCCTTGATGTTACCCATCTTCTTGATTTGCTGAATCTGGGCATAGAAGTCGCTGAAGTCAAACTGGTTCTTCTGGATGCGGCGTTCGAGACGGCGTGCCTCCTCCTCGTCATACTGCTCCTGGGCGCGCTCCACGAGGCTTACGATGTCGCCCATGCCGAGGATGCGGTCGGCCATTCGTGCGGGGTGGAAGAGGTCGATGCCGTCCATCTTCTCGCTGGTGCCGACGAATTTGATAGGCTTATCGACGACGCTGCGTATGGAGAGGGCAGCACCGCCGCGTGTGTCGCCATCGAGTTTGGTGAGCACTACGCCCGTAAAGTCCAGACGGTCGTTGAATTCCTTGGCGGTGTTTACGGCATCCTGACCGGTCATAGCATCCACGACGAAGAGTATCTCATCGGGGTTGATGGCCTGCTTGATGGAGGCAATCTCCTGCATCAGAGGCTCATCCACAGCCAGACGGCCGGCGGTATCCACGATGACCACATCGTAGGCCTTAGCCTTGGCCTCACGGATGGCGTTGAGGGCAATCTGCACGGGGTCGGAGTTCCCCGGCTCCTCATACACAGGCACGCCGATCTGCTCACCGAGCACCTTCAACTGCTCAATGGCGGCGGGTCGATAGACGTCGCAGGCAGCCATCAGCGGTCGTTTGTTGCGCTTGTTCTTGAGCATCAGGGCGAGTTTGCCGCTGAACGTGGTCTTACCGGCACCGTTGAGACCGGCCATGAGGATCACGCTCGGATGGCTTGTGAGCTGCAGGTCAGTGGCCTCGCCTCCCATCAGGGTGGCCAGCTCGTCGTGCACGATCTTCACCATCAGCTGCGACGGTTTCACGGCCGTGAGCACGTTCTGGCCGAGGGCCTTCTGCTTGACGGTGTCCGTGAACTGCTTCGCCACCTTGTAGTTGACGTCGGCATCCAACAGAGCGCGGCGCACATCCTTGAGGGTCTCAGCTACATTGATTTCGGTGATTTTACCCTCACCTTTCAGTATCTTGAATGAACGTTCTAATCGTTCGGATAGATTCTCAAACACAATCTTATAATTTTACGATTTTACGATTTACGATTTTACGATTTGGGTTGGCGCGAAGCTTCTCACTTACTTGCGCACGAATATCTCGTCAACCACAACGCCTTCGTCAAGAGCGGTGAGCTGGAGGGTGTGGTTGCCGCGCTGCTGCTTCACCGGCAGACGGGCTATGACCACGGCGTAGTTGCGCAGTACGTTCTGTTTCCATGTCTCGCTGCGTCCCTCGGTGTTGTAGGTGAAGGTCACGGGGGTGCCGCCGTCAAGAGCCAGAGTGAAGCGCTGCTCTGCCTCGATAGGATGTGTGGGCAGCATGTGGACTTCGACAATCAGCTCCTTCTGTTTCTTGAAGTCATGCTTGAACTTATACGTGACGTTGAAGCCCTTGGGTATAGGCATGGCGCGAATGGAGGTGCCGAGACCAAGCACGGGAGCCAGGATGTACTCGCCTCCGAAATTTGCTGCATCGTAGCTCGCTCCGTAGAATGTGGCCACGGTGGCGGGATCTTTGGTGATGGCGGATGTAGCGCGGTCGTGGCTCAGAGGCTTGAAGACGGTGAGGTCGCGCGGTGAGGCGTTCATCATTCCGTTCCACTTGCCTCCACGCAGACGGTTGTAGCGGTCGGTCATCTGCACCACTTTCTGATGTGCGTTGTCGCTGCGGCGCCATGTGTCGGCCACTTTCTCGCCCGACTTGTAGGTGAGATTATGGCGGGCAAGCATTGCGCAGCAGTATTTCATATTCACGGCAGCAGCCGAAAGAAGCGGGTATTCACAAAGCTCGTAGAACGCGTCGTAGCGCTCGGGATAGGCGCGGCGCACGGAATCGGCCAGCCACTCCATCTCGCCCGTAAGCTTGTCGTAGGCAGCCAGACGCTTGCGAATCTTGGCTTCGCTCCAGGGCAGATATTTCACCTCGTTCCACGAGGGGTCAGTCTCCTCGGTGCGTGTTCCGGCCATGTGTTCCGGCTTGCACTGAAAGACATAGTTGAAGTACTTCTTCATGTATATGCTGGCCAGACGAGCAACCTCGGGGTTGATGGTCTGAGAGTAGAAGTTCTCGAGATGTGTGCTGATGGTGGTGTTGGTGACCTCCTCGAGGTTCCACGCCATATCCATGAAGAGGCTGGTCTGGTACTCCAGGGGTTTGATGTCGCCGACGTTGAGCACCCACATGCGGGCTGCGCCGTGATAGTAGGCTTCGTAGAGCTGCTGATACATCAGGAAGGGGCTGGCTGAACCGCTCCAGAGGTAGTCGTGCGGACGGCCCCAGTAGGAAGCGTGGTAATAGACACCGTTGCCGCCGCTGCGCTGACGCTCAGTCTCCGTCGGGAAATGGCGGATGTAGCCGTAGTTGTCGTCGCACCACAAGAGAGTCACGTCGTCAGGCACCTGCAGGCCTGCCTTATACACATCCTCCATCTCCTTGTAGGGGATGAACACCTGCGGCACGTAGTCGATGCGGCGCGACACGTATTTGGTGAGCAGCGAGCGCTGATCCTGGAACACCTGCTCCAGCACCTGCTTCTGTTCCTCAACGGTAGAGGCGCCGTTCATGGCTCCGTCGTGCAGACCGCGCATTCCCAAAGTGTAAATCATGGGCTGGCGGGCGGTCTCCTGCACGCGCTTTTCCCAGAAGGCAAGCACGTTATCCTTGTTGTTTACGTAGTCGTACTCTCCCACTCCACGCACGCTCCACTCGCCATTGGCGTTGCAGCCCATAGGCTCGCAATGGCTGGTTCCGATGAAGATGCCGTACTTGGCGGCCAGCTCACGGAGGCCTTCGGTCAGGAAGAAGGGCTTTGTGACCTCGTGCATCGGAGGCCAGTATAGGTTGGCACGCAGGCGCAGCAGCAGCTCGAAAATCTTCTCTGTGGTCTTCGTTCCGACGGCTCCGTTGCCATTGGGCTCGAAGTTCTGAGTGACCCAGGGCAGGAAGGCGAAATCCTCGTCATTGATGAAGATGCCGCGGAACGACACATTGGGAGCGCTCTGCTTCATGTAGTTCTCGCGCAGGGTGAAACCCGTGCGGCCGTAGGGGGTGACATCTGCCCACCACTCCCAGGCTGATACGCCGAGCATACGGGTGATCTCGATGATACCGTAGGCTGTTCCGTATTGGTCGCTGCCGGCAATGACCAGACGGTTGTCTGGGCTTACGGCTACGACAAACGCCTGTGCCTGACCATCTAACCACGAGAGATCCACTCCGGTGGTGGCCAGGAGGTCGCGTCCGACATTGTTGTTGCGCGATGCGATGACGATGCGCGGCGTGCCGCTGTTAACAATCATCTGGGATGCGAGCACAGCCTGAAAGTCTTTCTCCAGAAGAGACACGGCGGTCTGGACAACGGCGGCTTCCTTCTCGCCTACGGTTACGGAGACGGACTCGCCTCGGGCTATGTGGAAGTTCTCGGCATACGCTTTTGGCATAATGACCGCAAGGGTCAGAAGCAGGAAAATACGTTTCATGTTCTAAATGCGATGGGTAAATGGTGGTGGTTGATTGCTGTTTTTTAAAGACACAGCCCCGAAAAGTGTTTGGGCATATCTGTGCTTACACCTTTCAGGGCTGGGTCGCTTTTTTTGATGTCAATGCCTCTTTTCCGTTAGTTTGCAGGCTGCTCTGTTGCAGGAGCCGTCTGCTGTGCGTCCGTAGCGGGAATGGTGGGGAGATTGGTGGGAGCTGTTGCCTTCTGCTCGGTGGCGATGCTCTCCATTACGGAGGCGTTGTTCTGGGCAGAGGGAATGAAATAGACTGATGCGATGCTCAGAACGACCATAGCTACAGCCAGACCCCAAGTGAGTTTCTCAATGACATCGGTGGTCTTGCGCACACCCATAACCTGATTGCCGCTGGCAAAGCCGCTGGCAAGTCCGCCTCCCTTGGACTCCTGAACGAGTACGATGAGGCACATGAAAATGGATGCGATAACCACGAGAATTACAAGTAATGTGTACATGTTGATATAAATGGATTTAAGTTATTTTGTGTTGATTATTCAGCTCAAGCTTGCGCAGGAATCTGATTTGGTCGGCAAAGTAAGCGTTTTTTTTCGGAATCATCAAATTTAAACGCTTAATTATTTCAATTGCCTTGGAATATTTGCCCTGTTTTATGTAAATTCGGGCTAAAGTCTCCGTAAAATAGTCATCTGAGAGCGTTTCATCGTCTTTTTCGTCGTCAATTTGTGACTCTGAGCTGAGTTGTGAGGCGATGTCCTCTTGTTCATCTTTTTCATCATCGTAATATTCATCTTCAGAATCGTCTTCAGATTCATCGTCCGGAAGGATTATACGCCCGCCGTCTTCTTCCATGAACTCGTCTATAATCTGAGTCGTGCGCGAATCGCCGCTCTCCTCCTCTGAGTCACTCTCCGGCTCCATATCCTTCATCTGCATCAGATACGCCATATAATCCACCGAGGCATCGGCCGGCTGAGCTACTGTCGGCTGCTGTTGCTCGGGAGTCTGAGCCAGGAAGGAGTCAATGAGGCTGATGGTGCGGTCCATCTGCGGCTCCGCCCCGTCCTGAGCCTTTCTGCGCCGACGCTCCGGCTCGACTCGGTATTTGTAGCCTTCGAGCAACTCGAACAGCTGCGTACGGTCTGGCAGGAGCACGGCCGCCTTGCGCAGTTCCGGCCCAAAGGCATCCGACTGCAGCTGATACAGTCCGCGCACATACAGCAGGCGTGCCGCGTGGAAATACGGGTGTTTCTCCACAATCAGCCGCAACTGCTCAACTGCCTCTGCGTTAAGCCGCTCGGGATTCATTATGTATTGAATATAGTCCATAAGGTATATTGAATATAGTCTATAAGGTTTATTGAATATAGTCTATAAGGTTACCAGTTTGCTACGGTTGCATTGAATATTTGGTCTGTTATGTCTTTGGTCATCTGTGTCACCAATTCCTCCTGCACACTCATCAGCTGCTGAGACGCCGGATATTCTGTGGTGGCGGAGAACTGGCGCTCGAAATCCTCCTTGTGGTTTTTGGTGTTTGTGAATCGTACATTCACCGTCATACGCAACTGAACCTGAGAGGAATAGCCGTCGCTGGAGACGCCTTTGTTAAACTGGTCGAAGCCAGTAATCTCTCCCTGAACGATGAGGTCGCCGCCACGTCGCACCTGGCGCAGACGTGTCTGCCGCGCATAGATATCCGTGAGGGCGTTGTTGAAGATAGCCTGCATAGGCGCCCAGACGTATGTGGAGCGTATGGGGAAAGGATCTATCTGAATGGTCTTGGTCAAGGTGTAATCTATGCTTGCTCCGTTGAACTTATACGATATCCGACAGGCCGTCACGCTTAGCATGACTGCCACCAGAGCCACAGCCAGCAAACCGGCACGACCCATCCGACCCATTCCTTCAGATATTCTCTTCCAGACCATATTCCTTAATTTTACGATACAGCGTACGCTCGCTGATGTGCAGTTCTTCGGCTGCTTTCTTCCGGCGGCCGTGAGAGCGTTCGAGGGCGCGGATGATGAGTTTCTTCTCCTGCTCGTCTATAGACAGAGGCTCCTCAACATATTCCTCGGCGTATGCCGCATTGGCGCTGTCAGAAGAATCGTGGTGGGAGATTATTGTCATGTGCTCACGGCTATCTTCGGCAGAGGTGTTATCAGCGACTGGAGAGGCTGATGAGACGGGAGATACAGACGTCGGTATGGACACACTTCGCTTGGCAGGAGCTGAATCCTGACCTGCTTCGACGCGCTGCCGCAAGTCGGCGATTTCCTGATGCAAGGCATTGAGCATCTGGAAGATAATCTGACGCTCCTGCTGATACGAGTTGCTGTCGTCTGAATGTGAAGCACCGTCACGGATAGCCAATGCACGCTCCTCTGTGGTAGGCCACACCTCATAGGATGAGAGTATCTCCGGCGTAACGATGCGGCTGTCACGCATCAGTATGGACATCTGCTCCGTAAGATTCTTCAGCTGACGGATGTTGCCTGGCCATTTGTAGCGTTTCATCACCTCCTCGGCCTCGGGCGAGAGACGCAGATAATCATCGGGAACGCCGTATTTGCGGGCGGTCTCCATCGCAAATTTCTTGAACAGGAGAATGATGTCATCGCCACGCTCGCGCAGAGGCGGCATCTTGATGGGGATTGTGTTGAGGCGGTAGAAGAGGTCTTCGCGGAATTTACGGTCGCGGATGGCCGCCTGGATATTAACGTTCGTCGCCGTAACGATGCGCACGTCTGTGCGGCGCACCTCACTGGAACCTACGCGGATATACTCGCCCGTCTCCAGAACGCGGAGCAGACGTGCCTGAGTGCTCAGAGGCAGCTCGCCCACTTCGTCCAGGAACAATGTGCCGCCGTTGGCAACGCCGAAATAACCCTCGTGCTCTGCCACTGCACCCGTGAACGCTCCTTTCTCATGACCGAAGAGCTCGCTGTCTATAGTTCCCTCTGGTATAGAACCGCAGTTGATGGCAAAGTACTTCTTGTTGCTGCGTTCGCTATTGTCGTGAATCACACGCGGGATTATCTCCTTGCCGACGCCGCTCTCTCCAGTGATGAACACAGACAGATCTGTACCCGCCACTTGAAGCGCGGTGTCGAGCGCATGATTCAGTGCATCGCAGTTGCCCACGATGCCATAGCGCATCTTTATTGATTGTAATTGTTTCAGATCCATGTGTCTTACTCGATTCTCAGCGGACGGCGATCATCGCGTTTGTCCTGATAGAGCTTGGGGAGCGGATTCTTGTGCGCCTCGTCCCAAACAAGACGGTTACGATACACATCTAACGCAGTATAGATGGCCTGACGCATTGATGTCTCGTCGGCCAAGCCCTGACCTGCGATATCGTAGGCTGTGCCGTGGTCTGGACTGGTGCGAACCACCGGCAGTCCGGCTGTGAAGTTGATGCCGTCGTTCATTGCCAGAGCCTTGAATGGCGCAAGTCCCTGATCGTGGTACATTGCCAGAACGCCATCGAAATGTTCATATTGGCGAGTGCCGAAGAAACCGTCGGCCGGATAAGGGCCAAATGCCTGAATGCCAGCATCTACAGCCTGCTCAAGAGTGGGGATAATGATCTCTTTTTCCTCTGAACCAAGCAGTCCGTCGTCGCCAGCATGAGGATTCAGCGAGAGCACTGCGATGCGGGGCATCGAAATGGAGAAATCTCTCTGCAGCGAGAGGTGGAATATCTTCAGCTTCTCCATAAGATTCTCGCTGGTGATGGCCTCCGGCACTTTGCTTATCGGCATGTGTGTGGTTACAAGAGCCACGCGCAGCTTCTCGTTCATCAAAACCATCAGTGCCTTCTGACCATTACCGACTCTCTGCTCGATAAACTCCGTATGTCCTGGGAAACGGAAAGTGTCGCTCTGGATGCTGTGTTTATTGATAGGAGCTGTGACTATGACATCAATGTTGCCGGCTTTCCAGTCTATGATGGCACGCTCCAGAGCAGCAAGAGCCGCACGTCCGGCTTCTGCCGTGGCCTGTCCGAAATCTATTTTTACCTCCTCGGCTGTGCAGGGCACCAGATTCAGGCGGTCTTCCATTGCCTCGGTAACGCTGTTCACCGTGGCGTAGTTGGTAGAGAGGTCGAGTGCCTTGCGGTGGTACGTAGCCACCTTGGGCGAACCGTAGATGATTGGGGTGCACAACTCCAGCATTGTTGGGTCTGCAAACGTCTTGAGAATCACCTCATAGCCTATCCCGTTTGGATCGCCGTGCGTGATACCAATTCTTATCTTTTTTGTTTCAATCATATTTATGATTTTTAGGACTCTCCCCCCGCCCTCCCTTGTAGGGAGGGAGCGGAATGAAGACGGGTTGAGAAATATTTTATATGGTTAATCATTCGTAAAATTCGTTGTTTTAAAATTAGTGAGAGGCGTTCTTCTTCCTCTGTGCCTTCCGTTGTTCTGCTGTCACCACGACCTCTTCAAGAGTGGTCTTGATTTCAGACTCCTCTTCGTCGGGGAGAGTCAGAGTGTAAAGTGAGCCTTCCATGCGGCGCATCAGACCACGTTTCATCTTCTCCGGAGCAAAGACGAATCCCTCTACAACAACGACGATGTTGCGGGTGGTATCCACACGGGAGTGACTTACGAACGGGCCTCCCATTCCGTAGTTTTGCATATACCAGAGGCCGCGCGTCTCAAAAGCATACTGACCATGAACGACTATCGGCTTGCACATGGTGCAGAGGGTGTCCGTGGCCACATAAGTGTCAGGCAGCGGACCAGGGATATTCACAGCCATCACCGAGTCGCGCTTAGCCAGCACATACCGTTTATTGAATGTCTGAGGCCCCTCGTAAGGATAGGAATACATGGCGATATTAACTATTGCCGAGGCGCCATTGCTCGAAGTCCACAGGAAATTCTCGCCGCGCTTGTAGCTTTTCAGCTCGTCGGGCGCATGCATGTGGCAGTCGAGAATCTCTTTTGCCAGCTGGTCTGTCACCTTGGAATATTTCTTGTCCAGATCCTTGATTAGACGGTTCATCTCCATCTTAGTCAGGAAGTCTATGATGTCCTGCCCATGCTCGAAACAGAAATCTGCAAATGCCTCAGCACTTGGACTTTGGATGGTAAGCACAATCTGGCCTATAGAATGGACATCGCGCGAGAACTTCATTGAAGTCTTCGTGTATATCTGCTTATTGATATCCACAAGAATCACGTTGCGGAATATGTTCAGTATCTGGTCGAAGTGCTTCGGCTCAACCTGCGAGATACGGAACGAACGCTCTGGTTGCGGAAGACCGGGAATATCAGTATCGAGTACGGCAAAGAGGGCGCGCCCTTCCTTGGCGTTCCATGCCTTGTCTGACATCACCACCATCACTTCGTACGGACGGCCGCTGGCACGCGGCATCACATATTCCTTCTTGCAAGAGCTAACAAGGAATAGAAGGAGGA
>Ga0310691_10007820_pt1 | contig 11074 bp, 8 predicted proteins | sample 176DNAGHGlowgp2_FD_203887 | JGI IMG/M metagenome (GOLD analysis project Ga0310691, IMG submission 203887) | Sheep rumen microbial communities from Palmerston North, Manawatu-Wanganui, New Zealand - 1766 DNA GHGlow gp2 (v2) (version 2) | ecosystem: Host-associated > Mammals > Digestive system >... | reverse complement strand
CCATTTTTGAGTAGATACGGTCGAAATATCCGTCCTTCTGAATTCGTAGCACGTGACGATTGCCTATGAGAGTGTCGACGTCGATGTTGAAATATCCAAGCGAATCGGTTGTGGCTTGATTGTTTCCTGAGATTATAGTGACATTGGTAAGGTTGTTCCCATTCGCGTCACATATCTTACCTTTTATTGTAGTTTTCTCTTTTGGTGAATCTTTAATTGTGTCTTTAGATGTGTCTACGCAAGCATTTGCTATTAGAGCAAGTAATGATATACAGATAGTTTTGAAAATGCATTTTCTCATAAGCATGGTATTTTGTTAATAAATGTCTGTACACAAATATACAGTTTTGTCAGGATTTATTATTTAGAAACTGGTTAAATTCGTTTAATATTTTTTAAAGATAAACTCGTTTGTCAACTAAAATGAGGATTATTAAGTATCCTTGTTTGATAGATCTGGAAACTTACACTACAATATCTGAGAGCTCGTTATTGTTTATTATGTGCTCGCCTTCGGATCGCACTAGAGAAAAAAGGGTTAGGGAAAATCTTCAAATCTATAAGTAAATTTAATGATTGTGTGGGCAAAATGTTCCAAATCTAATCAATCGTTTTATAGAGGGAAAAAAAGGTCGAGCGTTTTGCCCGACCTTTCTTGTGTTATTTTGATGTGATATTTATTTCACGATCAATTTCTGGATGCTGTTGCCAGCCTTCACTACATAGATGCCAGTATTTCTGACGCTGATCTTATTGTCAAGCTCTGGAACTGCAACAAATTGAGCTACAATTCTACCTGTCATGTCTGTGACTGTGACATCACATCTTTCAGCTACGTAGATGTTAGCTACACCGTTCTTTGCAGGGTTTGGAGCAATCACAAATGAAGTCTCGTCTGCGATGTTCTCTACATTTGATTGTCCGCCTACACAAGTTACGTCGTCGATATACAAAGTGCCTGTCTTGCCAACACCGTCCTTGATCTGCCAGCTCAACTTGTCGATGCTAGCTGCGTCGAATTCAATATCCTTACCCCAGTCGGAAGCTTGTTTCAAATTGCCCCATGTGACAGAAACTTCAGTCCAGTCTGATGATGCAGATACGTTCTTAGTGTGGTAGTCATCGTCAGTGACAGCAGTCATACATACGCGGAACTCGTGAGCAGGACCTTTATATCTGTAAGTGATCTTTTCACAGTCTGAAAGATCTTCTCCTTCTTCGCTCTTCTTCAAATACATGTCGACGCTACAATACGGATCACCCATCCAGCCTTCACCGTTCCATTGTTTACCCATTGTGTAGTCGATTTTTACAACTCCGTCTTTTACAAGATCGTCAGAAGCAGTGATCTGAGTGTGAGGATTTGCGTTCTTGTCAGAGTCGTCTTTGCTCTTCCAACGTCCGCCCCACTTAGTGATTACGTCGTTGTCTTCCATGTCGTCGATCAAACCTGGATCAACATATCCTTCTGGCAATACGGTTACCTTTACAGACTCTGAAACCTCATCCTCGCCATCGTTTACTGTCAAACGGAATACGTATTCACCTTCTGTCAGACCGCTGACTTTTGTTGTTGCGGAATTAGCGTTTGCGATTGTTGCATCGTTAGGTCCGGAAACCTGCTTCCAGGCAAACTTGTAGTTTTCGCTTCCGCCGGCTGCATCTCCAGTAAGTGTAGTCTCGTCTGTAGGCAAGAAGAATTTCTTCGCGCTGCAGATGCTCATAGACAATTCTTTAACTACAGGAGTGGTTACAACTGGCTTGTAGTCGATCCAACCTTTACATTTGTCAAGCATATATTTGCCGTCCTGTGTCATGTCGGATTCTGTCCAACCTGTAGTCTTGAAACAATTGTCTTTTAGAACTGACCATTTAGCGTCATTTCCGCCCTTGTTACTCATTGACCAGAATGCACTAATTACAGAATGCTGTCTATATGTGTTGATTAGACCACCGTCATTTCCTGGATCCATACCCCATTCTGTAACGACTACGGGAATTCCACTGTTCCAATTGCTGCCTCTACTTTGCCAATCGCCCTGGTGGGTCCATTCAACATATCCATGCCATGTGTATGCTATGTTTGAGTATCCTTCACCTGCAGCTGTCACTGATTCTGGGTGACGTGAGTATTCAGAAGAACCGACGATGATTATGTTGTCCGTGTCAATTTTTCTGATTGTAGGAATGACTTTTTTTGCATAGCTTACGACAGTTCCATCATCACACATAGGCTCGTTGAAAATCTCATACATCACGTTTGGATATTCTCCCCACTTTGTCGCAAAATAAGTGAAGAACTCATTTGCAAGGTTTGCCCAGTGTTGTGCATAGTGCTCATGGAAGTCGATAATGACGTAGATGTCGTTCTCGATTGCGGCGCGTACCATATCGTCCACCAATGCTTTGGTATATTCAGGACTGTGTAGGTAGTTGTCTGTGTTCCATGTCAAACTTGTGTTAGTCGGGTCGTCCCAAGGACTTTTGTTTTCGTTTGGTGGCGCAATTGAAACGGGAAGACGGATTAGCTGGATGTTCCAGTTCTCAACCAAATAATCGACAGTTTCTGCTTTCCACCACTGTGGAGCCGAACAACTCCAGAACCAGCTTGGTCCCATCAAACAAACTTTGTCTCCTTTTTCATTGCGGACAGCACCGTCTTTTGTGTTAAGTTTACCATTCTTTGTTACAACGAAATCCTGTCTTTTAGTTGGCTTTGCAATTTTGACCTTCAACTCCTTGACAGTCTCTCCCATGGTGATTGTTATCACGTCTGATCCTTCTCTGCTTGCTGCTTTGTAGCGGCCATTTGAAACATTGGATGACCATTTCGTGTTGGATGCAATCAATTCACCGGCATTGTTGTAACCTTTTGCTACGATATCTATCGTCTCATCTGGCATAAGATTCAATTTGCTTGGAGATGTGGTGATCTTAGTCACGTTTGCATCAGTTGAAGATGACTTTGTGAATGTGAAATAGTCTAAGTTCACAGATTTTCCTGTACAGATGACATTGAATTTCTGCTTTCCTGCTTTCATTGGAAACAATGCGCTCTCATCTTTTGGAAAGTCTGGCCAGTTGCTCATTGGCACTTCCCACCATTTTTCTGCATTGTTCGCTTGTGTGTCGAAAATGTAGTAGTTGCCGTTGGCATCCTGAATCTTTACATTTCCGTCTTTTCCTGTAAGATAATGGAATGAAACTTGGTATAATCCATCTGATGGAATATCAACTTCATAAGTTAGTTGCTCACCTTCTTCATCAAAATAACCGATTGTTTTTCCTCCATTTTCGGTGATTATTTCCGATGAAAGGCTCTTGGCATCGGTAAAGTCTTCTGCCTCAACCTTGACCTGGCTGTGCACCGACGCGGATAAAAGAAGGAATGCTGAAAGCCATCCCACTTTTGCGTAATTCTTTTTCATGGTATTTACATATTATATTTACTTACTAAACTAAAGACGGTATGAATCCGTTAAGGAAAATCATATCCGGACGTCAAATTGTTATAGTCATATTTCTGATAACCCAGTGTTTGCCGTCAAACGACGTAGGACTAACATCCGCAAAATTAAAAATAAATTTGGATTACAACAATATTTTGTGAATTTTATGCTGAATTATGCTAGTCAATCATAAACTGCTTAATTTTAATGATCGTCATTACGAATTTGCAGGAGAGAGGTGGTTAGACCAAATATCTATCAAACTTAAATATTTTTTAAAACAGATTCTCAATCACCATAGATTAACGTTAGTTCGTGAATTGTAATCTGTGAATCATTTTCCACTTTCTGATTAATATTTAACCTCCTTTTCTCATAAAAAGACGAAGTTTTTCTCTGTGAACTTTTTCTCTCTGTGGTTTTAATTTTATGTGCTCGCCTACTGCTCGCACGTGGAAAGGGGTTAGGGCCAATATCAATCAAACATGGGCCCTTAACAATCCTCAGTTATGACACTCCAGCTATCTTTTTGATTTCGTCAAATTCACGTTAGATTATTTTGTTTTTGACGTTTCCCTCTAAAATAACAAACATATGTGATTCTATGATTTGTCAAAATAGTGTAATTTTGTGTCAATAAAAATAATTAATTATGGCAATAGCACAATCACTTACTGAGTTAGTCGGTAATACACCGCTACTTTCATTGAATAAGTTTTCTGCAAAGCAGGGGCTTGATAAATCTATTATTGCAAAAGTGGAATTTTTTAATCCTGGCGGAAGTGTGAAGGATCGTATCGCTTTGGCTATGATTGAAGATGCTGAAGCAAAAGGCATCTTGAAACCTGGAGCTACAATTATTGAGCCTACTTCTGGAAACACTGGTGTCGGTCTTGCTTTGGTCAGCGCGGTAAAAGGTTACCACCTTATTTTAACTATGCCTGAGACAATGAGCGTTGAGCGTCGTAATCTTGTCAAGGCTTATGGTGCTGAAGTTCGTCTGACAAGTGGCCGCGAGGGTATGGCTGGAGCTATTAGGGCTGCTGAGGAACTTAGGGCTAGCATTCCAGGATCTGTGATCCTACAGCAATTTGAAAACCCTGCCAATCCGGCAAAACATTACGCCACAACAGGTCCGGAGATCTGGACTCAGACTGAAGGTAAAATTGACATTTTCGTCGCTGGAATTGGAACTGGCGGAACAATCAGTGGTATCGCAAAGTATTTGAAGGAGAAAAATCCTGCGATTAAGGTTTACGGCGTTGAACCAGCTACGTCGGCAGTGCTTAATGGTAAACCAAGTGGTCCACACAAGATTCAGGGTATCGGAGCAGGTTTTGTGCCACGCACATTCAATGCTGATGTGGTTGATGAGGTTTTGATGATCGACAATGATGATGCCATCCGCACTGGCAGAGAGTTGGCTCAGCAGGAAGGTCTTCTTGTGGGAATCTCATCTGGAGCAGCTGCGTTTGGAGCCTCTTTGTTGGCTAAACGTCCAGAAAACAAAGGCAAAACAATCGTTACTCTTTTGCCTGACACTGGCGAGCGCTACTTGTCTACTGTGCTTTACGCATTCGACGAGTATCCTCTATAAAATTAGGAATGTGGAATGAAAAGTTCGGTTTCGTTTAGAAAATAAAAATCCCGGCTACGTGGTGTGGCCGGGATTTTTATGTTGGGAAAAATTGTTATTCTCCTTTCTGAGTCGGATTGTTAATCAATCCTATGAATAACACTTCGTGAGACTGTGGTTTGTTGATTGTCACGATAAACGGACGATTCACGTCTACTTTGACATTCTTATATTCTTGCTGCATTGCTGATCCTTCCATAGAAATTGTTGTTATTGCAGCACCTTTTGCACCGTCTTCATCAATTTCCAGATGTGTCAGCTGTTTGATTTTAGAGACATGTGCTCCTTCTGCAATATTATTGAAATTTTTAGAGAATGTTTTTTCCAATCCGATTTTTTTCAGACTCTCGTTCAATTCAATTTTATCGTCTAGATTGAATTTTGGCAGAGAAAGAGAAGGACAGTAGATTGTGTCCGGACCCATTTCTGTACGTCCACGTTTGTAGTGGATGCTGTCAAGATCAATTTCTGCAAGTGCCTCTTCCGGAGAAACACCTTCGTTTGGAAGGATGACGTTCATGACGTATCCTGCGTGGAAGCTAAGCGTGACTAGCTGATAGTTGTCTCCTTCCGCATAACATCCTTCGTAGCGATTACTCATCTTCTCAACTTTCTTTTTCTCTCCTGTCACTGTGGTGAATGTGTCGGATTTGGTATACGCAGGATCAAATTTATCAGCCCATTCAGCCTGGAAACTCAATGCATTCGCCAATACTACCCATAAAGCTGGATTTTTAGGAATTTGCATTGAAGGAATCATTCCGTTTGTTGTCTCTTCCGCCCATTTATCCATTAATTTATATGTTGTGTCAAGAGCGAAATCAACGTTGTTGGCTGCTGCTTTATAATATTCTTCAATGTTCTGCAAGTAGTTTTTGCCAAAATGTATGCCGTTCTGTAGGAATGCGGCATTTGCCACTCCGATTTCAACTTCCATTGGATTCTCTGTTATCAAAGTTGTCATACGCTTCTCATACATGTTGTTCATGAAGTCGAGCGGCATATCTTGCTGTCCCAACATTTTAGTGATCTCTGAATAAGCACTGTCGTTGTCTGCTCCGTTCACCAACATAGCAAGTGCAAACTGTAGACTTGTTGGCGAGAAGATTACATTCTTGTCTTTGTGATCGTTGTCTTTGGTGATTTTCCAGAATAGATCTGTCGCGGTTTTGTTGGCAGAACGGATCGCGTCAACCTCACTTCCTTTGAGACTGAGCTTCATGCCATCTTTGGCTTTTAAGATGCATCTGCTATATTCCCTTTGGGCGTTGTATAGAGCATCGTCTATTTCCCATTCGCCGGCTCCTTTTTCTCTCAATTCGTGGACAATTGATGTGTCGTAGATGCAGCCGTTTTCCATTGCCGTTTTGATGTCCCAGTTGGCGACATCGCCATCCATACGCGCAATCTCTTCGTCGAATGTCACTTCGGCTCCATTCATTGGATAAAGAGATGATGATCCGTCTGTGCGAGTGACTTTGATGAAGACCTCTTCTCCTTCTGTCACATGGCTTACACGGTCTGTCTTCTCTACCTTCACGTCGTATTCTTTGCCGTTTTGCAAGTTGATGTGCATATATTGTGTCGCAGACATTGTGCATGCCGCAAACAATCCTAGTGCTGTGAGTATATGTTTCTTCATAATCCTATTTCTTTATAAGTTTGACGTTTTGTGAGCCTGTCTTAAGAATGTAGACTCCTTTCGCTTGTGGCAGTTCTAGTTCAGCCACTCCTTCTTCTGTGGCATTCACTTTCTGAATAGCCGCACCTCCTACAGAGTATAGCACAACAGCAGATTTGGGTTGCAAACCTTCTGCTTTGACGTGGCTGTTGTCGGAATATGTGAAGCGGACTTCCTTGCTTCCCAAAACAGCGACGTTGCTTAAAGAACCGTCAGTGAAATGATACGAGTCGACTTTGCTGAGCTCGAATGCTGTCCTTGCTGATCCACTGACAATAAAACTGTCTGCCTGATAAGTAATTTTGGGAGATTCCGACAGAAGGTACGAAAACTTTGTCCCGTCGGTCAAATCAACTGTGACGTGCGTCGTCTCAGCGAATGCCGGAGCTGACGCCATTGTCATCAGGACTCCGATTGAACGTAATAGATTTTTCATGTTGTAAATTTTATGTTTATGTTTAATTTTAAGTGTAATGCTCGCAAGAAAATAAAATCAGTAGAGACGAGATTATTCCCGTCGCTACTGAAAAAATATTCTTTAATTTTTTAATGTCGGATCGTTGATCAATCCGATGAAGAGCATCTCGTGAGTCTTAGGATTGTTGATTGTCACGATGAACGGACGGTTGACATCAACATCGACAACCTCATCCATATATGCGCTTCCAGATAGTTCCACTAATGTTATAGCCGCACCTTTCGCACCGTCTTCATCAATTTCCAAATGTGCCAATTGTTTTACATTAGTCACCTCCGCATTTTCTACAATGTTGTTGAATTTAGCGATGAATGTCTTTTCTAATCCGATTTTCTTCAACATTTCATTTAACTTAATCTTTGAGTCTATGTTGAATTTCGGCAATGAAAGTCTTGGGCTGTAAAGAATGTAGAAGGATCCCGCATCTTCGGTTTTGTGTTTTATGTTATCAAAATCGATTTCTGCAAGAACTGCTTCTGGAGAAACTCCTTCTGCTGGTAGAACCACATTCATCTGGAATCCCTCGTAAAATGGCAAAGTGACGAGTTGGTAGTTTTCTCCTTCTGCATAATTGCCAACAAAGTAATGATTCATCTTCTCTACTTGCTTCACTTCTCCTGTCGATGTGGTAAATTTGCCAATCTCAGTTCTCATTGTGTCAAATTTTTCTTCCCATTCCGACTGGAAACTTAGGGCATTGGCTAATACAAGAATTAATGATGGATCTTTGTCAATGCCTAATTTTTTTATCATTTCATTTGTAGACTTTTCTGCCCAATTGTCCATTTTTGTATATGTGGAGTCTTCATTGAAGTCTACGTTGTTGGTTGCTGCTTTGTAGTATCCCTCAATGTTTTGCAAGAAGTTTTTTCCAATAGGAAGCCCTTTTTGGATGAAAGCCGCATTTGTTATTCCAATATTGACTTTTTGAGGATTTACCATTTTAAGATTAGTCAAACGCTTTGAATACATGTCGTTCAACTCGTCGAGTGGTATGTTTTCTTTTCCTAAAGCGGTTGTGATTTCTGCGTATGCTTCGTCATCATCGGCTCCATTTGCCAACATGGCTAAGGCAAACTGCAAACTGGTAGGCGAGAAGATCAAGTTTTTGTCTTTAAAGTCTTTATCTTTAGAAATGTTGGTAAAGAGTTTTGTCGCGAATTTGTTTGCGGAACTTTGTGTCTCAATCTCTTTGTCAGAGAAGTTTATTTTTTTCTCATTTCTCTTTTCTTTGATACAATCGCTATAACTTTCTTGTATTTTGAATATCTCCCAATCGTCAGCCCCAGACTCTTTTAATTCACGAATTCGGGCGGAGTCGTATTCACAACCTTCTACCATAGTAGATATAATCTCCCAGTTGGCAACATCACCATCCATACGTGCAATCTCTTCGTCGAATGTCACTTCTGCTCCCTTCAAAGGATAAAGAGAATAGGAACTGTCTGTACGGGTGACTTTGATAAATACTTCATCACCCTCTGTCACGTGGCTGACACGGTCTGTCTTCTCTACCTTCACATCATATTCCTTGCCGTCTGGCAAATTGATGTGCATATATTGTGTCGCAGACATTGTGCATGCTGCAATCAATCCGAATATCGATAGTAAATGTTTCTTCATAATCTTATTCTTTTATAAGTTTGACGGTTTGTGAGTCTGTTTTTAGAATGTAGACTCCTTTGGATTGTGGCAATCCCAGTTCTGCCACACCTTCAGCTGATGCATTCACTTTCTGAATGGCTGAACCTGCTACAGAATAAAGAATCACTGAAGAATATGGTTGCAATCCCTCTGCTTTGACGTGGCTGTTGTCGGAATAGGTGATGCGAATCTCATTGCTTCCCAATACATGTACATCGCTTACAGTACCGTCGGTGAAATGATATGAATCGACGGTGTTTAATCCGAAAGCGGCTCTGGCTGGTCCACTTACAATAAAGCTGTCGGCTGAATAGGTGATCTTGGGAGATTCAGCCAAAAGGTAGGAAAACTTTGTGCCGTCGGTCAAATCAACTGTGACGTGAGTCGTCTCAGCGAATACAGGAGCTGTTGACACCATGGTCATCAAGACTCCTATTAAACGTAATAGCTTTTTCATATTTTAGATTTTTTATTTGCTTGATTTACAAATCGTATTTCATTTTGCAACTCCCATCTGTAATATTGCAGACGGGAGTTTAATTGAAAATATTCAGTTTTTAATTCAGAGTCGGATCGTTGATTAATCCGATGAAGAGAATTTCGTGAGTCTCATGGTTGTTGATTGTCACGATAAATGGACGATTGACGGTCACATCGATATACTTATATTCAAAAAGAGCACTGCCAGGAATCGGTATAGTGGTTACTGCGGCTCCTTTTGCACCGTCTTCATCTATTTCCAAGTGTGCAAGTTGAGATATATCACCAACTGCTGTAGATTCCGCTATATTATTGAATGATTTGGTGAATGTTTTTTCAAATCCCATTTCTTTCAGTGCGTCATTCAATGGGATATTGTCGTTTGTGTTGAATTTTGGCAATGAAAGCGTTGGACAATATATGGTGTCAATGCAATTCTCTGATGTGTCTCGTCCATATTTAAATCGAATGTTATCAAAGTCGATTTCTGCAAGAATTGATTCTGGTGAGACTCCTTCTTGTGGCAGAATCACATTCATATAGAATCTATCTTGGAAATCAAGTTTTACCAATTGATAATTCGATCCTTCTGCATAATTACTTCTGTAGGTTTTGTGCATCGTCTCAACTTTTTTTTCTTCTCCTGTAGAAGTGACAAATTTGCAAGAGTCTGTTAGACTAGGATCAAATTTTTTGTCCCATTCGGATTGGAAACTTAGTGCGTTTGCCAACACTAATTTAAGGATAGGGTTATATTCTATACCGGAGCTAGGAATCATTCCATTAGTAGACTCTTTTGTCCAATTGTCTATTAATGAGTAAGTAGAATCCTGTGAAAAGTCAACATTGTTGGACGTCGCTTTATAGTATTCGTCAAGGTTTTGCAGGAAGTTTTTGCCAAAATGAATGCCATTTTGCAAGAAGACGGCATTGGTTATTCCAACTTTAACTTCAATTGGATTTAACATTGTTAGATTTGCCAAACGCTTTTTATAAAGATTGTTCAACATATCTAGTGGCATGTCCTTCTTACCCAACGCTTGGGTGATTTCTGCGTAAGCCTCGTCATCATCGGCTCCATTTGCCAACATGGCTAATGCAAACTGTAGACTTGTAGGCGAGAAAATCAAGTTCTTGTCTTTGTGCTTGTTATCTTTTGAGATTTTGGCACAGAGTTCTGCAGCATATTTGTTGGCTGATTGTTGTGTCTTTATCTCACTCTCGTCAAGAGTTGTTGATAAAGCCAATCTTTTTTGGTAAATACAATTTCCATATGCTTCTTGAGCAAGATAAAGTTCTCTTTCAATATCTCTTTCATTTGCTCTTATTTCTCTTAAATGATGCACGTTTGTCGTGTCATATTCACATCCGTCGAGCATTCTGGTTTTGATGCTCCAGTTGGCGACATCGCCATCCATGCGTGCGATCTTTTCATCGAATGTGACTTCGGCTCCATTCATAGGATAAAGAGATGACGAACCGTCTGTGCGATTGACTTTGATGAAGACCTCTTCTCCTTCTGTCACATGGCTTACACGGTCTGTCTTCTCAACCTTCACATCGTATTCCTTGCCGTCTGGCAAGTTGATGTGCATATATTGTGTCGCAGACATTGTGCATGCCGCAAACAATCCTAGTGCTGTGAGTATATGTTTCTTCATAATCCTATTTCTTTATAAGTTTGACGTTTTGTGAGCCTGTCTTAA
>Ga0310691_10007817_pt1 | contig 11075 bp, 7 predicted proteins | sample 176DNAGHGlowgp2_FD_203887 | JGI IMG/M metagenome (GOLD analysis project Ga0310691, IMG submission 203887) | Sheep rumen microbial communities from Palmerston North, Manawatu-Wanganui, New Zealand - 1766 DNA GHGlow gp2 (v2) (version 2) | ecosystem: Host-associated > Mammals > Digestive system >... | reverse complement strand
ACTGTTTGCTGTTACTTGAAAGTGACTTACACATAATATAAATAATAAGATAAATTTGCTTTTCGTGCACAAAGTTAACACTTTCTTTGCAAACAACAAATAAAATCTCCATTCTTCATCTTCTATTCTTCTTTTTTTTGTATCTTTGCACCCCAAACTATAAGCAACGAAACGTAAATCTTAAATTGTGAATTATGAATTACGACTTAAATAAAGACATTCCCGTCCTGCTGCTCACAGGTTATCTGGGCAGTGGCAAGACGACCCTGTTGAACCGCATCCTGACGAACCGTCGGGGCATCCGCTTCGCTGTCATCGTGAACGACATCGGCGAGGTGAACATCGACGCCGACCTCATCCAGAAGGGCGGCATCGTAGGAGGACAAGACGACAGCCTCGTGGCACTGCAGAACGGCTGCATCTGCTGCACGCTCAAGATGGACCTAGTGCAACAGCTCTACGACATCATCGCCCTCAAGAAGTTCGACTACATCGTCATCGAGGCCAGCGGCATCTGCGAGCCGGAGCCCATCGCACAGACCATCTGCGAGATGGCACGCATGGCACCCGAAGTGACGAAGAACGGCGTACCCTACGTCGATTGCATCGTCACCGTCGTGGATGCCCTCCGCATGAAGGATGAGTTCAACTGCGGTTCCGACCTCACAAAGAAAGACATTGACGAGGAGGACATCGAGAACCTCGTCATACAGCAGATAGAGTTCTGCAACATCGTCCTGCTCAACAAGGCTGCCGACGTAGAGCCTAAAGAGCTGGAACGCATCCGCCAGATTGTGCGCGGCATACAAAAGAAGGCACAGATCATCGAGTGCAACTACGGTGACGTAGAGCTCGACAAGCTACTGAACACAGGCCTCTTCGACTACGAGAAGGTCGCCACCAGCGCAACCTGGATAGAAGAGTTAGAAAGCCACCACGATGATGATGACGACGATGAGTCCCATGAGCCCCACGAGCATCACCATCACCACCACGACCACGACCACGACCACGATGAGGGCGAAGCCGAGGAGTACGGCATCGGCACCTTCGTCTATTATCGCCGCGAGCCCATGAGCCTCAGCGAGTTCGACCACTTCGTGGCACGTCTCTGGCCGAAGAACATCATCCGCGCCAAAGGCATCTGCTACTTCAAGGGTGAGGAGGACATCTGCTACCTCTTCGAGCAGGCAGGCAAACAGGTGAAGCTCCAGAACGTCGGACAGTGGTATGCCACCATGCCTGCTGCTGAGCTGGAAGCCATGAAGCAGCGCGACCCGAACCTTCGCCGCGACTGGGACGACAAGTACGGCGACCGTATGCAAAAGCTTGTCTTCATCGGTCAGCACCTCGACAAGGAAGCCATCACAACCCTGCTCGACGGATGTCTGGCAGAATAGCTTCTCTGGTTAAATAATCTTAAATACAACCCCTCTTCCTACCTTATATTATAATAATGTAAGAAGAAAAGCGTATCTTAGCGCAGAATTTATCACATTCCATAAGACAACACACAACAATAAATCTATTATTAACTTCTAAAACAAAACTACACATGAAAAGAAGAATTACATCTTTTGCCGCGTTAGTGCTCTCCCTGCTGATGGCAGTTCCCATGCTGGCCGACGAGCAGAGCCTGACAGGTATCGGCGCCGTAGTTACTGAGCCTGCCGAAGGGAAGTACTACGTAATCCAAGGTCACGGACAGGCAGGCCAAATCTCCTGGCTGTACGACAACAAAGGAGAGAATCTTGCAGCCATAGCAGCCGATGAGGTTCCAACAGGTCCCGAAGGCATTGATTACGTCTGGACCTTCGAGGTGACCGACGAAGGCTATGCAGCCAAGAACGTTACCACTGGCCGCTACATCTTCATCGCAGGCACAAGCAATGGCGGTGCCGTAAAGATGCAGGACAGCCCCGCTTACTTCACCATCGACGTGGATGGCGAGAATGTAGCCTTCAAGAACAGCTCTGACCAGTACATCGACATGAGCTACAGCGGCGTTCAGTCCAGCACATGGGGTGGCGGCATAATGGGTTCACGTGTCCTGAACATCTTCGAAGCCATTATTGAAAGCGTGGACGACCTCACCGTTGCACTCGGACGCCTCAACACCTGCTTCGGCACCTACGAGAAATACCTCCCCGACTACGGAACCAGTCCTTTCGACCGTGGTTCGGAGATTGGTCAGTACAACTGCAGCGACGAAGTCTATAATGCCTTCGTCAGCAACCTGCAACTGGCTCTGGACATCCTGAGCGAAGAGGTTGAAACACCTTCCGTTGAGGAAATCTACAACATCATCAAGAACATCGAGGACGGCTATGCAGCCATCATCGAATCCCTCGTGAAGCTCACCATTGCCGACGGCAACTACCGCATCATCAGTGCTTTGGAATGGACCAACACCGAGCGCATCGCTACAGGTGAGTACGACGAGAACGATCAGGAAATCTTTGAGGAAATCACTACCCACCCCACCAAGGCTATGTACGCTACCCTCGAGGGCAAGGCTATGTGGGCTAACATCGACAGCACCGACTGCCGCTACCTCTGGAAGCTGACCAACAACGCCGAGACCGGCTTCATCAAGATGATGAATATCGCCACCGACGGCATCCTGGCTACCTGCGCACAGAGCACACAGGCCACACTCACGGCCGACAGCCAGACGGAAATGCTCTTCGAGTACATCCAGCGCACCGAGGACGGCAAGGTGGTCGTTGCCATGAAGCCCAGCGACGGCGGCGCACGTGCCTACATCCACTGCAACAACCACGGCGGCGGAGCAGGCAAAGCCAGCAACATCGTAGGCTGGGAAGCCAACGCAGGAGCCAGCAACTGGATTCTCGAACCCGTCAGCGACGAAGAGGTACAGACCCTCGTCGATGCTTACGCTCCCATCAAGAACCACGAGCTGCTCGTCTCCATGTTCCAGGATGCCATTGCCGAAGCCGAAGCTGCTGTTGCACAGGCTAAGAATGACTCCTACATCACAGAACGCAGCGCTGGCCTCATCACATCCACCGATCAGTTCAGCAGCCCCTTCACCGACCCAACGGAAGGCAGCTTCGATAATGTCCTCAGCGAAGCAGGCTACTGGCACAGCACATGGCAGGGTGGCGATGTACCCAACCACACGCACTACTTCCAGGTTGCTTTCACAGAACCTATCGAAGGCAACATCCAGTGCTTCATGCTTCGTCGTAGCGGTGCAGGAAACGACCACATTACAGCACTTGGTGTATTTGGCACGAATGACGACAGCATCCTTGAGGCTGAGGGAGAAGAAGGTTGGACGAACCTCGGCACCTACGACCTCTCCCAGAACGCTTCTCAGGGCCAGACGGTTTACTCCAATGCCCTTGATTTCGGAGAAGGCTACCAGTACCTCCGCTTCTATATCGACGGCACAACCAACAACCGTGGCTACGGCCACTTCGCCCAGTTCCAGCTCTATAGCCTGACCATCGACGGCAACACACAATGGAGTCAGATGGGCGAGGCTGCTACGGCCATGGAGACTGCTCTCGCTGCTGCTAAGGAAGTGGACATGGACAACATGACAGACATGACTGAATACAACGCTCTGAGAGCTGCCATCGATGCCTTCAAGGCACTGCTGGTTGACCCCAGCGCCCTGGCTGCTGCCATCGAAGCAAACAAGAATGTTGCCGAGCTCGTGGCTATTGGCGAAAACCCGGGCTTCTGGAGCGAAGACAGCGACGTCAGCTCGTTTGCCGAGACCGTCAAGGAAGCTACAGCATACCTCAAGAGCGGTGCCTACACACAGGCTCAGGTGGATGCTTACACCGAAGCCATCAAGAACGGTGCTACCAACCTCTTTGCCGCAGCCAATCCCATCGAGCCCGGCAAGTGGTATGCCTTCCAGTATGACAGCCTCGAGAACTACGAAGCTCACGGTTGGAGCAAGGCAAATGCTGAGAACAAGACCCTTGGCGACCTCTATGACAACTATGCTGCTCCTGCCATCGTGGAGGAGGATGCACTCGTTGGCTTCGAGAGCCTCGAGGAAGTCACCATCGGCCAGGCCGTCCGCTTCATCAACGAGGACCTCATCAGCGAAATGGACCAGATTGCCTTCCGCTTTGTGGCACAAGGTGACAGCGCATTCGTCATCCAGCACAAGAGCGGCCTCTACCTCAGCGGTGGTGCACGCAGCACGAACCTGACCCTCGGCCTCACTCCCGGTCTCTTCAACGTCGAAGCAGTCGGCTATGGTAAGGTTGTCATCAAGGCACGCAAGCTCGACGGACAGGGCTACTACGACGAACCCGTCTATCTCCATGCACAGAACGCTGGTCACAGCCTCGTCACCTGGAACAACAAGGCCGTTGGCTCCAGCAGTGCCCTCTACATCGTTCCCATCGACGAGAGTGACTTCGACGAAGGCGAGGATGCACAGGAAAGCGTTGCTATGAGCGTCAAGCCCAACAGCATCCAGTTCATCTGCTATCCCACTGGCTTCTCTGTAGAAGGTGCTGACATCTTTGCTTATCAGGGTGCCATCCCCGAAGGTGAAGAAGCACACTATGCCTTCAAGAGAGTCGATCAGGCAGAGCCCGGTCAGCCCGTGCTCCTCGTAGTAGGCGACCCAGCTGACTTCACGCTTGACGACCCAGAGGAAGAGCCCGAAGAGATTAGCGTTTCTCTCGTAGGCACAAGCTTTGCACCAGTGCCCCTCACGACGGGTGGTGTACACGGCACATACGCTTACGAATGGGTTGACGAAGGTACCGTTGTCGTTGGCGGTGGCAACATCGGCAAGCCCGGCAGCACACTCGTGCTGGCTGAAGGCCTGGAGAACACCGACTGCACTCGCGACATCAGCGCCAACACCGGCTACATCGTTTACGGCGAGAACGTCCTCAAGAATGCAAGTGTGGATGACTTCGACTTCGTCATCACTGCCGGCAAGCCTGCTGAGATAGCCATCGCTGGTGACCTCAATGGCGACGGCAAGGTAGATATCGCCGATGCTGTGACTGTCCTCAACATCATGGCTGCAGGCGAATACAACGAGGCTGCCGACATCAATGGGGACCAGAAGGTTGACATTGCAGACTTCGTATCCATCCTGAACATCATGGCTGCACAGTAAAGCGCCCTACCCTCCCCACAAGGGGAGAAACCAATAGCCCCCTGCGGATGAAGATTCGCAGGGGGCTATTTGGTTAATGGGGCTAATGAGACCTATGGGGCTCATGGGGCTTATAGGGCTAATGGGGCCTATAGGGCTTATGGGGCCTATAGGACTTTTGCCTTCTCTTTGGGGTTTAGCCGAAGGTTGCCGAGAGCTTGGTGTAGATTGTGCTGCCGCTGGCAACCTGTGCCTGTACCTTCAGGCTACCGTCCGGTTGCTGCTCTATCTTGGGGAAGCTGACGGTCAGGTCACTGACTTCCTCCGGTGAGATAATGGCGACGTACTTCACGTTCTTTGCCTGACGGAGACAAAGCTCGCGATTCTGAAGGACTTGCAACAGTTCCTGCACCATCTGTACGATGCAGACGCCTGGCGTAATGGGATGTCCGGGGAAGTGTGCCTTGTAGATGGGCCACTCGGGATGCAAGCTGAGTTGGAAGGTTGCGACGCCTTCCTGCTCTTGCTGCGATACGATAGTATAAAGATTGTCTTGTAGAATCATAGGAAATAGCGTTCTTTCCATCGGAGATAGAAGTCAGGGTTCTCGAGGATGAGTTGGTACTTCTGGTCGGTGAAAGCCTGGATGGTGCGTGCCGAAGTAAGCAAGGTCTCGTCCGCCGTGTCGCGTATCTCATAGTCGAAGATGATTTTAGCGGCAGGCGTGAACTGATAGGTGATGTCGATGCGGGGTTTTGTCGCATAGAAGATGGGGCGATGGTAGCGTATGTCCATATCTACGATGGGGGCGAAGACGTTGTTCTTCAGATAGTCGTCATAGCAAAGCCCGTAGTGATGCCCCCAAGCCTCGCGTGCATCTTCCAGGTAGAGCGGGTACGAACCGTGCCATACCACACCCATGATGTCAACCTCGCTGAACCGCACCTCGAATTCCCGCGAGAAACTCAACTGGTTTTCTTTCATCTTTTCACTTATATTATAACCACAGATTTAACGGATTAAACGGATTGACCTTTTTATTTCTTATCACGAATTGCACGAATTAAATCTGCTCAATCTGTGGTTCCTTATTATCTTCCCGTCCGTTCAATCTGTCTGTTCGCCTTGGGCTATCTTCAGCCCTGTGGTGGCGATGACCTCCGAGCCGACGCACACTTCAGCCGAGACGAGTGTGACGTCGAAGATTTCCTGCATGACGGTGATGGTCGTCTCTATCAGTTCCCCTTCACGAGGCAGGCGAAGGATGTTGAGGTTCTTCACCTCGCCGATGAAGCCGAGACGGACGCCGGTCTTCAATACATATTTATTATAGTAGCCGAGTCGTGCTGCGCAGGTCTGGGCGATGTGCTCTATGAGTCCTGCTGCCGCAAGACAGCCTTTCTCGAAGAAGACATTGTCGGCACGCACCGTCAGGCAGCATGTGCTCTGCGTCTCGCTGAAGTCCGTCAGGTGGTCCACCATCACGAAAGGCGGACGCTGCGGCAGGAGTTCGAGTATATCTATATCTCTAAACATAAGTCGATTTTTTTTTGTGGGGGGGCAAGGGGCAAGGGGCAAGAGGATAGTTGCTGCAGCTCAAAGCTTTTCTCTTGCCCCTTGCTCCTTGCTCCTTGCTCCTCAAAGCTTTTCTCTTGCTCCTTGCTCCTCAAAGCTTTTCTCTTGCCCCTTGCTCCTTGCCCCTTGCTCCTTTATGTGTACAATCCTCCGTTGATGGAGATGACTTCGCCTGTGATATAGGCTGCTGCGTCGGAGAGGAGGAAGCTGACCAGCTCTGCCACCTCTTCGGGCCGTCCGAACCTGCCCATCGGTATCTGCTGCTTCAGCTCATCGACGGGGAGGTCTTTCGTCATGTCTGTCTCGATGAAGCCAGGGGCAACGGCATTGACCGTCACGTCGCGGGCTGCTGCTTCGAGTGCCAGCGCCTTCGTCGCTCCGATGAGGGCTGCCTTGGCTGCGCTGTAGTTCGTCTGTCCGGGCAAGCCTTTGAGACCAGAGAGGGAGGTCATGTTCACGATGCGGCCTCCGTGCTTGCGGCGCAGCATGGCTGGCAGGCAGCGGCGGGTGACGTAGTAGAAGCCGTCGAGCGACGTGCTGAGGACGGCCTTCCAGTCCTCCGTCGGCATCATGAACATCATGCCGTCGCGGCGGATGCCGGCGTTGTTGACGAGGTAGGCGATGTAGTCGTCGGGATGAGCTTCCGTCCATACCTCGAAGGCGCGGTCCACCTCTTGCTCGTTGGCCACGTTGAAGGGCATCAGCTCCGCCGTACCTCCTGCGGCTTCTATCTCAGCCTTGACTGCTTCTGCAGCAGCTTGATTGCTCTGGTAGTTGATGATGACGGGCAGCCCCTGTGCTGCCAACTTGAGGCAGACGGCACGGCCAAGACCGCGCGAGCCACCTGTGACTAAGGCATATTTCATAGTGTTCGTTTTTACTTACTTTGCAGTTTGCGGGTGCAAAGGTACGACATTTAATTGGAAATTAAAAATCGAGAAATAGAAAATTCTTCAGTCCGTCGGTCGGAGAGGTGTTCTGTCTTTGCCCGGACGACACTTCCCGTTGCGCCACTCGGCAAGGACCATAGTTTGAAAGTTCATGTACTTGCAATTGCATGTTCATGTACTTGCAATTGCATATACATGAACATGCAAACAACTATACTGGGCATCCTGAGTATCACGCCGTACCTAAGTAACCCACAAAACACATCTTTTTTTATAATTATCTGCACGCCGATGGTACACATATCACATTTTTTTCGTAACTTTGCAGAAAACATTCTGAGCCATGGGAAAGAAGAAAACCGGCAGCCACGGGCTGCGAAAAGTCGATTTGGAACGCACAGTGATTGATTTCTTCCAGGAGAACCCTGCCATCGCATTCCCCCTGAAGAACATCTGCAAACAGCTTCACCTGACCTCCAGCGGGGCCAAGATGCTCCTGATGGACGTGCTGGAAGGCCTCCTCATGGATGACTTCATCAAGGAGCAGCCGCGCTTCTGCTACACCCTGAACATGCCATCGCAGGTGATGACCGGCATCTTCCGCCGCAAGGCCAACGGCAAGAACACCTTCGAACCGGAGGAAGGCGGCGAACCCATCCTGGTGGCCGAGCGCAACAGCCTCCACGCCATGGACGGCGACACGGTGCAGGTCACGCTCCTGGCCCGCAGGAAACACCACGTCCGCGAGGCTGCCGTCACCGAAATACTCAAGCGTAGCGACAAGACCTTCGTGGGAACCCTGCAGGTGCAGAAGAGCTATGCCTACCTCCTCACAGAGGACCGCACCCTGGCCAACGACATCTTCATCCCCAAGGAGTACCTCAAGAAGGGCAAGACGGGCGACAAGGCCGTGGTGCGCATCGTGGAGTGGCCCGACAAGGCAAAGAACCCTATCGGCAAGGTCGTTGACATCCTCGGCAAGACTGGCGAGAACACCGCCGAGATGCACGCTATCCTGGCCGAGTACGGACTGCCTTACACCTATCCCGCACAGGTGGAGAAGGCTGCCGAGAAGCTCACGCCGGGCATTACCGAAGAAGAGATAGCCCGCCGAATCGACATGCGCGACGTCCTCACCTTCACCATCGACCCAGCCGACGCAAAGGACTTCGACGACGCCCTCAGCTTCCGTGAAGTGAAATCGTCAAATAGTAAATCGTCAAATAGTAAATTATATGAGGTGGGCGTCCACATAGCCGACGTCAGCCACTACGTTGCGGAAGGCTCCATTATAGATAAGGAGGCGTACAAGCGCGCAACGAGCGTCTATCTCGTGGACCGCACGGTGCCGATGCTGCCGGAACGACTCTGCAACTACATCTGCTCGCTCCGTCCCGACGAGGACAAGCTGACGTATTCGGTCATCTTCCACATGAACGAGAAGGCCGAAGTGAAGTCCTGGAAGCTGGCACACACGGTAACACGCAGCGACCGCCGCTTCACGTACGAAGAGGTGCAGAAGGTCCTTGAGGACCATCACGAGGCAAGTCCGGAGGACTACAACGCCCCAAGCGCCCCAGCACAGACCCTCTCTAACTCTCCCTTAAAGGGAGAGGACTCAAGTTCGCAAGTCTCCCCTTTAAGGGGAGATTTAGAGGGGTCCCTCATCATCCTCAACCGTTTGGCAAAGATACTGCGCCAGAAGCGCTTCGCCGCCGGTGCTGTCGATTTCGACAGGTGCGAGGTGCGCTTCAACATCGACAAGGACGGACACCCGACAGGCGTCTATTTCAAAGTGGCAAAGGACGCCAACAAGCTCATCGAAGAGTTCATGCTCCTGGCAAACAGAACGGTGGCTGAGAGCATCGGCAAGGTTTCCAAGAACCAGAAGCCTAAGGTTCTGCCCTATCGTATCCACGAAAACCCCGACCCGCAGAAGCTCTTGAACCTCGCCGACTTCGTCAAAAAGTTCGGACATAAACTGAAGACGACAGGCAACCGCACAGAGATAAGCCGCAACCTCAACCACCTGCTCGAGGACGTCAGAGGCAAGCGCGAACAGAACGTCATCGAGATGATTACCCTCCGCGCCATGATGAAGGCCAAGTACAGCACCTACAACTGCGGGCACTATGGCCTCGCCTTCGACTACTACACACACTTCACCTCGCCCATCCGCCGCTACCCCGACCTCATGGTGCACCGCCTGCTGACGCGCTATGACCAAGGCGGGCGAAGCGTCGGCCAGCTCAAGTACGAAGAATACTGCGAGCACTGCAGCGACATGGAGCAGACTGCAGCACAGGCCGAGCGTGCCAGCATCAAGTACAAGCAGGTGGAGTACATGAACGACCACCTCGGCGAGACCTTCCAGGGCACCATCTCAGGCGTCACGGAGTTCGGCCTCTACGTCGAGATAGACGAGAACAAGTGCGAAGGCATGATACCCTTGCGCGACCTCGAAGGCGACTACTACGAGTTCGACGAGAAGAACTTCTGCCTCAAAGGCCGCCGCTACCACCACTGCTACAACCTCGGCGACAGCGTCAAGGTACAAGTCGCCCGTGCCGACCTCTACCGCAAGCAGCTCGACTTCAAGCTCATTATATAAAAGGTGAAAAAGGTGAAAAGGTAAAAAGGTGATACAAAAAAGGACAGGAAAACTTGCAGAAAAGTGTGTTTTGCCGTACCTTTGCAGCCGGAATAAAAAAGAGGGAAATGGTGAATGGCTTATCGAACGACCTTCACCTTTTAATCTTTTCAACTTTTCAACTTTAAGGCAATGGGTGGATTCTTCGGTACGGTACAGAAGCAGCCGTGTGCTACTGACCTTTTCTACGGTACAGACTATCAGTCTCATCTTGGCACGAAACGTGGCGGCATGGCCACTCTGAGCGACGCGGGCGAGTTCCTGCGCAGCATCCACAATCTGGAAAGCACTTACTTCCGCACGCGCTTCGAGCCGGAGCTGGACAAGTTCCAGGGCAAAGCAGGCATCGGCGTCATCAGCGACACCGACGCGCAGCCCATGCTGATGAACAGCCACCTGGGACGCTTTGCACTCGTCACCGTGGCGAAGATAAACAACCAGGAGGAACTGGCACAGCAACTGCTCGACGAAGGCGGACACCTCAGCGAGTTCAGCAGCGGCAAAATCAACCCGACGGAGCTCGTCGCCCTGCTTATTATAAAAGGTAAGGACTTCGTCGATGGCATCGAGATTGTCTTCCGCCACATCAAAGGCTCGTGCTCCATGTTGCTGCTCACCGAGGACGGCATCATCGCGGCTCGCGACTCGTGGGGCCGTACGCCCATCGTCGTCGGCAAGAAGGAGGGGGCCATGGCTGTGACAAGCGAGACATCGGCCTTCCCCAACCTGGGTTTCGAGACGACGTACTACATCGGCTCGGGCGAAATCGTCCGCATCAATGCCGAACAGATGGAGGTGCTGCGACCTGCCAATCCGCGTATGCAGATATGCTCCTTCCTTTGGGTCTATTATGGCT
>Ga0310691_10007814_pt1 | contig 11078 bp, 12 predicted proteins | sample 176DNAGHGlowgp2_FD_203887 | JGI IMG/M metagenome (GOLD analysis project Ga0310691, IMG submission 203887) | Sheep rumen microbial communities from Palmerston North, Manawatu-Wanganui, New Zealand - 1766 DNA GHGlow gp2 (v2) (version 2) | ecosystem: Host-associated > Mammals > Digestive system >... | reverse complement strand
TATCGCTATAAATCACTATATATAAAGATAAAAAATTTGACAAAAAAATATAGGCCTGATGCGGCCTGCAAAAGATTTTTAAATAATTAGCTGTCAAACTCCCGTGACGATGTCAGCGCCGACTCTACGTCCGAAACGATCAAGCCCTGTCAGGTTCTTTTTCAAGGTTTACTATATCAGAATGGTTTATGATGTCAAATTATATAAAACTTCGTAATGTTGACAATTGAAAATATAATACTATTGATGTAATGTGTTATTCAGAAGCAACCCGTGTCCGGAGTATGAGAGAAACGCTTGGGAACGGTGACGACCACAGGATGACGATCCTCCAAGGAATTCCCATACGCATACTAAGACGTACGGAGTGGGTCTGTGAGTGATCACGGATGCATACGCCACACGGCTCTGCTTTCTATAGGACATGCTATTTTCATGGGCGTTTCGGACGTTAGGTTGGGGACTTCTTCCGCGGAAAGGTGCATTTCAGCCGCATGATAGGCATGTTGAAAAACGGTGCTACCTCGTCCTTTATGGACGGGGGTGTGCACCGTTTTTCATCTTCTGTTAATCAATATTTCGGTTAAACACAATATCATTTTTATAGCCATTCTGGGCGTATTCTTCATATATATTACTCATGTTTTCCTCAATGCTATATAGAAAACCCCGGTCCCGTAAGAATTCAAGGACAATTCCTCCATAACAAGAGGAGAAGTCGTTGTTTTCGCAATAATACCTTCCGACGCTCCATGAACAGGTTCCACATAGCCATTTCATCTCAGTGTTGTTGTAAGCCTCATCACGGGTAACAAAACCATAGTCTTCTCTCATAAAACGCTTGATGAATCCATTTAATTCTTCTTCGAGATCTGGGTTATGCTCTGTCCACTTTTCCAAACGTCCATAAAGGTATATATCGAGCAATTTATAACTGAAAACATTGAAACCGCTGATTCTTTCCGGATGTCCGTTCCATAAATCTGTTGGCATGCATCAGCCGTTTTTTCGTAGCTCGTTCTTTCTGATCCGTCGTGATAGAATAGTTTCATAGCCTGACCTCCTTTTATAAAGCCCATAAAAAGAGGCCCATCGACTGATGAGCCTTTTATCACATATGAGACCCATCATTCAAGCTTTCGCACCTTACTATTCGTGGCAGGTTGCGGAGGGGTCGTTGAGCTTGTCTCTCGCCCTCTCTTTATGGTGATTATATAATAACTGCATATAATACTTCCGTCAATCAGCATCATGGCCCCATGAAGGAGATATAATCATATCCCCTTTCCCTGCCGACTTCTATCATATGCTCCATCCTTAAGATGAACCGGCGGTAGAAATCGATGATCAGCGCGGGTTCCGTCAGATCTTCTTTAGGGCGGTTGGCGTTGTATTCCTCCACCTGTTCAGGGGTAAGGTCCCGCGAATAGATAAGCTGATATGTTTCCCATCCGCGCTTAACCTTTAATTTGCTTGTATACTCTGTTTCACGCCCCGTGGACAGCGCATCTATCGTATCTTTGATATCCGCCAGCATTTTTTCGATCGAATCATATGTATAAAAGTTATGAGTCAGGTACCATTCAAACCCGGTAACGTATGAGGCGCGCTCGTTCCCATCCTCATCATCGTAGCAGTATTCTATCCGGTTTTTATTAGGCTCAAGCCCTTCATCAAAATACTTAAACAGGAACGGGGTCAGGTACTGGTCAACGTCATCCTCCTCGATCGAAATCTCAACGCTCGTCATTTCCGCAACACTGTCAATGGCGTTAGTATCTGAAGGGTCGACTACTTTCACGGGGTTGATCCAGAAATATGATGAACTGTTGTGGCCATCTATTATTCCGATCTCTTTCTTAAAGATATCCCTCCCTGTGACAGCCTGGCTTAATTCAATGATCCGGGCGGTGACTTGCTGCGCATCCAGATTTTCCATGATGGCGTTATCTAACAGCTCCCTTATTTTCTCATAGGATTTATGGCAGATATCTGATTCCATCAGGAACGTATGGACCGCATGGTAAACGGCGCCTTCGGACATGTATCCGCCATAGTCCTCCTTGAGCAAGGAAAGCATATCACTTACATTAATTTCTGATGGATCACAGCGCCTCAGAAAGTCGGTTTCTTTTGTGGGGAATGCACCTCCCATGATGTCCAGCAGCTCCTTTTCGCTGATATCCGGATAGTTTTCAACAGATATTGAGTCATTTCCGGAATTATGGTATTTCTGCCATCTGTTGGATTTATAACTGTAGATATAGTAAAGAAACCCGTTATGTGTTACAAAGAGCAGGTTTTCTTCAGGAAACTTAACTGCTTCAAAAGCACCAAACAGCTTCATGTTAACACCTCCGATCCGAGCCATCCCTTGGCATTTATAAAGAGATCTGCATTATCTGTAAGTTTAACGCTACTCATGCTCTTGCCCCTTTTAGGTATTTCTCGGTATATTGCGTTTCTTCCGCATAAAACCTCTTGTCATTTTTGCGAATAAACAAGGTCGGCAACATAAGGACATCCCTGTCATTCTTTAATCCGTCAGCCTTTGTAATATCTGGTGGATTTACAAACAAACATACATAGTCCTTTGATGCTAATTTTATTTGTTTATATGCAACATCATAATTTATGGAGTTGTCCTTGCAATACTCTTTTAGAAATGGTGCTATTTGTTCTCTATTCAGCATATACCATCCCCCAATTTCCTGTAGATTTCTGCTGACCGTCAGCCAAACCCAGTCGCGTTATCGAACTCATATCCGCAATTTTCGCATATATAACCCTTAAATATACCCATATTTATTGTCTCCTTTGTCTATTTTATCTGAAAGCTGGGAATTTCGTCGACTTTATTCTTCCAATGAGAAAAGCTCAGGAGGAACCTCTTCAGGCACAAGAATGTTGCTATATTTCCTATTTTGAAAAAATCATCGCTGATTCTGCTCAACTTCATAATTCATACCTTATCTGTCAGGATTTATTCTTCTTCGTCTCTTGGAACCTATCTATCACCGCCATAAACTCCTCCGGGAGCATAGCTTCACACTCTTTCCTTATATCATCAGGGATTCCGTAAAATGATTCCGCCATACCAGATGCAATACAGGTAAGGGTGTCACAGTCGCCACCAAGGGATACTGCATTTCTTACCACATCCTCAAAGTCGGTTCCTTCAAAGAAGGCGGTCAAAGCTTCCGGCACTGTCAGTTGGCAGTTCTCCACATGATGGTAATCCGGTCTTATCTCATCAAGGGTTCTGGAAAGATCATATCCGAACTCAGAAATAATATACTTCCGGATCTCCTCTTTGGAACTGCCGGTACGAGACATATACATGGCAGTTGCTGTCGATTCTGCTCCCTTAACACCCTCCGGATGGTTATGGGTGACTTCTGCCGTTGCTCTGGCAACCTCTCTGGTTCTTTCAAGGCTATCGTAGAGCCATCCGACTGATGAAACCCTCATTGCAGATCCATTACCCCAGCTGTTATATGGCTCGGTCTTGCTGCTTATCAGCCAGCTGTAGAACCTCATTCCGTAGCCTGCATGAGGATATTTTTTACCCCAAGTTTTCATAGACTTCACTACTTCACTCTTTATCGTATCAATATCCGCATCAATCCCAGCGTTCAAAAGACCTTCAGCCACTGCAACGGTCATGACCGAATCATCGGTATAATTGGATTTTTCAATGAATAACGGTCCAAAATCCTTTCTCTTCTCCCCGGAATCAAACTCATAAGGGCTTCCAACTATATCTCCAAGTATCGCTCCGATCATAGATTACGTCCTCCTTTTCCCATGGCTTTTATCTTTCCTGTTTTGATCACTTTGACATGATATGATTCTCTCTTGTAAGTAACATGTTAATTTTACTAATTATCATCTTATTAATAGACTACTTGAGAATACAAAGAGCTCCCTTTGACGTGACCAGTGCCACCTTACCTTTCGCTTTCTTTTTAATCTGATCATATAACCGCCCAGCACTCCTGCTTTCTCCAAGAACAGTATACGGGCTGTTTGCAACATAACCGATCTTTCCAAGTCCTTCAAACTCTACCCGTATCGCTTCCTTGTCGTGCTCATTATCAGGTTCCTTAAGTAGCGTTACCTTCATTCCAGGTTTAAGAAATTCGTTGCCATAATAATGATTCATTCCTGTAACCGTAAAATACACTTTTCTCATAATCTTACCTCAATCTTCCTTATCAACAGCTGCTCCCATAGTAACTGCAAGCGCTTCATATGCTTCTGCTTTAGTATGGCCGTGATTCATAACCCATTCGACCAGACGTCTGGCTGCTTCTTCAGACATAAACCACGCTTTCTCTTCATTATCGTCATTCTTTCTACCCATTTTTGATCGTCCTCCTCGTTTAAGAATCTCAAAAGTTTATACAGAAAAGCGGACTACATCCCCTTGTAGACAGACCTTATCATCCATGATGTCCAATAAAAATACCTTGATCCCGAACGCACATTCCCCTTGCAGGCATTTTTATTGGACACCTAAATCGATACACTTGTAGCAGTCAAGACTGCCGATGAGACATTTGCAACAATAAATCGAGATGACTACAGTTTCTGCTTTTTCAGATAGCATATGAGCGATGAGAATATTGAGTATTTCGAAAGAATGGGGATGTCCACTTGAGTTTTGATAATTATATATTTAAGGGGAAAGATGAATACATAGTATGCATATGGAAGAAAGAATATGGTGTATAATTAAAAGCAAATTATCGCTATACACAACGGTTATCAACTAATATTTCACACCTAAAAAACAAGTTCGGCTGTGGGGTACTTTTATTGTAAGATATATTTCTGATATGAGAGAGGGTATGATATGTCAAAGCTAAACATTGATCAACAAACCATAAAAGAATTGTTTTCTAATAAACGGTCTGATTTTTTGATTCCAGATTATCAGAGACCATATGCATGGGAAGAAACTGAATGCCAGACTCTCTGGGATGATATCTTTACATTTGCTTTTCCCGAAAATGATTTCAGCCTGTTTAATAGTGATGAAGATGAGTATTTTCTTGGTCCGATTGTTACCTTTAAGAATTCTAATGGTAGGTTAGAAATTATAGATGGTCAACAGAGACTGACAACCTTAATGCTTTTGCTGAGAGCTTTCTTTGCTAAATTCGGTGATATGCAAGACTCTAATTCCAAAAGCACAAGTGAGGATATTGCAAAGTGTATTTGGAAGACTGATGAATTTGGAAATCCGGACAAAAATAAATTGAAAATTGATTCGGAAGTATCGTCTGATGATGATAAAGAAGAGTTTCTTTCTATCTTAAAGAATGGAAGGGTGGAGTCGGGACAGAAAAGTAGATATGCAAAAACGTATCTCTTCTTTGAAGAACGCAAAAACGATTTTCTTCAGCATTTTCCGACATATTTCGCATACTTGCCGACCAGAATTCTAAACAACTGTATATTGTTACCTATTGAAGCAGAATCCCAAGATACCGCCTTAAGAATATTCTCTACGCTGAATGATAGGGGAAAACCGCTGTCAGATACAGATATTTTCAAAGCACAGTTTTATAAATATTATTCTGATAAAGGACAGAAGGATGCCTTTATTCAAAGATGGAAGGAATTGGAAGCTCTTTGTGGGGATGTTTTTACAGCAATTTCCGGATCTCCTATGGATGAGCTGTTTACCCGTTATATGTACTATGAGAGGGCAAAACTTAATATCAGACAAACAACAACTGAGGCTCTGAGAAAATTCTATGAAAAGGATAAATATGCAATTCTGAAGCGTGATGAGACCTTTATCAATTTGGAAAAACTGGCATCATTCTGGAAAAGTATAGCTGACCAGGATGATTCTGTGTTCTCTGAGAAGATTCTTAAGAGGTTGTCGGTTTTGAATAATGCCCCAAATGGTATGTGGACGTATCTGCTATCCGTATATTTCATGAAATATAGCGATGAAAACGGTATGTTAGATGAAGATAGTCTTTATGTTTTCTTGAATCGTATGATTGCATTTATATGGACATATGCTGTTATGCGACCCGGGGTTAATGCATTGAGGACACCGGCATATCCAGCGATGATTGATATCGTAAATGGCAAAGAAGTGGATTTCGCTGACTTCAAGTTTGACACTAATCAAGTAAGAAACATGTTCTCGAATTATGAATTTACAAATCAGCGTCCGATCACAAGATCAATGCTGGCATGGTGGGCATACAACGACGAGAATCAGCAGCTTATATCTAATGATACTACATTGGAAGTAGAGCATATCTTTTCAAGGCAAAGACAGACGAATGAAAAAACGCTTAAAGATAAAAATAGCCTTGAATCGTTAGGGAACAAGGCTCTTTTGGAGAAAGGTATAAACATAAGAGCATCCGATTATAGATTTGAAGATAAGAAAAAGTATTATCTCGGATTTACTAATGATAAGGGCAAAGTCAAAGAGGGAACGAAGGTCTTTGAATTGAATAATATGGCAAAAACGCGAGATGATTTTCAAGAGGCAGATATTATAAGCCGAAAAAAAGCCATCATAGAAGAGTTTATTACATTTATTTCAAGCAATAACTTGTCTTTATAAAGACAAAGGGAGATCTTTATGAATACGAACAGATTTGATGAAATATTCAGCAATTATAAAGCAAAATATAAAGAACTGAATGATCCTGATGGCCGTGATGAGATATATAAGTGGCTTGCGGTCAGATGCTGCACAGATAATTGGAATATTGATGCTGAGGACTTCCTTGAAATGTTCAGGAGATCCATGCATCTTTCTCAGAACATTATAGAAAATAGGTATAAGCATCCGATAAATGGGATTACCTACCTGTGTGAGCAGGGGAAAACGGAACAGGTACGGGAAGAGTTCAGGAAACTACTATCGGATGCAGAAGATATTCGTAAGATTCAGGACAAAGCTGATGTTTTTCAGGATAGCATCAACGCGATGTTGAGTGAGATTGCACCCGAAAAATGGAGTTATGAACAGGATCGAAGAGATCCCTTGATGTACCTTGCGTTCATAAAGCCTGAACGTAGCTATATGTATAAAGCAGAACCCGCAAGGGTGTTTTCAAACTATGTTGAGTTTGGAGATGATATTGGGAGTGGCCAGACATTCCGACTTGATCATTATTACAGGCTTTGCGATGAAGTTCTTGCAGAGATTGAAAAAGACGAGGATTTTATTGAAATGCTCGATGCGGAACTGACTAAGGTGGCTGAGAGAAATGATATGAGCGGGTCTGATCTGCAGGGTATGCCGGGCAAATTAAGGATCGTTGTATATGACATCATGTATTGTGCCAATTCTGCATGGTTATATGAGGGAATGAAACCACCCGTGAAGAAGGGAAGCAAGGAGGATAAGGAAAGAATCGTTCAGAGGCGTATAGAAGAAATCCATGAGCTTTTAGATACCGAAAATGCTGAATTGGAAGAGCTTTTAAAGAGTGATCCAGAATATCCAGATCTTACTGGGGTTGAGCTAATGAATATCCGATACGGTAAGGGTAAGGTTAAGAGTCAGGACGGGCATTATCTTCACATCGAATATGGCGGGGAAGATAAGATGTTCCCTCTTCCGGATTGTATTACAAAGGGATACTTGAAGGGCGCATCCGAGGATATCGTAGAAGCATGTAAGCAGTTATCGGATATAAATGAACACAAGAAGAAACTGACAAGTTCGTTAAGGCAGTTGAGCGAGGAACTGTCGCTGCTTGAATAGGATAGAAGCATGGAAGAGACGGGTGGAAAGAATGATTAAGGACGAAATGATAGTGATCTTCAATAACCAAAAAGCGACACTGGAGGATTAAATATGGCTGACAAGACAAATGCGAACATCGGATCGAAAAACAGCTCTGGGATAGAATACCTGTTTTAATCTTGTGGCTTCTTCAGCGAGCAAACTTCCCAGTAAATAACAGGATGAGTGCTGGTTTTCTGCCACAGTATTTAATTCGAATTCAAGACGCTCCTTTACTGCTTTCGGAGGATCATCTCCAAAACGTTTTGTAAGCCCTTTCATGCAGATTTCCCGAAGTCTACTATCAGCATTAGGGATTACAAGATTGGGAGTCGTCTTATTGTTCTTTTTCATCGCTTTCGTTTCCTTTCTCTGATTCTTCGTTATCATTTTCTTTCTTTTCTTTGTCGGAAATGATCAGATGCATAATGCTGTAATATTTTCGAACATAATCCTCAATGTTATAGCCGTTCAGGATATTAATGGCTTCCAGTTCTGTAAGACCGTATGCTGCCTGGAATTCTTCACGGAGAGCCCGGAAAGCTCCGATGTCCTGCCTGCCGTTATTTTCGAGTTCGGCCGCTTTATCACGATACTCACAGGCTTCTTCATACGTAAGCCACAATCCCCGGTGGTTATTACGCAAACGGACTGCGCGCTCAAGAGGTGTTTCTTTCGGCTTCTTCCTCTTCCTTTTTCGTTTCTGTCTCTTCCTCTTTCCATCTTCATCCTCGGGATCATCTTCATAAGGGGTAAAATTGAGAAGACGCATAAAACCCTCCGTTCTGTGGGATCCTTGTTACTGGATCCATGGTACAGAATGGAGGGTTGTCTAAGGTCGCCTCTCAGAAGACAAATATGCAACTTTTTATGGCCGGTTTTCTGCCCATTCAAGTTTTGGGAGATCCTCGCGGATTTTGTCTCGTAGTTCTGCGAGGCGTTCCTGCACCTGATGTTGCGGGGCTTTATTATACTGGTCACCATAACGCACCTGGTCATAATAGCCTGTCTCAGCCCGCTGGTAGCACTCATAGGCCTTGTTATAGTCTATATCCACACCAATTCCTTCATAGTACATATCACCGAGACGCCTGTAAACGCTTCCCTTCCGGGTTCCGATAGCGTCATAGTTGAATTTTATCATCTGCTCTGCTTTGATATAGCTTTGACGCACCATGTCAGGATCTTTGTCTACATATTGACCATAACGGAACATATCTCCCAGCATATACATGGCCTCATAACGATTGGAAAGTGCAGCCTTGCTGAAGTAGTAATAAGCCTTCTCATAATCTATGGATGTTCCGCATCCGTAATAATAGCAAAAGGCAAGGTTTTCCGCAGCAAGACGATATCCGTTTTCTTCTGCAAGAGTGTAATAATGGATTGCTTTTGCATGATCCTTTCTACCGGTCCGTCCGTTATAGTATAGGGAGCCGAGATTGTTATAGGCTATGCCGCGTCTTTCCTCATCATTTTCGGCAGCCCTAAGGTAATGGGATCTGATGAAGCTGGCAACATTTCCGGGAAGAGCCGTTGTAAGATCTGCTGTATCAAGATCATATGCCAGATCAAAATCACTGTAATCCGACGGATCGTTGATAATACGGTTAACCTGCCGGAACAGTTCCGGGTTCTGATCTTCCTTTAACGAAGCAGATATTTTCTTTAAGGCTCTGAGATATGTTTTCTGTTTGATCATCACGTCCTCGCTTTCTTGATATCCGGAGTATCTGATCTTTATGATATCCGATAGAAACGAGTGTGTTGTCTTCTGTCAAAAGACAACTATGCTATACACCCAGGGTTTTCTTTGTGTACTTGAACAGAGCTTCATTTATCTCTGTCATGTCATAATTACCGTTTTCAATGAAATACCGGATGATCCGGTCATATTTCTTACAGGGAGAAAGGCCCCATCCGGCAAGCTCTATGAATTCTTTTGTTTCTTCCACGGATAGCCGGAGTCCTACGGCCAGGGCGAGAGCTGTATTTTTTGTGATGTTCTTGTTCGGTTCCTGACGCAGCCGAGAAACAACCCGTCGATCAACATTGGCACGTTTGTATACTTCGATGTCGCTGTATCCTCTTTCATCTATCAGCCGGAATAATCTGTCCCCGAAACTCTCCTTATGGACAGATAAGACTTTTTCAAGAGATTCTTTTGTCTTATTGGCATTAGAGTTTTCCTTTATCCCGAGAAGCTCATCAATCTCGGTGATCAGGTTTTCGGATGGCTCGAAATCTTCAACATGGTAGACAATGAGATACACCATTATGTCATTCTTGCGGAGATATCGGCCGATCTCATCCATGGCAATGTCCAGGGCTTTTTTCTTCGGGAAAGTATGGACTTCTGACATGAGAAGAGGAATGGCTACCCCATTGCAGTTTAGATTTTTTGTGCATTTGAAAGAGTTTTTGTAGCATTTGTGAAGAGTTTCATACTCCCCGTGATTGCCGTCTATCCATTTGGGAGTGACTGTATGGATGATATGCTTTGCTCTTGAATAGAATCCATCAGTAATGACAGCCCGTCCCGGATCGATCACTCCGATTTCCTTCCTGGCTTCCAGCATTTCATCAGCACCGGCTTCCCGGTAAACATCCATCTCAATGCCTGGAGTACATACAGGAAGGCGGTTAGCGGGGCAGACAATAGTATCTGCTCTGGTTCCAAAGATATGGTTATGGACAACTTTGTATGGCATATTTCCCCTCTAAACTATATCCACTATTGGAGCTGATTTATTTTTCTTAAAAGCCTTGATCTCATTGTGTCGAATTGGAATTCTGCCAGTGAAAGCTTGTGACGTTTTAACGCTCTTACAAAATCCGGGAATGCCCTATCAGCAATATACGTGGCAGATTCTCGTATAAAAAAGTCATAAATATCCCCATATTTAATTATCTTATAGGTACCCTTCATTCCAAATGGGGCCAGATCAAATTTGGCGTAATTTGGTGCAAAAATAAAATAATGAGTTCGTTTGCCTTGCTTTTTTGCTTCTTTTTCTGCAGTCTCATGGTACTTGTTTAGCTGGGAATAATCATCGCTGGATATACCATTGATTCCAGACTTAATCTTGTTCTCAATAACAATGATATCATTTTCGCTTTCTATCCACAGATCAACACGGTTCATGGTTTCACGGAAAACAGTAAAGAAAATGCTCATGTCGGGAATATCAAGAATATCGGCCGCAAATTTTTGGAAAGAATGCCGGCTATATTCAAAGTAATATCCGAACAAATTAGAAAAAATATTTTCGTCATCTTCTTTGCGAATAATTTCCAGGAACGA
>Ga0310691_10007813_pt1 | contig 11078 bp, 6 predicted proteins | sample 176DNAGHGlowgp2_FD_203887 | JGI IMG/M metagenome (GOLD analysis project Ga0310691, IMG submission 203887) | Sheep rumen microbial communities from Palmerston North, Manawatu-Wanganui, New Zealand - 1766 DNA GHGlow gp2 (v2) (version 2) | ecosystem: Host-associated > Mammals > Digestive system >... | reverse complement strand
TCCACGTCATCCGCGTAGCCCACGTATTTATGAACGTCAAAGGTGCCGCCCACCTTGATGGAAGCTGCCCTTACCGTAAGGAATACCGGTGCGTAGCGGTCCTGACCTGCAACGGCCGGGTCCGGCGTTGCTTCCGGCGTGGGCGCTACCGTTGGAGTCGGCGTCGGCTCCGGCGTAGGTTTTGGCGTGGGTTTGGGCGTCGGCTCCGGCGTAGGTTCCGGCGTCGGTTCGGGCGTCGGCTCCGGTGTCGGTTCGGGCGTCGGCTCCGGCGTGGGGTCCGGAATAGGCTCCGGCGTTTCCTTCACGGGTACTTCCGCAGACTCTTCAATGGGACCATGCGCGATTTCCTCCAGGGGCTCCTTCGCCATGCTCACGGCACCCTCATCAGGATCGCCCCCTCCAATCTTTTCCGCCGTCACAACCGGCACGTCATCCGCTTCCAATCCAAGCATTTCAGGATACAAAAAGCACAAGAGCGCAAAAACCGCTCCAAGAATCACAATCACTCCAAAAGCTGCAAATATGGCCTTACCACGATGTTTCATATTCTTCTCCCCTTCAATTACGGCTTTTAAGCCCTAACAAGAGCATACTATAGTTTAGGGGAAAATACAATTTAAGAAATCATAAAATTGCAGCGAGTTTCCAACGAAAGATCAGCATGTCGATCTCAAAACGAACACGCACAAGTCCAAGAATACATGAACTTGTGCGTGTTTTTACACAAATAAATTTCTCATGGGCCCAAGGTTCCAGACCGATTCAGACAATAACGCAATTCTTTCAAAATTACTAACGTTCCAAGTCAATCCATAAGGCAGGCCGAACACCAAAGATGCTGTACTCTCCGCCAACGACAAAACTACCAATGCCTCCACTAAATGTAACTTCCTCAGCAGAATTGGAGCCCCTTGATGAGCGAAGCCACCACGAGCAGTGAACCTTGTCAGCAAAATAGTAGATCAGGCCATTGTCAGCAGCATGCCCAGTGGCTTTTGCCCTCCGGTCATAATCCGTCGTAAAGTATTTGTTAGCTTCGTCAGCGCTTAACAGGAACACATAATCTTCCGTGTCGTTTTGATCTTCTACCTTAAATTGGGCATTTCCGGAATTATTTATCCATGTTTTCCGTATTCTTTTCTTCTCATCTGATGAAAAAGCATTCTGATAGAAGCTGTCATTGAGCCATTTCCTTAAGGTACAGTCCTCCCACGTAATTTCTACGTTCTCATCGTTATACTTCTTTGCCTCAATACAATCCTTGGAGATTACAAGCATTCCGTTCTCATTTTCATCTAAGATGAACCATTCTATGTTTTCTCCAGCATAATTGCCAAATGTGATCACCTGATATTCGTTTATATATTCCGTATTGTCTTTATACAGGAAGTTATCACTTGATAATGCGCCAGAATAATCAACTTCTTCCGCGGACTTCTTGCTCACCCATATTGCGGGGCGAACGAAAAATCCGTCTTCTGTCATTCCATAACCACTGACACTGATGCTGCCCGAATCAAAAACAAAAACAGCAGCTCCGCCATCATATCCGCGAGACCGCAACCACCAATAACAATAGTAATCCTCTTGGTTCATGCGATTAATATATTTCGCTTTTCTTGCATCATCCGTGATGAGATATTTGTTAACTTCCTCTAAGCTCAAAAGAAATACGTAATCCTCCGTAGCATTGCCGTCTTCCACCTTAAATTCCGGATTACCTAGGTTTTCGTTTAGCGTCTTTATGATTCTCTTCTTTTCATCTGAATCAAATGTTTCATCGTAAAAATCAAGATTCAGCCATCTCCGTAAAGAGGAGTATTCCCAGGTCACGTTAACTAGTTCGTCGTGATATTTTTTCTTTTCTAACGCTTCTCTGGAAAGTAGCAACATTTTTTCATCATCTTCTTCAAGAACAAGCCAATTTATGTCATTGCCTTTATATTTGCCAAACTTAATAACCTTATGCTTTTCCGAGGTTTCGTTCTGCTCAGTCCTACCATTGTTCACGGTATTGCCGTCGTTATCCGGTTTACCATCATTCCTTTCGTCGATTCCATCTGCCATTGCCTCAATTTTGCTTAGTTCGCACACAATGCCAAACTGATCGGCTGCATAAAAACCTTCCGTTACGTTTGGATTATAATTTATGTCATTCCATTCTCCAACCTCAGTCCTCTTTTCCTTGTCTGGATGTCCATAAACCATGATGCCTGTTCCGTCTCCAGATGGTTCATCCATAGCCCAATGAAAATGATATTTCTGTTCTCTACCGATGGTTTCCCAGTAAAAAGTGCCTCCATCCCCCTTCTTAAGTCCGATCCAGTAACAGTTTTTTTCTGCGGTTTTCAGCAATGTATTAAGAGCTCGTTGCTCTGCCGGATTTTCTACAACTGCAATCCTTCCTCCTATGTCGTTACAATACTTCACGGCTTCCTCATATGACATACTCTTGTCAATCAGCACGTAATCCTTGTGACAGACGGCATTCTTTATAAGTACTGCATCCTTGTCTCCATATATCTTAAGCCTTGCATGCGGTTTAACGGGATCCTTGTCCCCTTGAAATCTTTTTGCAAAAGACGCGGATTCGCCTATTGTACCTCCATATAACAGCCAATGTAAGATCCGCCATTCCATATATGCGGAGTAATCTGTGTGAACTGATTCGTCATATCCAACTACCGCTTCAGCGCCACAAGCCTTAAACGTAGCTGGCAGTGTCTCATTCTTAAATCCCTCACAAGCGCCTAAATGAACAATTGTTCCATTAAGATCATTTTCATCATAGTAATCATAAAAGAAAATCGGCGTGATTAAGTAATTATATCCAAAATTAGCTAAATGTCGGGCCAACCTTCCGTTTACCAGATCACCCTTATAGCAGATATCTGCTCCAATCCCAACATTTTCCGGAACGACTAGGAATGTGGTGTCCACTTCGTTATACAGGCCCTTCAAGTAGCTCTCAAGTCGACACAAACCATAGAATTGCTCGAGATTGGTAAACACATTCTTAAAACTAGCGGTACCAATTAATGTTGCCACCTTAGCAAGATTACTGTAATAAAATCCATGAAAATCCAAACTAACATAGTCATATCCCTTTAAGCAAGTCTTTAATTCCTCAACCGTCGTTTGGGGGATATCTTTATATTTTACGTGAGCCTGATTGCAAAGCTGAAATGCATGGTCCTCAAAAAATTTATGATAGTTGTAACCGTTTTGATCCGAATCGGAATTTTCAGGTTTCACGTGTATCTCCGGAAAGAACAGCATGTCAAGATCTTCTGCCATCAGATCCTCATCCGAATAAGGATATCCGTCATGAAAGTATTGATATTCCTCATCTCCCCTATTTTTGCCATCGGTACCCCCAGATTCTCCCGAACTGCCATCAGAATTCGATTGCGTGTCAGACATGCCCATACAATTCGGATCATAATCGTTTAAAACTATAAAGTTTAATGCCCCGTCATTCGTGACAAACTGATAGACATCGTTTTCCGAATCGAAGCTGATGTTTTTTCCCTTCAACACTCCTTGGGCAATGAGGTCATCCATGATTTTCTCGGCAATTTTCTTTCGTTCGTCAGGAGAGGCATTTATAAATTCCTCCTCACTGGCAGAGATAACGTCAATCACCTTTTGAGATGTTTTTTCGAAGGAGGCCGAAGCAGATTTCGTCTCCTTGTAAAGCATTTTCATTCTTTTAATGCTGCTTAGGCAAAAAAGAACAGTGCCGCAAATAAGTGCCAAAACAATGAATAATATCCATATTTTGACGGCTTTCTTTTTGCTTGACCTAGCTTTTGTTTTTGTTTTCTCTCCCATGTCGATCAGATCCTTTCCACCACACATATTTTTGCAAAAGAACTATGAGTTTTGACATTATCCCTGCAGTATTCACGGGACTTTTACGTCTGCACAAAAAGTTATGAGCAAAAAATAAGTTATTAAATTAAAAAAGCCATGTACGCAGGAATTCTGATGATGCCGTCAGATTCAGAATAATTTTTTGGATGAACGATTATCTGTTTTTCTATTCTTTTCTTAAACTGTTCCCTAAACATTCCCAATGACGTCGTGGTATAGTTTTTCGACGACTTTACCTCTATCGGATTTATCTTGAACTTCGTTTTGCTTTCGTTAGAAATAATAAAGTCAACTTCTATGTCATTTCTGTGCTTTTCCTCATTATATCTAGTATAAAAATATAGTTTTCGCCCGGTCGAGGCAATCATTTGAGAAATGACGTTCTCATAAAGCATTCCCTGATTTAACCCAAGCTTCCCGTCCATTATCTGCTTGTATAACTCATTTTCCATGAGTTCATTCTCACTGAACGCATGGCTTACCAACAAGCCCGTGTCTCCCATGTAACATTTAACGTATGAGTCATTTTTATTAAGGGCAAGCCCTACGTTGGGATCATTACACTTATAGCAGAGGTTACAGATCATCGAATCGCCTAACCAAAACAAAGGCTCATCATATCTGTCAAACCTGCCGGCCTTATCAAATTCCTTTAATACCACTCTTTTTTCATGCGTGGATAAAAAACCTGGAATATTATCAAAAATCGCCGAAACCTTTGATTTATATCTTTTTGCTGCTTTCTTGACGTCGTCCCTGTACAAATCTAGGATGTCTCTTTTCTCTATGTCTGCGGCCTGAAAGTCCTTACCGTTCTCCTTATAAGCAACCACGGCCTGCGGCATTCCTCCCACAAGCATGTATTCCTTAAAAAGACGCATTGCCTTGTCATGCATTGGCCTGTCTAAAGCTTTTCCTTCCTCAAAACATTCCCTTATGTATTCCAAAAGGATTTCTTCCCCCACGTACACCATAAATTCTTCAAAATCCACGGGATACATCTGCATTTTTCTTTCTTCGGAAGGAATGGTAATCTTTTCCACGTTCTCTTTGATCGAAATAAGTGATCCCGTTTCGACGTAATCATACCTGCCGTCCGCGACAAGATACTTGATCGCCTCCCTTGCCTTCGGGAATTTCTGGATTTCGTCAAACACGATCAGCGATTCCCTTGGATAAAGCCTTGTGTTGTATTCAAGCGTCAGCATCTGAAAGAAAACGTCCAACGAATCAAGGGATTCAAACGCATCCTTCACCCTTTTACCTGCTTTGTTAAAATCTATGAACACGTATGATTTATACTCATTTTGCGCAAATGCTTCCACTACCGTAGATTTTCCGATTCTTCGGGCTCCCTCTATCAGTAAGGCTTTCCTTCCTCCAGTCTCATTCTTCCAGTCAACCAATTTGGGGTATATTTTTCTTTTAATTTTCATTTTTTACCTCCGTTACGTAATGCGCAAAGTATTTTTTTGTCAAAACATACTCTATGCGCAATGTAATTATAACACATTATGCACTCTATGCGCAATGTAATATAAGTTTTTAAAATTATGGTAAATAAACCCCGGTTTTAGGAAATGGATTCATCATTTCCTTCATCCTTCAATACAAAGCCTTAAACCTCAATCTGATTCATAACCCTGCCAATGCTTTCATGAAACAAAAGGTCGGCCTTGCCTATCCTTCTAGATCGGTCTCCGTTTTTATCCTTGTTATACTAAGGGTTTTGGATTAAGTGAACAGCCAATCCGGTCCAACATCATTTTGAACCACGTCCGAATACTCGTTATGTTTATATCCGTTTGACGTAATGAGCGTCACGTGGATCGACTTTTTAAGATTAAGCTCTTCCGTGAACGAAACAACCATGTTAATGAGATTCTCTCTGTATTCCTCAGTAATTTCATAAGGCTTATCCGTACACTTCATCTCGCACAGATTAATCACTTCGTCACGGCGATCTATTAATAAATCTATCTGTGCTCCGCCCTTTTTCTTTTTACTCTTCCAAGAATATTCAGAGCTTTCGATTCCTGTTATTCCAAGCGCTGCCTTAATCTGCGGAATATGCCCAAGACAGACGGTTTCAAAAGCATTACCCCTCCAGGCATAATAGTCAGGTGACTTTATAAATGACTGCCAAGACTTAATCTTTCCGTTACGGAAGTACAAACAAAAAAGCACGAATGGGTCTATAACCTGATAAAAACATCCGTTTATTGAAGTGGTAATGTTCTTATACTGTCTGATAAAGCCGCACTGCTCAAGTTCGCGAAGCGCTTTCGTCAGTCCTTCGCCATCCGAAACGCCCGACTTTTCCACAAGATCCGTTCTCTGCAGCCCCCTCTTTTGGCTGGCAATTGTCTCAATGATCTTTACGTGATTATCAGGCTTCTTAAACAATGACTTGAAGAGCTGGTCATACTCATAATGGAGATCCCCTCTCTCATCAAAGATTAGGCTGTCTATGTTCTGAGTAAGGCTTAATCTGCTGTCCAGCAAGTTAAGATAGTACGGTATTCCTCCGAATATCATATAGCTTTCTATCATCTGATCCCGATTAAGGTTAATTCCGTTATCCTCATAGAAGCGTTTGCATTCGCCCATAGTGAACGGATTAATATGCATCTGCTTCGTAATTCTGTTATGGAAACCTCCCCTGTCGCTAAGGATGTTGCTGATAATCCACGAAGTTGCAGAGCCGCATACTATCAGCAGGAGGTCTTCCTGCGATGAGCCCCAACTGTTCCAGAAGTAGTCAAATGCCGATTTAAAATCAGACCTTGCCGTATCCATCCAGGGAGCTTCATCAATAAATACAATCTTTTTTCCGCTCAACGTGTCTTTGTAAACACTTTTTGACTCTAATATCTTTCGAAGTCTTCTGAATGCCTCGAACCAGTCACTCGGTATTATGCCCGTCTCGTCGCCATAATTAGAAAGAGCCTCATTGAATGCTTTTAGTTGGTTTCTTGTCCTTTGGTTAGGAATTCCGGTGGTATAAAAAGAAAACTTTTCGTTGAAGAACTCCATTATCAGATATGTCTTTCCCACACGTCTGCGACCATATACAACCAAGAATTCAGGTCTTTTAGATTCAAGACACTTCGATATGATATCCTTTTCTCTTTCCCTGCCAATGACGTTCATAAATTTCAATCCTTCTATAATCTGCTGAAATCTTTGTTTTACGATATATTTCAGCAGATTATAAGCAAATATAGTTTCATATTCTGCTGAATATAGAATTAGCATATTGTTTTTGAATACGTATGTCAAGTTTATTCCTGACTTTTTTGGACCTTTTTCGGGCGTTTGACAAATAACTAATGGGTGCTATAATGTAAATGCAATTTAACAATTGCAGAAACGGACGGGAAACGCAATCATGAAAAAAATAGTTACAATGCTGCTACTTTTCGTTGCAGTGCTCACCATTTCCGCATGTTCTGACGGCAAAAGTTCGCCAGATTCACGTTCGGAGAAGGAAACGCAAGGTCAAAAATCCAAATCAGGCAATTCAGACGGCGATGAAGGGAATTCTGATGGCGAAGCACAAAATAAGAATAAGGAATATGACATAGACTTGTCGAAACACCTGAAAGTTGGGGACTTCATTCAATTTGGCACCTACGAACAGGACAATTCTACTGACAACGGCCCGGAGAGAATCGAATGGCAGGTGCTCGACATAGCGTATGGCAAGATCTTTGTCATGAGCAGATATGCCCTCGACAGTCAGCCGTTTAACAAGGACGACAGTGTTTACGCCTGGGATAAGTGCTCGATAAGAGACTGGCTGAATAACGACTTTTATGACAAGGCATTCTCCGCCAAGGAAAAAGACCTCATTCAGCTAACGGAGCTAACCACGAAGCAAAAAAATGAGAAAATCACTACGGAAGATAAGGTGTTTCTCCTGAGCAACCTTGAAGTTTTCCACTACCTGCGGTATTTATCGATTGAAGGAGAATCATCTTCGTTCTGCCATCCTACTGCCTACTCCGTTGAACAGGGCGTTAAAACATCCGCCGAAACAGAAAACAGATGTGACTGGTTCATTCGAAATGCATATGCACCAGATGACGCCCGCTTCGTAAATGCAAAACGAGGCACTGTTGATTATGATGCAGAAGTGACCCGAGACAACATAGGAATCCGACCTGCCATGTGGCTAAGCTACGAGAACATAAGCCTTAAGGATGCCGAGGTCGGCGACACCGTATTTTTCGGGACGTATAATCAGGGGACTACAGTACTTGGAAGCGACGGGCTCGATCATTATCTGATCGAGCCGATAGCCTGGACTGTTTTAGACGTTCAAGACGGTCAAAAGATGCTTATCACAAAATCTGGAATTGTAGGATATAATTATGGCAACTCTCCTTGGGAAAACAGCCATCTTAGGAAATGTTTAAACACTTATTTCTATGATGAAGCCTTCTCCGAAGAGGATAAAAGCAAGATAATTGAAACCACTCTCGCTAATCCTGATAACGACGTTTATGGCACCGACGGTGGAAACGATACGACGGACAAAGTCTTTGTCTTAAGCGTTCCCGAGGTTGAAAAGTATTTTGGCGGGTCAAGAGATGAAGACAATCCTCTCAGGGCTTGCTATTCACCAACGGAGCTAGGCACCAATGGTGCCGGGAATCTCTGCAGCTGGTTTACCAGAACCCCCGGCAAGGATCAGCAAACCGTCGCATTCATCGATTATTATGAGATCGGCAGTAAGGCCGGCCACATTAACATGGAGGGAACTGAAGGACGAATATCCGGCATATCCGCGGGCCGTCCCGTCATTTGGGTTCAGCCTTAATTTTGCCGCCCTGATGCCATTACGTAAGACAATTTATCAAAGCAATCGCACGAGTGATCATAAAAGTACGCACAAGTTCAAGCAGTTACGTGAACTTGTGCGTGTTTTTTGTCATAGGTCATTCTGCATCCTGCCGTCAGTGATCCTTTTTGCACTTCCGTCTGTCTACTCCGTCCGGAAACAGCGTTCTTCTTCCTCCACCGGAATGGACTTTACCTCCAGATTCGTGATTTCCACGTATCTCCCGGCCTCAATGGCAAGGATCACCTGATCAATCTCGCTTTCCTCTCCTTGGATTTCCATGGTTACGGATCCATTCCATTCATTTCTGCACCACCCCGTGCAACGGTAACGGTCTGCGGCATTCTTCGCCCGCCAGCGAAATCCGACGCCCTGCACCGAACCATAAAATACAATACGCTTCCGAACCATTTTCACTCTCCGCGTCACTCCCTCACTGCATGTTGCAATGCTGCCTCAATTCCGCTTAAGTCCTCTTCCGTCAGTTTACAGGCCTTCCGGTCATAGGTCAGAATGCCGTTGGTCTCGTCCTCCACGTCGGAAACCTGCGTGTAGACGGAGGCGCAGAGGCCTTCCCGCGCCAATGGAACAAGGCTTTCTAAGTAAAGCTTCCGCACCGCCCGCGCATATTCCCGTTTGTCATAAAAGATCTTATATCCATAGGTCTTATTTAGATTATAGCTGTGTTTTGCAAACTTGTAAACATATCCTCCAAACTCTGAGAGAACCTGGGGCAGTTCCCTTTGCTTTCCAAGGCGCAGCTTTTGAAAATATATGTGCAGGCTGTCCACGTCACTCTTTTTTTGGTGAAACCAGCCGCTGGTGGCATCGATAAAACGCGTGTCGTCAAGGCTCCTTAGAAGGTCGTAGGCCTTGTCTGCCTCGAACTGCCCCCAGCCCTCGTTAAAGATGGTCCAATAACAGATGCAGGGGTGATTGTAAAGCTGCGCAACGGTTCCCTTCATGCCCTCGATAAAAGCCTTACGGCTCTCCGGATCCCGATGCTTTCCATGGTCATTTTCGCGGCAGATCCCAAAGGTGGGAAACACCGTATCCCGAAGGAAATGATAATTTCCGTTATTCACCATGTCCTGAAATACCACCATGCCAAGGCGGTCGCAGTCATAGTAAAACTGCTCAGGCTCAATTTTGATATGCTTTCGCAGCATGTTAAAGCCAAGATCCTTCATGGCAAGGATATCCTTCTCGTAAAGCTGCGGCGTCGCCGGCGTATAGATGCCGTCGCTAAAATACCCCTGGTCCAAAAGGCCATGGAAGAAATAGGGTTTTCCGTTCAGGCAAAGCCTTGGCTTTCCGTTTTTCTCCTCCACGGAAAGGCTCCGAAGGGCAAAATAGGAGGTAACCACGTCCTCTCCCAGCGTTACGCTAAAGTTATATAAATAGGGCGTTTCCGGCGACCAGAGTCTGGGATCATCCGGCTCGATGCGAACCATGCAGCCTTGCAGCTCATATTGTTTTCCCTCGAAAGTTACAAACCCTTGCGCACCTTTCCCCGGCACTCCCGCCTGCCCGGACAGCATGCTTTCCACCGGCAGTCCGGCGAGGATTCCGGCGCACTTTCCCCCGGATTCCACGCAAATGGTAACGCCGCGCACGTCTCCCCGGATCTTAAGCCCGGAAATATGTGTCTGCGGCACCGGTTCGAGCCATACGCTCTGCCATATGCCGCTGACGGGAGTATACCACATGCCGCCCCGTTTCACCTTCTGTTTCCCGTAAGGCGTTTTATTGGACAGGTCGTTCCAGACGCGCACCTCCAGGCGATGGCACCTTTCCACGTCCGCATTCGTTTTCTCGCCCTTCTTCCGGGCATTGGCTCCCGGCTTTGCAGGATCCGAATAATGCCCATGTGTAAGCGCTCCATCTTCTCGATTGGCTCCCGGCTTTGCAGGATCCGAGGTCTGATCCCCCGTCAGGAGTGCCTCCGTTACGTCAGCAGAAAAAGAAAGGTATCCGTTCCCATGCACGCATACCTTTCTCCCGTTTACAAACACTTCACAGTGACTGCTGACGGCACCAAAATGAAGCAGGACCCTTTGCCCTGCCCAATCGGCCGGAACGGAAAACTCTCTCTCGTAGCTAAGCATCTTCCCATATCGTACCGCCGCGTCATATTTTGAAAGAAGGCTCTCAGGGCAAAAGGGAACCAGGATCTTCCCGGCCTTTCCGCCCTCTTCCCTGATGCTCCACTCCCCATTTAAGCAAAGCCATTTTTCCCTTCGCATCTGGGGTCTGGGATAGGTATTCCATGGTATCCCCGTCAGTCTCTCGCCCTCTGCCGTATAAAGCTTTTGAAACCCTGTCTGCACGGAATCCTCCTACTTCGTCTTTCTTG
>Ga0310691_10007812_pt1 | contig 11078 bp, 8 predicted proteins | sample 176DNAGHGlowgp2_FD_203887 | JGI IMG/M metagenome (GOLD analysis project Ga0310691, IMG submission 203887) | Sheep rumen microbial communities from Palmerston North, Manawatu-Wanganui, New Zealand - 1766 DNA GHGlow gp2 (v2) (version 2) | ecosystem: Host-associated > Mammals > Digestive system >... | reverse complement strand
ACGAGCAGGTTGACTTCCTTGAGGAACTCATCAACAAATACCCCATCGACTCCATCGAAGACGGCATGGGCGAAGAAGACTGGGACGGCTGGAAGAAACTCACCGACCGCATCGGCGACCGCTGCCAACTCGTCGGCGACGACCTCTTCGTCACCAATGTCGACTTCCTCTCGAAGGGCATCCAGCTGGGTTGCGCCAACTCCATATTAATTAAGGTGAATCAAATTGGCTCGTTGAGCGAGACCTTGGACGCCATCGACATGGCCCACCGTCACGGCTACACCACCGTCACCAGCCACCGCTCGGGCGAGACCGAGGACGCCACCATCGCCGACATCGCCGTGGCCACCAACAGCGGCCAAATCAAGACCGGTTCGCTGAGCCGCTCCGACCGCATGGCCAAGTACAACCAGTTGCTCCGCATCGAGGAAGAGCTGGGCGACCTCGCCGTGTATGGCTACAAGAAGCTGAAGTAATCAGTTTCTGGCTTTTATACTGAACCCCGACAGCCTTCACGACTATCGGGGTTCAATGTTTTATAAATGACCGATTCAATCCATTCTTACTACTGCAACCTGTCAATCAGGGTTTCCTTCACAATTTGGTAAGCTGCCGTGGGGTCAAAAGACAATTCGGGACGAAGCAAGCCCATGGTATCACCCAAAAACTCCTCGTCGTTCAATTTGGCTTCCATGTTATTCACAAACTGCTTGTAAGTAGGCGGATTCTCTATGACAAATGCCATGTAACGATTATAGCATTGGATGATTTCATCGGCATCATATTGCCCTTGGGTAAGCCCTAAATACAAATCAAACAAGTCGCGACCCTTCCTGCGCTGATACAATGCCCTCATCTTGGTTCCTAATAACTCGTTGAACTTGTATGTAGTCAGCTCGGCTTGACCTGAGAACCAACTGTTCTCCACTGAAAAAGGCTTTTTGACCAGTCCCAACACATCGAAATGCTCATAGCAGTTGATTTCCACCTTCAGGCGAATGGGAACCGTTGGCGGGATTTCAGACTCCATGCGGAAAAGCATCGTGTTGTTGTAACGCTTAGGCTTAGTGACCTTATTGGGCATGAAACTCAAGACCTCGCCTAACCTGAACAAAATGTCCTTGATAGGTCCAGGATGGATTTGCACGAGGTCGATGTCTTCGCTATAGCGTGGCTGGGGCGAAAGATACAGCTTGTGCAAGGCCGTTCCTCCACGAAAAGCCAATTGCGACGCAAGAAACTCATCGCTATAAATGGCCACGAGCGAGCGGCAGATGAGGAGGTCTTGCTCGACCTTTGCATGGGTTCCCCATGGAACAAATTCATTCCATGATAATATGGATTCTCTATTTATCATAAATCATCAATTTCAATTTCCACATTTCCGTTTACATGCCATCTGTTAGGCAGTGCCTTCTCGTTTCTCGGGCGGTCATTCCTTAATAAGATGCTGTTCCATTGTCTTTGATTTTTCAATATCACAAACAACACATCAGCCTTTTCCTTCTCTTCAAGCACACACTCCAACAAATAGCCAAGACGTTGCATGGTCGCTACAGTCGTGTAGGACACCACATCTGCCATCTTTTCCATATCCATCACCTCAACCAGTTCGGCGAGTACGGTTGCAGCCCTTTGATAACCTCCAACGTGGTCGGCAAACTGCACCAAATCCACAGCGGTAAGCTCTGGATTGGAATAGCGCACCACACCCATTTCGGCATTCTTTGTCAATAGTAGTTCTTCTGGTATCTGCTTGCGATAATTCCAATTCAAATACAGATTCTTAGAAGAATACTTGATTCTTGGCGCAACGGTAGTCACTTGAGTTATCATAACAGCCTGATGCGTTGCCCCGTGCATTGCGGCAGCTGAAAGCAAACTCAGATAATATGGCTTGCCTACATACCGCATGAGCTGATCAATGTAATAGGTTGGGGGAACGATACCCTTCAACTGATACTGCACTGGAACAACCACATAAAACCCTCGGTAAACAGAACTGACATAGCCCTTTTTCGCAAGACGAGTCAATTCTGACTTGATTGTTTCATAGGACTTCTCGCTAAAAGCTTGCTTCAATTCCTCTACAGAGAATGTCACCCGCCCTCGAATTTCCCGATTCCTTATCCATTCAAATATAGTCATTTTGTTGTCAAAGTATGCTAAATATGTTTACCTTTACGACTTTTCGACCACAAAAATACATACATTTTCCCATTCTGCAAGCATTTTGATGAAAAAAACTCGTTTTTCCCTTGCCAATCCCATTTTTTCCCTACCTTTGCCTCCAAACATCTAAACCCTTTCTATGTAAACAAACGGACGAACTTCATAACGACATAGTAGAATAGCGTTTGTAGCTAGTTCTTGGCACTCAAATCTACCACCCGCCCTTTTCGAAGGGCAAGCCAATCAAGAGCAAGTTATGATTCGCCATGCGTGGCATGGCGTGGAATACTTGTTAGATTGGTGGGGTGTGGTAGCCCTGAGTGTCGAGCAAGAAATAGATTCCACGCTTTTTTCGTGTAGTCGCCCTAAACGACAACGCGCCATGGCCACACAGCAAGACTTCCATATCGGACAAATGATCAAAGCCGTCTTCGATGAGAGCGGGATGACCGTGGCAGAGTTTGCGCGGCAAATCCACTTGGAGCGCAGCACCGTCTATGGCATCTTCGAGCGACCAAGTTTGGATTCAATGCTGCTGGCGCGAATCTCCTTGGTGCTGGGCCACAATTTCCTTTCCGACGTGGAAGAACACTATGGCCTGAAAGCCAAAACCACTTCGTTCACGTTTCATCTCGACCACATTAGTCCCGAACTTGCCCGCCGGTTGGCCGCCTTGCTGAACGAAACCGCAGCCTTTTGAACGTTGCTTTTTACAACAAAAGCGTGGCTTTTACCAACGGATTCCGCCAAAGTTGGGCATGGGATTTGGTTAATTTTGCAGCCAAATACATTCTAAAACCGATGCGCCCAATGGGATATAACTGGGTGACAAAAAACATGATTACACCAAAAGCAGAAGATTACAAGAAAATCCAAGGAAACATTATGGATTACATGGAAGTACACATGAGCGTTTGCGGCAGTGGATGCAGTTGCCCTTGTAAGCAAACAAGTGCCATCAGTGTAAGCAAGCACCTCATTTCGGCTGGAATGTGTGGGTGCAATTGTACTTGTGGGTGCAACTGCAACGCACCAGTCATGCAAAACCGTTTTGCCGACCAAAGAAGAATCAACTATTGACCAAATCATTATGCAGTATTCCAAATACACTCACTTCTTCGACTTAGGGAATGAACATATAGGAGTTTTTCATTCCCTATTAGTGCGTACCGTTTTCGTTTCCAAAAAGGAAAAGGGCGAAATTGATGCTTTCTTGAATGATGGCATAACACTTCATGGCGAAGTGAAGGAAACTGCTGATTATCTTTATTCAAACTACTACATTGTCGGATCGGAAGAAGAAGACAAGGGACTTTACCAACAATGTTCCGATTTGGTATATCCTCCGGCCATTTCCAATGCCTACATTGTTGTTACCGAAAACTGCAACTTCAACTGTAAGTATTGCTTCATTTCCGACATCGTTTCAGCTAACGACAAGAACAAGGTGATGACCAAGGAAGTGGCAAAGGCTTCAGTCGAGTTGCTACAACGGACTTATGAACGGCAACAGCATGACTACGACAAAACCATCACTTTCTATGGCGGTGAACCACTGCTTAACTTTGAGGTCATCGAATATTTCATGCATGAGGTTGACAGAATGAAGGCCTCAACCTATTGGCCTGACGATGTCAAATTTGCCATCATAACCAATGGCTCTCTTTTGACCAAGGAGCATATAGATTTCCTTAGGGAAAACAATATCGCTTTAAGCATTTCCTACGATGTGGACAAACAATCGCACTCCAATAGGAGCAGCAGGTCAGGGCAAGACACTTTCGATGACGTAAGGAAAAACATTCAGATGTGCATTGATGAGCAAATGCCTTACAGTCTTTCCATCACCATTTCGGAAAACACGATTCGCAACCGTGAAGCCGTGTTGAATGAGATTGCATCGTTACAGCCTTTGACCATCGCATTCAATATGCTCATTCCCAACAAGCATTTGGCACCTTCAAGCACTTATTATGAAGATGCCACCGATTTCATGATTGAATGTTTCAAGCAGTTGAGGACAAATGGGTTGTATGAGGACAGAATGATGCGCAAAGTGCAGGCCTTCATTGATAACAAGATGTATCTCTATGATTGCTGTGCCTCGGGTGGAAACCAGTTCGTCATTGCTCCCGACGGAAGTATAGGCATTTGCCATGGATATTTGAACAATCGCAAGTACTTTTCAGCCAATGTATTTGACAATGACTTCGATTTCCGAAATAGTACTATTTTCGAATACTGGAAAAAGCGTTCTCCATTATTCATGCCTGAATGTCAAGATTGTGAATGTTTGGGAATATGTGGCGGTGGTTGCCCGTATGCGGCAGACTACTTGCATGGCTCCATCTATACGCTAGATGAAAGATTCTGCATTCATGCCAAAAAAGTGCTTAGGTGGATGATTAACGATTTATTTACAAACACAGAACATCGAACTAAATTCTAACTAAATCAATTTTTGACATGGATAAAAACAAGAACACATGTTTCGTGATGATGCCCATCAAGAAAAAACGAAACGACTATGAGGATTTATACAAGAACCATCTAAAAAGATTGGTTGAACATCAGTTAGTGTCCGTAAAATGCATTCGAGCCGACGAGGATCCCACAATAGACAAATCAAAAATCGAAGAAATACAGGACAGAATTAAGAATTGCACATTTGCCATAGCGGACATTTCTGAAAAAAATCCCAATGTCTATTATGAAATTGGCTTTGCAAAAGCATTAGGCAAAAGTGTGATACTCATCAAAAACAAGCATATTGGAAAACTCCCTTTTGACATCCAAGCGCTCGATGTTCTGATTTATGACAGAGAAAAAATTGGATACAATGACATCAACAGGCAAATAATCGCTTCTCTTGAAAAAGCCGGTCTTGGACATTTGGTTAGAAAAACGAAAGGAGGCTTTGTTTCAGGGCGTAACAATAACGACACTATTGTTGGAAAATGGGCTGGATGTTATTGGGTAAAAGAGATAAAACACAGTGTCGAATTGTACATAGACACAGATAAGTTTGAGGAATATTCTGCATTATGTTTCGTAGATTTCGAAATAAATGGAGCAAAGTATAGATTTCGGGAGACAATGCGCTACAACCATAAGTTGACGAGTTTAGAATGGCGCAATAGTGATTGGGTTGAATTCATTGGAACAACGTGTTCAACTGAAACAGAGAACAGATTAGACTATTGGATGGATGCTTATGCAATCAACAAAGATTCCAATGGAGATTCATTACACATTAAAGTTTGGGATAATGTAAACAAGGAAAAGCAGGATGTTCTATTCGAAAGAATTTCATAATCAACAAATTAAATAACAACTAAAATCTCAAGAAAATGAGAGCATTCACGAAGGCAACAGCAGCCATGATGCTGATGATGGTGGTAATGATGACTGCCGGATGCACGAAACCAGATGATCCTAACAGTGGAGAAAATGGGGGCAACAGCGGCGGCTCTTCCCCGACAACCGAGGGTATCTATCTAGGTATCATTGGTTTCAATAAAAACCTTTACACAAAGGAAATCAAGTTGCTGAATTCATCCTCGGAATCCGAGTTCACCTACTTTATCGAAAGCCTAAAAGCAGACAATCTGACAGGCCTTTATTATGCGGATTACCAAGCTCTCAAGAAAATCAATGCATATCCAGAACCGCCCAAGCTCAAGAATGTGGCTCTGGTGACCTTTACTGACGGATTGGACAACTATTCATTGAGCGATTCTGAAACCAATCCCGAAAACTATGGTAGTAAACTTGCATATCGAACAGGCTTGCACTACAAGATCGCAAACGAGCCAATATATGGCAAGGAACTCGCCGCCTACACAATCGGTTTGAAGGGAGACGACGTTAATGATGAAGCGGAATTCCAAGACAACCTTTACAAGCTGGCGAGTATCAACAGCAATGCATTCCAAGTCTCGAACATGAACGAGGTCAAGCAAAGGTTCAAGCAGATTGCCGACAGCCTGTATTCCACCACGACCACAGTCAATGTCAAATTGGACGTCCCTCCCGGATACGATGAAGGTACACAGATTCGTTTCACCTTCGACATCACGGCATCGGGGAATCCAGAGCAATCGACGCGTTACATATCGGCCATCTACAAGCGGACCTCCAACAGCCGCGTCTTGGACCGTATCACCTATAGAGGGCTTTCTCAGGGTCTCACAAGTATAGAGTCATTCGACAAACAAAACGGGTTCTACAGATTCCCGTTTGAGGACTTGAAAGACCAACAAGGTAATCCCATTTCGCAAACAAGCCTTAACAGGGTGCTACTTTGGCGTAAGTCAAGCAATGGCGTATGGGAAAAAGAGACCGAGTTCATCCCCGCCAATTCCATTGTTACGGAGGAAAATAGGAGCAGCGCCTTGATTATGTTGGTGCTCGACTGCACTACCTCGTTAGGCGATGATTTCAAAGAAATGCAGACCGCAGCGAAGGAATTCATTCATACTTTGGCATCATCCAATCATTAAGTAATAATGGCAAAAACCTATTGAGATGAAAACGAATTTCAAATTGCTGGTTTTCTTGGTCATGGCAACGTTGATGTTTTTCTTTGCCGCATGCAAGAAGAGCACACCGCCAACGGTGACGATAAGCGACAATATATCAGTGACCCAAACCTCTGCAAACGTGACGGGAGAGGTGACCAACGAAGGCAGCTCATCCGTGACAGAACGCGGATTCGTCTATGGGAAGCAGGGTGAGAGCAGGCAAGATACGATGTACTGCGGCAGCGGCATGGGCGAATTTCCTACCCGATTGACTGGTCTTGAACCCAACACCACCTATAATTGTTCCGCATTTGCCAAGAACGATGGCGGCATTGGCACCAGCGGCAAGGTGACCTTCACCACACGCGACCACAACCTGCCAATAGTGTCAACATCAGAGGTAGAGACTGTGGGAACAACAACAGCCTCTTGTGGTGGTAACGTCACAGATGATGGCGGTGCTGAAGTGACCGAGCGCGGCATTTGCTGGGGTACGAACCACAGTCCTGTAGCTACGGGAAGCCATGCCACATCAGGCAGTGGCTTGGGTGTGTTTGCTTGCAACATGAACAACCTTGCTGCCAACACTACCTATTACGTTCGCGCTTATGCCAAGAACGTTAAAGGCATTGCATACGGCGAGGAAAATAGCTTCACTACTTTGGATTTTGACTTGCCCGAAGTGACCACGGCAGAAGTGACCAATATCACACAAACCGCTGCCAAAGGCGGTGGAGAAGTGACGAGCGACGGTGGCACCACGGTGACTGAACGTGGCGTCTGCTGGAGCACCAACCATAACCCGACTATCAGTGGAAGCCATGCCAACAGCGGCACGGGAACTGGCAGTTTCACATGCAATATCACTGGCCTAAATGCCTATACCACTTATTATGTGCGTGCCTACGCTACCAACAGCAAAGGAACGGCCTATGGTGAGGAAGTGAGTTTCAACACTTCGGCTAATCCGCCCACGGTGTCGACGGGGGCAGTGACCAACATCACCACGTCGAGTGCGACGGGCAACGGAAGCATCGTGAGTGATGGAGGCAATGTCGTAACGGAACGGGGATTCTGCTGGAGCACGAGCCACAACCCGAGCATAACGGGAACCCATGTCGTTGCAGAAGGTGATGCCAACGATTTTTCGGCGGCAATGACAAACCTTTCGGCCAACACCACTTACTATGTGCGTGCCTACGCCACAAATGGAACGGGCACAGCCTACGGCGATGAAGTGCAATTCACTACATTGTCTATCTCTGTGCCTGGCGTGACCACGGCAAGCGTGACCAACATTGGCAACACTACGGCCACGGGTGGCGGCAACGTCATCAGCAACGGAGGCGCAACGGTGACGGAACGCGGTATTTGCTGGGGCACGAGCCATAATCCAACCATCGGCGGTAGCCATCTTAGCAATGGCACGGGTACAGGCACGTTCACGGTGAACATGGCCAACCTCACACCCAATACCACTTATTATGTCCGTGCCTACGCCATCAATAGCCAAGGAACGGCCTACGGCGAGGAAGTGAACTTCAAGACCTCGCAGACCCCGACGTATACGATTGCTGTTTCAGCCAATCCAAGCGGCAGCGGCAGCGTTACGGGAGGCGGAACTTATGAACAAGGGCAATCGTGTACGGTGACTGCCACGGCTGCCACTGGCTACAACTTCCAAAAGTGGACGGAAAACGGCAGCCAAGTCTCGACCAATGCCACTTACACCTTTACTGTTAGTGCCAACCGCAACCTTGTCGCGGTTTTCCAAGCGGGGAGCTATACTATTAGCGCATCGGCAAGCCCGAGCAGCGGAGGTACGATAAGCGGTGCTGGAAGCTACAACTATGGCCAGAACTGCACTTTGACAGCCACGCCTGCAACTGGATACTCATTCGTGAAATGGACAAAGAACGGCACGCAGGTTTCAACCAATGCGACATACACCTTTGCCGTGACTGCCTCAGGCTCATACGTGGCCCATTTCCAAGCCAACAGCTATACCATCAGCGTCTCGGCAAGCCCGAGCAATGGCGGCACTGTGAGCGGAGGCGGCACTTATACCTACGGACAATCCTGTACGGTACAAGCTACGGCAGCCCCTGGTTACACATTTAAAAACTGGACACAGGATGGTAATGTGGTTTGGACCAACGCTATTTATATTTTTACGGTGACAAGCAATCGAAGTTTGGTGGCGCACTTTACAGCGCAACCTCAGGCCCCGACTGGTGCTATAAATGGCCTGTTTTCTGTAAGTGCCACGCAACAAGTTTGGTTTTCACAAGGGAATTTACAGTATAAGGCTTCAACAAACACATGGCGTTTCGCGACTAACCAATGGGATTATATTGGAGGAACAAACGAAATCGAAGGTCATCATGGAAATGTGAATGGGAGTAGTAATAATAACATTTCACCGACTTACAGTGGATGGATAGATCTCTTTGGTTGGGGAACGAGCGGTTGGAATTGCGGCAATAGCTATTACCAACCTTGGGATTGCGACAATTCATGCGGTGAATGCTATGGGCCTCCAGGAAATAACAATCTGACAGGCAGTTATGCTTATTCCGATTGGGGAGTATACAACACAATCTCTAATGGAGGCAATTCGACAGGCCTATGGCGCACATTAGATGATAATAACGAATGGATGTACCTTATTTACGGACGGACTACTTCTTCAGGTATTCGATTTGCGAAGGCAAGGGTTAATGGAGTGAACGGCTTGATTCTTTTGCCTGATGATTGGAGCAACAACTACTACAGTCTGAACAGCTCCAATAGCAGTGGAGCAAGTTTCAGCAGTAACGTGATAGACTCCACTACTTGGATGAACTCTCTTGAGTCGCGTGGAGCAGTCTTTCTGCCTGCTGCAGGTCAACGTTCTGGACTTATACCAGACCTTGGTAATTGGGGTGGATATTATTGGTCGTCTTCAAATTGCAACCCATACGATTCTGACGCTCGTATTATGGAATTCGATGATGCAAATGTAAGTTCGATAAACCGAAGTCGTGAGTTTGGTTTCTCTGTCCGCCTCGTTTGCTCTGCCGAGTAATTATCCCTTGGCACGGGCAGTGCGGTTGGCGGGTAAAGGATTGTATGCATCTACCATGGTATGACAGCGTCCGCATCACCGAGGAATACGTCCAAGTGCAAGTCGTCAACGTCAGCACTGGCGAGTTCGAGGGGAATGTAACGGTGAATTTGTAGTTATTTTTCTCACGCAGAAATCGCAGAATACGCAGAAAATGAAGGACTTTTCAAAAAATTATTCAGCCACGAACAGGCGTTTTTGCCTTTTCGCGGCTGAATAATTTTGTAAAACAAGCTAATTGGTTAGCACTGGCGAGCTCAATGGGAACGTGACGGTAAATTCGTGATTTACCCAAACACCGCATTTAACCGTTTCATCGCCTCTTCCACCGTCGCCCTCGGACAAGCCAGATTGATGCGGAAGAAGCCGCTGCCAGCCTCCACGCCGAAGTCCTTGCCTCGGTTGAGGCCAAGATTCGCCTCTTGCGTCATCTTGTGCCATAACTCCTCTTCTGAAAGGCCATAGCCGTTGAAGTCAAGCCACATCATATAGGTGGCTTGCGGCTTGTGGAACCTCACCTTAGGCAGGTTCGTCGTCAGGAAATCGGTGACATAGTCGATGTTGCCTTGCACATAGTCAAGGAGTTGAGCAAGCCACTCGTCGCCTTGGTTCATGGCGGTTTGGGTAGCCACCTTACCAAAGATGTTGCCGAGGTGCGCCTCCATGTCTTCGACGTAGGCGACATAAGTCTTGCGCAGGTATTCGTTGGGGATGATGGCCGTCGAGGTGGCCAAGCCTGCCAAGTTGAAGGTCTTGGAAGCCGCGTGGAATGTGATGCAGTTCATGGCATACTGATGTCCCAAGGTGGCAAAAGGAATATGTTTGTAGCCAGGCAGAACCAAGTCACAGTGGATTTCGTCGGAGATGACCAACACATTGTTTTTCAAGCAGATTTCGCCCAAAAGCAACAACTCGTTTCGCGTCCAGCAACGGCCTACAGGGTTGTGAGGATTACAGAGAATCAGCATCTTGGCGGTCTTGGCTTGTTCGGCCAGTTGGTCGAAGTTGATTTCGTAGCCCTCACCTCTATCCACCAAGGTGTTGTAGACCAGTTTCCGACCATGACTCGAAACGGCATGGTGGAAGGGCGGATAGACCGGCGGCTGGATGATGATTTCATCGCCAGGCTTGGTAAAGGCTAGCACGGCCATGTTGAAACCACACACCACACCCGGCACAAACGACATCCATTCCGTCTTGACACCCCAGTGGTGGCGACGTGCCAGCCAATCCGCAATCGACTGGAAATAAGGCTCATCCTTGAAATGATAGCCATA
>Ga0310691_10007810_pt1 | contig 11079 bp, 8 predicted proteins | sample 176DNAGHGlowgp2_FD_203887 | JGI IMG/M metagenome (GOLD analysis project Ga0310691, IMG submission 203887) | Sheep rumen microbial communities from Palmerston North, Manawatu-Wanganui, New Zealand - 1766 DNA GHGlow gp2 (v2) (version 2) | ecosystem: Host-associated > Mammals > Digestive system >... | reverse complement strand
TCTTACAAGACAAAAATACAAGCTATTTTCCGAAATAGCAAACACCAATTAAAAAAGTCTAACAACAGCAACTCGCTAATTGTTAGACTTTTCCAATCTTAAGAAATGCTTGAAAAACCTCAAAAACATCTCTAGGTGCCCCGGGCGGGACTCGAACCCGCACGGCCGTTTCGGGCCAAGGGATTTTCTTGCCACTATGGCTTTCGCCACCAGTCTCTGTTTGTGGTCCGGACTATTCCTTCACCCTGGATCTCGGATCTTTAGGTGTGTCGTGTCTAGTCTCTGCACCTTCCTCCTCCCGGAGGCTTGGCTCAAGATTACCATCAGCGTTACCTGTTAAGGCTTCCTTGAATTTACGACATTCTACATCGCTCCTTTCGGTGCGTGCACTCAATTATTTCTAAGTCCCTCGTGTCTACCATTCCACCACCAAGGCTCGGTGCAAAGATACTGCTTTTTTGGCTCTCCCGCAATTTCTGCCCGGCAAATGGGGAAGGTCTCCGTTTGTTGACGGGACCTTCCCCGGCAAACCTGCCTTGGAACAGCACCAGGGGCCAAAACGATGGGGAAGGTCCCCGGGCAAAATAGAGACCTTCCCCACCGAATCAGGATCATCCGGCCGGAAGCGGCGGACAAGACCGGTTACTGCGGACGGGGAGCTCCCGGGCGCGGACCGGCGCCGGGAGCACCGGGGCCGGCGGGACGACCGCCGCCGCGTCCGAAGAAGCCGCGCTGCTCGGTCTGGGCGTTGGGGTCGATGGCCTTCGCCACGATCTCGGCGATCCGGCGGGCACCCTGCTGGGTGGGATGGATGCCGTCCTCCTGATAGAGGTTCTCCTGGCCGGCGAAAGCGGCGTGGAGGTCGATCACCTCCAACTTGTTCCGTTTGGCGACGCGCTCGACCGCGGGGATCACCTCCTCCGCGATGAGCTTCTCGCTGATGGTCCAGCTGTCCTTGAGGGCCGGGATGGGCGTGCACACCAGGATACGCGGTTTCGTGGGCAGGGCCTTCAGCGCGTCGATCATCTTCTGCATGTCGGCGGAGAACGCCTTCCGGTCCTTCCAGTTGTGCGTCTTGGTGTCGTTGGTGCCCAGCTCGATCACGACCACGTCGGGCTGGAACGCGAGGGCGTCCTGCCAGGCAAGTTCGTTCATATACGGCAGGTCACCGGAGTCCATCATCGTGCGGGCGCTCACGCCCAGGTTCTTCACCACGTAGCCGTCGCCCAGCATCGTCTGCACCTGGGCGGGATAGCCGTTGGCCGTCCGCAGGTCGATGCCGTGGCCGTCGGTGATGCTGTCGCCGATGCAGGCCACGCGCACGGCATCCTGCTTCGGGGCCTTCAGGTTGTCCAGCCAGGAAGACAGGTCGGAAACCATCTGGTCGTGGTAGGCGAAGAAGGGCATGTAGCCGTAGCCGTGGCCGCCGGTGGGATAGATGTGCAGCGAGCAGCTGTTGCCTGCGTTGCGCATCGCGGTGTAGAAGGCGATGGCGTTGGGCACGGGCGGCACCAGGTTGTCGTCGCTCGAAAGCACGATGAAGGCGGGCGGCGTGATGTGGCTGCGCACCTGGTACTGGTTGCTGTACAGGCGCACCAGTTCGGGATCCTTCTGCTGGTCGCCCAGCAGGCCGTCCAGCGAGCCCTGGTGCGTGCCGGGACCCATCGTGATCACCGGATAGACCAGGATCTGGAAGTCCGGCCGCAGCTGGTACGGCGTGTGCGTGGCGATGGTGGAGGCCAGGTGGCCGCCGGCCGAGGAGCCCATGATGCCCACGTCGCGCGGGTTCAGCTTCCACACGGCAGCGCTGTCGCGCACGATGCGCATGGCCGTCTCCACATCCGTGATGGGAAGGGTCCGGTCCCCGTGGGGAATCCGATAGTTCACGAGCATGAAGGCGATGCCGCGCTCGTTGAAGAACGGGGCCCAGGCCGCTCCCTCGTGGGTGTTGGACAGGACGGCATAGCCGCCGCCCGGGCAGTCGACCACCGCGCGCCCGGTGGGCTCCTGCGGCAGATAGACGACCATCTGGGCCGCTCCGTCGGGAGTCAGGTCCAGGGTGAACTGACGGGCGGGCTTGGCGAGACCTTCCGGTTCCGCGGCCTGTCCGAACCCGAAACCCTGTGCGCCCGCATTCAGAGCGGCCGCCAGCAGCAGGGAAACAAACAGCAACTTTTTCATATCCAGAATGTTAAAAATATTTCTTTTCCTGGCGGTCCAGCGCGATGAAGATGAAGATCATCACGGAGAAAGCCCACAGCGACGAGCCGCCGTAACTGAGCAGCGGCAGCGGGATGCCGATCACCGGCATCAGGCCGATGGTCATGCCGATGTTGATGAACAGGTGCATGAACAGGCAGGCGGCGAGGCAGAAGCCGTAGATGCGCGTGAACGCCTCCCGGCTGCGGTCCGCGTCGTTCAGGATGCGCCAGATCATGAAGACGTACAGCAGGATTACCGTCAGGCAGCCCAGGAAGCCCCATTCCTCCCCCACCGTGCAGAAGATGAAGTCGGTGCTCTGTTCGGGCACGAAGCCGTAGGTGGTCTGCGTCCCCTGCAGGTAACCCTTGCCGAACAGGCCGCCCGAGCCAATGGCGATCATCGACTGGCGCACGTTGTAGCCCACGCCGGCCGGATCCTCCTTCATGCCCAGCAGGACCTCGATGCGGCTGCGCTGGTGGTCCTGGAGGACGTTGTTGAAGATGAAGTCGGTCGCGAAGACCAGCACCACGCCGGCCAGGAAGGCCATCACGCAGCGCCAGAACATCCGCCGGCGCAGATTGCGCTGCTCGCGCCGGCTGTGGTGCAGCAGCTGGAGGTAATAGCCCGCGCACAGGGCGAACATCACGGCCACCGAGATCCACCACTTCGTGACGAGCGTCAGGATGAAAAGCAGGATGGCCAGCCCCAGCAGCGCGATCCACCAGCCGGACAGGCCCTCGCGGTACAGCACGAACAGGAAGCCCACGTACACGAGGGCTGAACCGGTCTCGCTTTCGCCGAGGATCGCCAGCATCGGCATACCGATGATCAGGGCCACGTACAGGAAATGCTTCCGGTTGGCCAGGCGGAAATTGGGTTTGCTCATCACCATCGCCAGCAGCAGCGAAGTGGTGATCTTGGAGATCTCCGCCGGCTGGAACTTGACGGGCCCCAGCTCGAACCACGAATGCGAGCCCTTCACGTCCTTGCTCACGAAGATGACCAGTACCAGCAGGAAAAACACCGCCACGTAGGCATAGGGGGATATGACCTCCCAGAGCCGCGGGTTCACGACGAACAGGATGAGGACGTCCAGCACGACCGCCGTCGCGATCCAGATCGCCTGCTTGCCGCTGCGCACCGACCAGGAGAAGATGGACCCCGGCTCGGCGGAGTGGATGGAGGCGTAGATGTTCAGCCAGCCGATCAGCACCAGCGCCAGGTAGCAGCCCACGAGCCGCCAGTCCACGGTCTTGCCGAGTCCCCTGTCGAAAGATCCTGTTTCGAGCGTCGCCATATCAGAAGAAGCGGGTGGTCAGCAGGCGGTCCTCCAGGTACTTGCGCTCGGAGGAAATCTCGCCGTTGATGTATTTCTCCAGCATCAGGGAAGCCACCGGCAGCGCCCAGGTGGCGCCGAAGCCGGCGTTCTCGACGTAAGCCGCCACGGCAATCTTCGGATTGTCCTTGGGGGCGAAGCAGATGAACACGGAATTGTCCTTTCCGTGCGGGTTCTGGGCGGTGCCGGTCTTGCCGCAAACGTCCAGGCCGGGGATGCGGGCGCTGAAAGCGGTGCCGCCCGCCGAGCCGCCGCCGTTCACGGCCATGTACATCCCCTCCACGCAGGTCTTGAAATGCGTCGTGTCCACGAGGGTGTACTGGCGCTCCTTGTACTTGGGATCGATCTCGACTCCCTCGGAATCCTTCACGATGTGGGGGATGTAGTAATAGCCGCGGTTCGCCATCGTGGCCGCCAGATTCGCGATCTGAAGCGGCGTGGCGCCGATCTCGCCCTGCCCGATGGACAGGGAGATGACGGTCTGGAAGCGCCAGCGGCCCTCCCCGTACACCTTGTTGTAGAAGGCGGAAGTGGGGATGTTGCCACCCAGCTCGGAGGGGAAGTCGCTGCCCAGCTTGCGGCCGAAGCCGAAGCTCAGCACATACTCCCGCCAGCGGTCGAAAGCCGCCGCCGTGCTGCCGTAACGCCGGTTGTCCAGGATATTGCGGAAGACATAGCAGAAATAGCCGTTGCAGGACGTGGCGATCGCGCTCAGCAGGTTCAGCGGCGAGGCGTGGCCGTGGCAGCCGAGCCGGCGGTTGCCGCCATAGGGGAAGCCGTGGTTGCAGGGATAGCTGTCGAACGGGACCAGCACGCCCTCCTGCAGGCCGATCAGGCCGTTGATGAGCTTGAACACGGAGCCCGGCGGATAAGACGCCATCACGGTGCGGTTGAACATCGGCTTGCGGGGATTGCGCGCAATCTCGGCGTAATGCTTGCCGATGTCGCTGAGCACGTCCACGTCGATGCCCGGGCTGGACACCATCGCCAGGATCTCGCCGGTGGACGGCTCGATGGCCACGACGGAGCCCACCTTGCCCTCCATCAGCCGCTGGCCGTACTGCTGCAGGTGCGCGTCGATCGTCGACACGACGTCCCGGCCCGGCTCGGCGGGCTTGTCCTCCTCGCCGTCCTTGTAAGGGGACTGGAGGCGGTTGCGGGAGTCCCGCAGGTAGATGTGGTAGCCCTTCACGCCGCGCAGCTTGTCCTCCATCGCGGCCTCCAGGCCGGTCTTGCCCACATAGTCGCCCGAACGGTAGTCGGGATGTTCCTTGATGAAGTCCGCGTCCACCTCGGAGATGTAACCCAGCAGGTTGCCGCCGGCGTTGAAGGGGTATTGCCGCACGCTGCGCACTTCCGCCTTGAAGCCGGGGAAGCGGTAGGCCTCCTCGGCGAACTTGATGTAGTTCTCCGGCGTGATGTGCTTGATGAACGACAGCGTCTGGTAGCCGATCCGCGTGCGGTAAAGCTCATAGTAGGCCATCCTTTCGCGGATGAAATCCGCCGTGGTGTCCAGCGCCGCAGCGAGCGCCAGGGTGTCGAACGGCCTTACGTCGCGCGGCGTCACGGAAATGTCGTAGCAGACCTCGTTGCCCACCAGGATCTCCCCGTTGCGGTCGTAGATGACCCCCCGCGGGGGATAGACGTAGTTATAGACCATCGAGTTGTTCGACGCGTCCTTCTTGTACTTGTCGTTGACGATCTGGATATAGAAAATCTTCCCCAGCAGGATGGCCGAAACGGCCACCAGCCCGATCACAAGCCTGTTTTTCCGGTTCATCTCCATCGCGCGGCGGTATCTTCAAGCAGGATGTCGCAGATGAACACGGACACGAAGCCGCTCAGCAGGAGAGAAAGGCCGAACTTGGCCGCGCCGAACCAGAAGGGGCGCGTGCCGGCGTCGTCCAGCCAGATGTAGGGCAGCAGGAAGGCTCCCGTCATCAGCAGGACCGCCGGGACGAACTTCAGCCAGCCCAGCCGGCGTACCGAGAGCTCCTCGCCGCGGGCGAAGAGTTCGGAGCCGAAGACCAGCGAGATCACCCCGCGGCGGATCAGGGCCACCGGCACCAGGGCGAAAGCGGTCAGGCCCAGCTGCCCGGTTACCAGGAAGTCGGTCGCCACCCCCGTCACGAAGGCGATGAGCATCGCCTCCACGGTGCTCCGGGAGATGGGCAGGCACAGGATCATCGCCGGCAGGATGGCGATGACGATGAACTGCGAGAAATTGAAATAGTTCCACAGCACCGCCTGCGCGAGGAAAAGCAGGAAGTATTTCAGGCCGCCCAGTCTCATTGCTCACCCTCCCCTGCGGCCTCCAGGGCCATGATTTCCGTGCGTTCGAGATTCTCCACCACCGTCACGTAGCGGACCGTGGAAAAGTCCTGGAACAGGGTGACGTCCACGGCGCGGGTCGAACCTTCGACCAGGTGGGACTCCCCCGTGACGCCGATCGGCACGTCCGGCGGAAAGATCGTAGAATAGCCGCTCGTCCGGACGGTGTCGCCCGGCTCGACGGAATAATGCGGCGGCAGGTTGCGGACCACGGCGCCGTTTGACCGGATCCCGTCCCAGGAAAGCAGCGAGACGACCTCGGTCCGGCCGATCCGGGCCCCGACGCTCATCTGCAGGTCCATCAGCGTGCGCCCGTAGGAGTAGTGCCGGTCCACGGCCTCCACGATGCCGACCACGCCCTTGTCGGAGATGATGCCGCTCTGGGGGCGGACGCCGTCTTCCGAGCCTTTGTTGAGGATGATGTAGTTGTGGCTGCGGTTGCGGCTCATCTTCACCACGGTGGCGGGGATGTAGCGGTAGGAGGCCGAATCGCGCGCCGCCATCCGGGCGAGTTCCTCCCGCTCCGCCTCCAGGCGCCCGTAGGCGCGCAGCTGCGCCTGCAGGCGGGCGTTCTCCTCCTGGAGCTCACGGTTGAGCCGCTCCAGCTGGAAGTGGCTCCGCACCGACTCCCCGTGGCCCCACAGGAAGGCCATCGTCCGGTGCGAGGCGCGGTTGATCCAGATGTCCTGCAGGGTGGAAGTGGCCTGTAGCATCGCAAGCGCAGCAACCTCCAACAGAATGAAGATTGCCGCGCTGACAAGGAAAGAAGACGTCTTCCGGCCCTGTGGCATCCTAACGCATCAGGAAAGAGTAGCGGTCGGTATGCTTGAGCGCATCGCACGTTCCGCGGGCCACCGCATGGAGCGGGTCCTCGGAGACGTGGAACTGGATGTTGACCTTGTCCTGGAAACGGCGGGCGAGGCCGCGCAGCAGGGCGCCGCCGCCCGACAGGAAGATGCCGTTCTCGACGATGTCGGAGTAGAGCTCCGGCGGGGTGTTCTCCAGGACGTGGAGGATGGAAGTCTCGATTTTCGCGATGGACTTGTCCAGGCAGTGCGCGATCTCCTGGTGGGTGATCGTGGCCTCGACGGGGTGGGCCGTCATCAGGTTCGGGCCGCGCACGATGAACGGCGCCGGCTCTTCCTCGTCCGTCAGGTCGGGAATCACGGCGCCCACCGCCATCTTGATCTTCTCGGCGGTGATTTCGCCCACCTTGATGTTGTGCTGCTGGCGAAGGTAATACTGGATGTCGCTCGTGAACACGTCGCCGGCGGTCCGGATGCTCTCGTGTACGACGAGGCCGCCGAGCGAGATGACGGCGATCTCGGTGGTGCCGCCGCCGATGTCCACGACCATATTGCCCTGCGGCGCCACGACGTTCAGGCCGATGCCGAGCGCGGCCGCCATCGGTTCGAAGATCAGGTAAACGTCGCGTCCGCCGGCGTGCTCCGTGGAGTCGCGCACGGCGCGGATCTCCACTTCCGTGGAACCGCAGGGGATGCCCACCACCACCTTGAGGTTCGGCGTGAAGAGCTGGCGGCGGCGGCCGCCCGCCTGCTTGATGAAGCCGCGGATCATCATCTCCGCCGCGTTGAAGTCGGCGATCACGCCGTCGCGCAGCGGCCGGACGGTCTTGACGCCCGGAGAAGTACGCTCGTGCATGAGTTTCGCCTGCCGGCCGAGGGCCATGCACTTGCCCGTATTATTGTCGATGGCCACGATGCTGGGTTCGTCCAGCACAATCTGGTCATTCTGGTAAATGACCGTGTTGGCGGTGCCGAGGTCGATAGCCAGCTCCTGGTTCAAAAATGAAAAAGCCATAACGTCTTGCCAGTTACTGTTTGAATTACAAAAGTAAATAAAATTCCGTAAATTTGTGGAAAGAAAAGACCAACATGCGCAGAAAAATTTATGGCATTTTCGTGGCCGGCGGAAGCGGTACCCGGATGGGCGGAGACGTCCCGAAACAGTTCCTGCTTCTGGACGGAAAACCCATCCTCCAGTGGACGATAGAACGCTTCCTGGAGGCCGAACCGGAGATGACCGTCGTCACCGTGCTGCCCCGCATCCACTTCCAGACCTGGAAGAACCTCTGCGCGGTCCATTCCTTCGACTGCCCCCAGGTCCTCGTCGCCGGCGGCCTGACGCGCTTCCACTCGGTCCAGAACGCCCTGCGGAAGGTGCCCGACGGCGCCGTCGTCTCCATCCACGACGGCGTGCGGCCCCTGGTTTCCCCGGACCTGGTCCGGCGGATGTTCACCCGGATGCAGGAAGGCGGCACGCGCGCCCTGCTGCCCGTCGTGGGCATCGTGGACACGCTCCGGTCCACCGAGCCCGGCACGCCCGCCCCGGACCGGTCGAAGACCGTCGGGGTGCAGACCCCGCAGATGTTCCTCTCGGAAGACATCCGGGCGGCCTACCGGCAGGCCTACGACCTGGCCTTCACCGACGACGCTTCGGTCGCGGAGAGCAAGGGAATACCGCTCTCCTTCATCAAAGGGGAGCGGTTCAATCTCAAGATCACCACGCCGGAGGACCTGGTCCTCGCCGAGGCGGTCCTTACACGGAAGATATAGCGTGGAAGCTCGTGCTCTTGTAATCCTTGACCCACACTTCGCGTTCGAAGGACTGGTCGAGGGAGATCATCGTATCCGTGGACTGGATGTACGGAATCCGCTGGATCGTGTTGAGCAGGATGCTCATAAGATGCTCGTTGTCAAAGCAATATACCTTCAGGAAAAGGGCTGCCTTGCCCGTGACGAAGTGGCATTCCACGATTTCGGGAATGTGCTTGAGCGCAGCCACGACGTCCGGATACTTGTTGTCCTCCGACAGGTTCACGCTGATGAACGCGCAGACGTTGAGGCCGAGGGCGGCCGGCTTGACGACCATCCGGGAGCCGGTGATGACCCCGTTGCTTTCCATCTTGTGTACCCGCTGGTGGATGGCCGCGCCCGAGATGCCGCATTCGCGGGCGATCTCCAGGAAGGGCATCCTGGCGTTGTTCACCAGGTAGGAAAGGATTTTCCGGTCGATTGCATCAATCTGGAAAGTAGGCATAATACACTATGATCTTTTCTTGTAACGTCTGGCTTTCGGCGCGGCGTCCGGGGCCGGGGCGGCCTCGATGATGCCGCGGCAGTCCTCCTCGGTCAGGGCCGCCGCATCCTTGCCGCGCGGGATGCGGAAATTGCGCCCGTCGAACTTGATGTAGGGGCCGTAGCGGCCGTTGAGGATGCTGATTCCGGAGGCGAACTCCCGGATCACGGGCACGGCGGCGGGGCCGGCGACGGCTTCCTGCACCAGCGGGAGGCATTCCTCATAGCCGATCCGCCCGGGATCGGCGCCGCGCGGCAGGGAGATGTTCTTGTCGCCGTATTTGATGTACGGGCCGAAGCGGCCCTTGAAGATCCGGATCTCCACGCCGTCCAGTTCACCCACCAGGCGGGGGAACTCCAGCAGCGCGAGCGCCTCCTCGAGGGTGAGCGTCTCGATGAGCTGGCCCTTGGCGAGGCTGGCGGACTGGCGGTCGTCGCCCTCCCCCTTCTGCACATAGGCGCCGAACTGCCCGTAGCGGGCGATGACGGTACGTCCGTCGGCCGGGTCCACGCCGATCACGCGCTCCACGTGGCTGTACTGCCCGTTGTCCATCGTCTCCTCCACCGTCTTGTGGAAGCCGTCGTAGAACGCCGCGATGACGTCGTTCCAGACCAGCTTGCCCTCGGCGATGTCGTCGAAGTCCTTCTCCACGTTGGCCGTGAAGTCGTAGTCCATGATGTGCGGGAAGTGCTCCATCAGGTAATCCGTCACGATCATGCCGATCTCCTGGGGGATGAGCTTGCCGCGCTCGGCACCCACGGTTTCGGTCTTGACGGTCTCGCTCACCGAGGAGCCCTTCAGGGCGAAGTTCGTCACCGGGACCTTGCGCCCTTCGACGTCCCCCTTGAAGAGGTATCCGCGCCCCGTGGTCAGGGTGGAGATGGTGGGGGCGTAGGTGGACGGGCGGCCGATGCCCAGTTCTTCGAGTTTCTTGACCAGCGTGGCCTCGGAATAGCGCGGAGGCGCGCTGCTGAACTTGCATTCCGCCACGATGCCCTTTCCGGTCAGCGCGTCGCCGACCTCGAGCGGCGGAAGGATGGCGTTGCCGTCGTCCTGCACCTCGTCGTCGCTGCCTTCCATATAAAGTTTGAGGAAGCCGTCGAAAAGGATCTCGGTGGCCTGCACGGTGAACTGCTCGCTGCGCTTGTCGGACGCGAGCTTGAGCGTCGTGCCGAGCACCTTGGCCTCGGCCATCTGGGAGGCGACGGTGCGCTTCCAGATCAGGTCGTAGAGCTTCTTCTCCTGCGCGGTCCCTTCGATCTGCGTATTCGCGATGAAAGTCGGGCGGATGGCCTCGTGGGCCTCCTGCGCACCTTTGGTATGGGTCTTGAACTGGCGCGGGTGGGAATACTCCGGGCCGAAGTTGTCCAGGATGAACTGCTTGGAGGTGCCGAGCGCCAGCGCGGACAGGTTGGTGGAGTCCGTACGCATGTAGGTGATCAGACCGCGCTCGTAGAGGGCCTGGGCGAGGCGCATCGTCAGGCTGACCGGGAAACGGAGCTTGCGCGATGCCTCCTGCTGCAGGGTGGACGTGGTGAACGGCGGCGCGGGGTAGCGGACGGCGTCCTTCTTCTCGACGGAAGCGACGCGGTAGGACGCGCCGATGCTGTCGGTCAGGAAGGCGCGCGCCTGCTCCGGCGCCTCGAAACGGGTGTCCAGCACACCCTTGATTCTGGCGCCCTTCGCCAAGAAGGAACCTTCCACACGATAATAAGGTGTATTGGTGAAGGCGATGATCTCTTTCTCACGGTCCACGACGAGCCGGAGCGCGACGGACTGCACGCGGCCGGCGGACAGGCCCCGGCGCACCTTGCGCCACAGGATCGGGGACAATTCGAAGCCGACGAGACGGTCCAGCACGCGGCGGGCCTGCTGGGCGTTCACCAGGTTGTCGTTGATGTCGCGGGGATTCAGGATGGCGTTGTTGATGGCATCCCGGGTAATCTCGTGGAAGACGATGCGGCGGGTGCGGCTGCGGTCCAGACCGAGCGTCTCGACCAGGTGCCAGGAAATGGCCTCCCCTTCCCGGTCCTCATCGGAAGCGAGCCAGACGATGCTGGCCTGCGAGGCGGCCTTCTTGAGTTCGGCCACCACCTTGCGCTTGTCGGCGG
>Ga0310691_10007809_pt1 | contig 11080 bp, 10 predicted proteins | sample 176DNAGHGlowgp2_FD_203887 | JGI IMG/M metagenome (GOLD analysis project Ga0310691, IMG submission 203887) | Sheep rumen microbial communities from Palmerston North, Manawatu-Wanganui, New Zealand - 1766 DNA GHGlow gp2 (v2) (version 2) | ecosystem: Host-associated > Mammals > Digestive system >... | reverse complement strand
AAAACGTGTCAACGATGTATCCGCTGAACGGGCGAAACAGCAGTGCCGTGATGGTGTAGCCCGAAAGGACCAGCCCGATGACGTCTTTCGTTGCCGCAAAATGTTCGCTCAGATAGAGCGGCAGCAGTGGCGTGAGCACATAGAAAGAGAAGTTGAGGGCGAAGTTTGAGAACATCACCTTATTATAATTAGCGTTCCAAAGCCGTTCTTTTTCCATTTTCATTCTTCATTTTTGCGACAAACGAGAAGGATGTGTTGTCGCTTGTTAGTTGTTGTTCCAAAAACATAAATGTCCCCTCCATCTTTCAGGTGGAGTTTTTGTTTCAGTTCGTGAGCGCTCATGGGGAAGTTTCTGACGCTTACATTGGCTTGTCGTATCTCCGTGAAATGGGTTTTGAGCGACTGCTTATTCATCGATGAAATGGCGGAAATTTGAAACTTCCGTCCAGGAAACGACGGGATGTTTTTCTCTGAAACGAACAAGTGGCTATGCGGTGCGATGGCAGCCACGCCCCACCGGTGAGCCACTTCATCGAAACAGCCGGCTTTCATGACAGAACTGTTTGGCTCATAAATGAACTGTCCGCAGGCTGGTTCGGCAAATGTTCTTTCCGCCGGTTTTGTTTCCGGGAAGAACTCAAACACGTCATCGTCGTTCGCGCAGACGACACGCAGTCGTCGTGCATCTTGGTGTGACAGCAATACCAGCAGTTCCTTGCACTCGTTCTTCGTGCTGACAATATGCACTTCGCGAACATGCTCCAGCTGTTTTGTCGCCTCTCTCCAGTCGAACATCGGCGAGAGTTTGAGCAACAGGTAATCGCATTTCGTCAGTAAATGTCTGTGCAGAGAGACCACGTTGGGCGAACAGTCTTCCAGCGCATAGGTTCGTCTGCCGTTCAGGTCGCGTCGTGCAGGGTCAAGAAACAGCAGGGAAACGTGTTCGATGGAGTTGATATAGTCGATGGAATCGGCATTTTTTATATCAATATTGTTAATTCCGAGTATCGGCATGTTGTGTGTTGCCAGTTCGCAGAGGAGCGGTTGTTGTTCCACATACACGGCGTGTTCAAATTCCCGTGCCATGAATGAGAAATCCACTCCGTATCCTCCCGTTAGGTCAACCATCGTCTGACGGTTGTTCAGCTTTCGGCAGAGTTGTGCTTTGTATTGTGCGGTGTGCTCGCTGGAGCACTGCTCCATATTCAAGTGTGGAGGATAGATGATTGACTCGGTTGCTGCCCATGTCGGCAATTTGCGCAAAGCCATTTGTCTGCCGCTGATTTGTTCGAGAGCAAACGTCAGGTCAACGCCCTCTGGAACGCTTTTAAGAGCCAGTTGACGCACGTCATCTTCTGCGTGTTCTGCGATATATGAAGCCGTTTCTCGATTCATGCCTGCAAAGGTACGATTAAGCGAGAACAAAACAAAAGAAAGTTTTTCTTTTTTTTGTCGAGCGTGAGTACCTTGGGCATCAGCCAAAGACGATTAAGCGAGAACAAAGCAAAAAGAAACTAATTCTTTTTGTGCTTTTCCGAAGGTGAAATGGTTTTTTCTTTAAAAGAAGTAGCCAATTGAAAATAAATGATTATATTTGCAGTCCAAACGATAGAAATAAAGCATACGGTTATGAAAAACTTATTGTCTGTTGTGGCTGTCTTGATTTTGATGACAGCATGTTCGGGTAATAAAAAACCTGCAGGAGAGTTGATGAAAGACGAGTTGCCTTCTTGGGGAGCTGCCGACATTGAATTGGTTCACCAGAAAGATACGGCACAGTTTGTTTCTGACCCAGACGGGTTTATTCTTCCGAAAGATAAGGACAAGCTGAACAAACTTATGAAGCGCCTGGAGAAGAACAGCCAGATACGTTCGGCTATTGTAGTGGTCGGGCGCGCAAAGTCGGCTGACTTGAACAGTTTTGCCGAAGAGTTGGGAGAGCGTTATGCAACGGGTAACGGACCGCATCGCGACATGGTGATTGTTGTTGCTGTGGAAAATCGTCAATGGGGCATTTTCAAAGGCAAAGGCATGGGGCATGAGTTGCCCGACAGTTTTGCTGCGAAGGTGATGAACGAAAAGCTGATGCCCAGCATGGAGCGCAACAATCCGAATCAGGGTGTCGTAGAGATGTGCAAAGAACTGTACGATAAACTCAACAAGAAAAAGGACGAAGAATTTACTCAATGAATTCATTGATATCTCCCAAATATGTTTTCATAGGGTTTTGTGTCCTTTTCCTCTGTATCTTTGCTTTAGGCGGTAATTGCGGAGGCAGCCCGGAGAGAGAAGCGGTTCGGGAAGAGAAGGTTTGGAATGCGGAGAATATTGAAATGGTTCATCTGCGCGATTCCGACCAATATGTTTCTGATCCGGATTCCATCATGGACCCTATCATGCGCGATTCGGCGAACATGTATCTGAGGAAATTGGAGACAGAATGCGGCATACAGTCGGCGTTCATCATTGTCAGGCGAGTGCAGAATGGAGATGCGTATCGCATGGCTCAGGATGTGGGCGCCAAGTATGGCGTGGGAGGAAAGGAATCGCGCTCGGGACTGATTGTTGTCATCGCGACGGAAGATAAGAAGTATTCGATTGCACCGGGACAGGGGCTGGAAGCCTATCTGACTGATGCGCTTTGCGGGGAAATCGGACGGGTGTATATTGCAGAGAACATGAAGCTCTACCAGCCTAATCTGGCGGTGGTTCAAACCTGTAACGTCATTTATAATAAGATGAAGACGGGAAAGGTTGTGATGACCGATCCTTCTGAAGAACCGGGCAGTTCGTTCTGGTCACTGGTCATTACGGTGGGTCTGTTCACTGCTATTTTTATTTTCATACGCAGGGCGATGAAAAACGGTGGCGGATTTGATGGAGGCTATGGCGGTGGCAGTTTGGGCAGCGGTCGGTTCGATACCGACGGAGGGATTCGTTTCCCGCGCGGTCCAAGATACGGCGGCGGTCGTGGAGGCTCCTTCGGTGGTGGCAGCCGCGGCGGGTCCTATGGTGGCGGAACGTTCGGCGGCGGCGGTGCCAGTGGTGGCTGGTGAAAGAAGTAAATATCAACCATAAAATAAGAAAAACAATGAAAAAGAAGAGTTTTATTGGATTGGCAGTGGTTGCTGTAATCGTCTTGATGGCAATTTCTGCTTACAACGGAATGGTAAGTTCACAGGAGAAGGCTACACAGACGTGGGCTGACTTGCAAGCCACTTATCAGCGTCGGGCTGACCTGATTCCGAATCTCGTCAACACCGTAAAAGCTTACGCCAAGCATGAGAAGGAAACATTCGAAGCTGTCGTCAACGCAAGGGCAAAGGCAACGCAGATGAATATCGACATCTCCAACGCCACTCCGGAGCAAATCAAGCAGTTCCAGGAGGCGCAGGGCGAACTGAGTTCGGCACTCAACAAGCTGATGGCTATCACCGAGAATTATCCTGAACTGAAAGCGAACGAAAACTTTATGGCGCTGCAGGACCAGCTTGAGGGTTCGGAAAACCGCATCAACGAGGCACGCCAGAAGTATAACAAGGCAGTGACGGACTACAACACCAGCATCCGCAGCTTCCCCAAATCGCTCTTTGCCGGCGTGTTCGGATTCAAAACGATGGATAAGTTCGAGGCTGAAGCCGCTGCGCAGAAAGCTCCGACCGTGAATTTCGACTAACAGCGTGAGCTGACATGCAGTAGAAAAACCGCACTGAAGGGCATACCTTCGGTGCGGTTTCTTTTGTGTAAATTCGAAAGTATGGGAAATTATACATTATGTTAATAAGTGTTTAAATAGGAGTTTGTTAAGTTTTTTTTATTATTTTTGCAACCAAATTTGACGAGTTTGTTATAATGAAATAAAGCAATGCTTTAGAAAGGTAAGTCTATATAAGCGTATGCACACCTTATTTTATATAATGACGGGAATTGATTTGGTGGTGTCGATCGTGTTCTCGATACTCCTTTTCTTCGTGGGACGCAGCATCACAAATCCTGCCTTCCGCTTCCAACGGGTGGTGTTCCTCGTCCTTTCGTTCTTCGTTGCTGCATATTTGGCGATGGAACTGGGATTCTCCAAATTCAATGACAACCACCATGAGGTCCTGTCAATCGGCTCTTTGCTGATGATTTATTTCCTTTATGAGAGTTACTTCTTCTCGTTCACGGCGCTGTTCCATGCCGATTATCACAAGCAGAAGAGCTATCTGATTATGCTGAATGCCCACGTGCTCGTCATAGCCCTCCTTGCCTGGTGGAACATGTCGAAAGGGGATATTCACTCCTATTTCTCGCTCACGGAGTTCGCCGTAGGGGCTTCTCGCACCAATCTCCACTTCAGTGCACGCCTCTATCTCTTTGTCATGCTGCTGGTAAACATCATTTTCATGGCGCATCTGATTTATCAGATTTATAGAAAATACAGCCATGTGGTCAACGAGCTGAACATCAACACCTATGATAATCACGAGAAGCGGATGAGCGGCTACCTCATGTTCTGGGGAGTAGGCATTATTATCCTTTTCGTCGGACAGTTTTACAATTCCATCCTTTTCCATATTGCCCTCAGATTTCTATTGCTGGCACTGATGGTTGCAACCTTCGCCGGGCATTTGAAGTTCCGTCAAGCCATCATCAAATACGATATTGTGGACAGGAAATTGAAGTTTAAGGACTTGGAGCGCAATGTCGAAGAGTGGCTTCAGCAGGAACCTTTCCCCCTGCTGCAAAACAACATAACGATGGACGATGTCGCCGACACGCTGAATATATCGCGTAACGACCTTTCCAGTTTCCTGTCCGACGAGTTGGGTATCTCATTCAACGGATGGCTTGCTGAAAAGCGCATCACGCGCTGTGAGCAGCTTCTTTTGAATACCGACATGACGCTTTCGGAGGTTGCTTATGAATGCGGTTATGCCGATTTGCCCACGATGAGCAAGGCTTTTAAGCGGAAATATGGCTTCCCACCCAGCAAATTCAGGGTCTATAAAGACGCTAAAAAACTGATGCAGATGCACGAAAAGCCTATGAAGTAGGCAAAAAACAGGAAAGATATTCCAAAAAACGCTCATGGATGCGGAAAAATGCGGATAAAATTATGTGGTTTTTGGCAACGAAAAGCTTATTTTATTGTAACAAATAAGAAATTTATATCTGACAAACGTGTTTTTCAAAGTGGGAGGTATATTTTTATATAAATGCTTCAGAACTTCTGTAAATAAAGCGTTTTGCGGTGATTTTAACATTTTGATTTATTATTAAAATCTGTGTGACAAATCGCAAAATCATGTTATGACAAGTTTTCAAATGCGTGTGACAACCTCCGAAAGCGAAAAAACCGATACCTTTGCGTCAGAATTATATAGACTCGTATTTTTAATTATTGCCTGTGAAGGTAGTAACTTTTAAACTTAAACATTTCACTTTTTATTTTAAAAGCTGAGAGTAATTTTTTATAATAGATATTTTTTGAGTAATTTTTTGCTACATTGCAGTCGAGATGATTCCGATGTAGCATTTTTCTCTCAGTCTAAGGTTGTAAATTGACGAACAGAACATGATATATAAGGTCAGACGCATGTATAATGCAGGAAGTTCTTACCAGACACATGAGTTAATTTGAGAGAGACAGACTTACATTGATACACAAGTTACGAATCAGATGCGGACTTCTCATTTCGGTGAGTGGTTCGTATTTTTTTTGTGCCTATACGCCAACCACTTCGGGCGGTGTCAATTTGGCGGCATCGGTTTGGTGGATGGTCCAGGGTGGGGAATGTGATTGGCGACGACTTGGTCTGAATATTTGTTAAAACTACGCTTGCGTTGCGAAAAAGCGCAACATGTTAGCTGGCAGTTGATGAATTAAAAGTGAATATTGCGTGAATAAAAGGTGGAAATCGGAGCTTTCCGGATGCAAAAGTCGGAGGCCTGTTTTCCAAAAGTTGGACTTTGGGAATGCGAAAGTTCAACTTTGAGGGCGCGAAACTTCAACTCTCAGGCAGTGAAAGTTGCACTTTTGCCGACCCTTTTGTGAATATTTCCGGTATATAGGGTAAGTTTTGGGCGTTCTTCGGGTGTTTTTAGACCCTCGAAACCCCGATGAAAACGGATTTTTTTCGCAGAATCGCCTATCTTTTTCTCGGTGGACTGATTGTCCGGAGTGACAGAAATAAGGGCAGGAAGGGTGTTAATTTTTTTAAGAAAATAGTAGGTATTTTGCTTCCATTTCGTAATTTGCATTGTTCTTTTCCGGTGAAAAATGCGCCTGGCGTGACACATTTCAGGCGTGTCTTGTCGGTAATGGTAATAGATTCGTAGTGTTTTTTGAGAGGGAAGCCGCGGCGTAATGGACACGAGTCGGTTCCTGTTTCTAAGTGTCTGGTATGCGCCGTATGGAGATTGCTGGAATTTTGTCAGGAAAAAGGCAGCGGCATGTTGTTTCTTGAGTGTTGTCTTTCTTTCCCTATATAATAATTATGTGTGGGAAATGTTTCGTTTTGTGCCGTTTTTTGTTTATCTTTGCAAATAATTATCAAAAACGGTAAGGTGAAAACAGTTCTGATGCGTCTCGTTCTTGTCGCTTGTTTCTTGTGCGGCTTCCTTGATTCCCATGCGGGCATCAAGCAGCAGCCGGTGGCTTTGTGCGGTGAGAAAGCAGACCTCTTAACGGGGTGCGACGACAGCGACAAGAGTGCGGTTGAAGGCTGCCGTTCATCGTTCCGCGACATGTTGCGCCCGGCGTCATCGTCACATCGCGTCTGTTCATCACGTCCTGTCCGCCTGTTGCCCACCTATGGCGGAAAGTCAGGGTCATATACAAGTCCTTGGGCAAAAAGTAAATCGTTAAATCTTAGTAAGTATGCCAGTCTGCTCCTGTCGCGATATTGCACCTATTTTCGCGCTGGAGTTGCGTCTCCGCGTCGCTATTACGTGATTACGCTGAGGCGCCTGCTTTGTTAGTAAGTTCTTTCCGTAGAAGAAATGGAGGAATCATTATTAACAAAAAACATTGAAACATGGCAAAAATAAAGAATTTACGGATATGGGAGACCCTGCGTTCCGATAGCCGTATTACAGTGAGCAGTTCGTTGTTCGGGCTGCGAACCACGGTTGTTTATCAACCGACCGGCAGCGTGGTGGATGCACGACAGCTGGAGTATACACCTGCTGACGGCGAGCGACTTAAGAAAATCCTCGAAGCGCCTCGCGAGTCACTCATCAGTGCGATTGGCGAATTTCATCCTACGCCGACCGTAAACGGCAATTACATTGCAGAGGTTTGCGTCTCGAGGGACCAGTCATTTGTCGCTTTGCAACTGAGTCAGTTCGTGCGCATGAGTTATGAACCCGTCACGTCAGTGCTCACCTTTGAAGGTGATGAGGCGCTGTTAATCAGCGAGTTATTCTAATCATTCGGTCCGCCGCTGCGCATAGGTGGAGCGGCGGACCTTAAAATAAAGATGGTCAAATGAATTTTACGGCAGAGAATATCTTTTTCATGGGTGCGGTGCTCGTTTTCGTGAGCATAGTCATCAGCAAGTGGGGTTATCGTTTCGGAGTGCCCACGCTGTTATTGTTCCTTTTCACGGGCATGCTTTTCGGCAGCGACGGCTTGGGATTGCAGTTCCATAGCCATGAAGATGCGCAGCTCATCGGTATGCTTTCGTTGAGTGTCATCCTGTTTTCCGGCGGCATGGACACCAAGCGTCGAGACATTGAGCCGATAGTGGCTCAGGGGCTGATGCTCTCTACCGTAGGCGTGATTCTGACGACGGTCATCACGGGACTGCTCATCTATTACCTTTCCGAATGGACACAGCTCGACATCGGTCTGTCGCTTCCGTTGTCGCTGCTCTTGGCTGCCACGGTCTCATCCACCGATTCGGCATCCGTTTTCAACCTGCTGCGCTCACAGGGCATCGGGCTCAAGCACAATCTCCGTCCGACGCTCGAGTTAGAGAGCGGGAGCAACGACCCGATGGCATACGTGCTCACCATTGCGCTGGTCAACCTGATTGTCTCCGCAGGCGAGTTTTCCGGTATGGAGTTGGCGACGAAAATCGTTGCCCAGCTGGCTGTCGGTGCGCTCTTGGGTTATCTGAGCGGCAGGGCGTTGGTGTGGATTGTGAACCACATCAACCTGCCCAATCCGTCGCTCTATCCGGTGTTGGTGCTGAGTATGATTCTCATCATCTTCACGCTGACCGACCTGCTGCACGGCAATGGCTATCTGGCGGTGTATGTTGCCGGACTGGTTGCGGGCAACAGCCGGCTGTCGTACCGTCAGGAGACCGACACTTTCATGCAGGGGCTCACGTGGCTTTTGCAGATTGTGATGTTCCTCACGCTCGGTCTGCTTGTCAATCCGAGTCAGATGGTCCGGGTGTTGCTTGTGGCGGTAGCCATCGGTCTGTTCATGATGTTTGTAGCGCGTCCGATTGCCGTGTTCCTGTGTTTGCAGCCATTCCGCGTGCCGGTGAAAGCCAAACTCTTTCTTTCCTGGGTGGGCTTGCGCGGCGCCGTCCCCATCATTTTTGCCACTTACCCGGTCATTGCGGGCATCGAGGATGCTGATTTCCTGTTCGATGTGGTGTTTGTCATCACGCTGCTCTCGCTCTCGCTGCAAGGCACCACCATCACGGCGTGTGCCCGTTGGCTCGGACTTGCCACGCAAGAGCCGAAGACGGGCAATGAGTTTGGAGTGGAACTGCCCGACAAACTCGGGTCGCGACTGTCAGAGATGACGCTCTCCGAAGCCGATCTCGCCAGCGGCAACCACCTCTCGGACATGCATTTTCCTGAAGGGACGTTGGTCATGATGGTCAAACGCGGCAATAGTTTTATCGTGCCCAACGGGCGTCTGGAGCTGCGCAAAGGCGACGTCTTACTGACCATCGAAAGTGACGAAAAGCCCCATTCCATCGGGGAATAAAGGTTAAATCCACTCCTCTTTGTGGTGTGGTGAGAAAAATTGTGCATCAAAAATTTGGAGATGCTTTGGCGAAGTTTTAACTTTGCAGGCAGAAAACGTAAAAAAGAATAAGATATGAACGCATTGATTTTTTTTGCGGCGATTGTTGCCGTTGCCCTGATAGGTTGGGCTTTTGCAGAACTGAAGAGTAAGGCTTGCACTTACCATAACGACGATGCTGAGTTGGAGGCACAGCAGCGTGTGCTTGACAGCCAGAAGGCGAATGATTACACCGAACAGGACATCAACGATGTGGTGAAGAGCATCAGCACCAAGGGCTTTGATGCCATTTAGTCAATCTCACCTTATTTATTATATAGGGCAGACATACCTCTACAGCTGACAGGGTAGGGGACGGTTGATGTGTCCACGCCTGAGAAGGAGACAACCCCGGGGGGATGTGAATCGGGGAATCCTTTTTCCCAGTCCCATGACCGATTGGGGATTATTTTTTCTTTTTCTTCGGTTTTCTTCGTGCCCATCCCTCTTCCGAGAAGTCGGGCTCTTCGCCCACGAGTTGGATGTCGTGTCCTTGGAAGAATTGGCGCCAGTCGTCTTTTCTGCCGCTTTCCATGCGGATTTCCCGTTTGTTTTTTCTTCCTTTGCGCTTGCTGTTGCGCTCTTCTTTCGGCGGGGTTTGCTTTCCGTGCTTTGCTTTTCGCTGTTCGGAGGGGTTGTCAGCGTCGTTGCAGCGCACGTTGCGATTTCTGTACGCGGCACCGTTCAGTCCGTCCATCACGCGCCGTGCATCGCGTTCAGGCACTTCGATGTAAGCGATTTTTGCGAGCAGGTCGATATGTCCCACAGCCACTTTTTTGCCTTCCACGTTGCGATTGATGAACTGCATAATTTCGCCCGGGTAGAATCCGTCGTCTTTTCCAAGGTTGATGAACAGCCGTCGGAATCCCTTTTCCGGTTTGCGGTTGCCGCTGTCTTTCCCTTTGTTCTTCTCTTTTTTCTCTCGTTTTGCGGGTTCCGGCTTTGATATTTCCGGAGCATCCGCATAGTAGGCGAGGAATTTCCCGAACTCGAGTGCGACAATCTTCTTGATGAGTTCCTCCTTCTCCATGTAGTCGAAGCGCCGGTTGATGTCAGCCATGAAGGGCGCAATCTGCTCTTCATCGACGTCGGTCTTGTCGATTTGGTCCATCACCTTGTAGAGCTGTTTGGTGCAGATGTCTTTCGGCGATGGGATTTCGCCTTCCACAAACTGTTTTCCGATTTCCTTTTCGATTGCCCTGATTTTGTGTTTCTCACGGCTGTGGACGATAGAGATGGAAGTTCCCTTCTTCCCTGCGCGTCCTGTTCTTCCGCTGCGGTGGGTGTAGTTTTCTATGTCGTCGGGCAGTCCGAAGTTGATGACGTGCGTCAGGTCGTTCACGTCGAGTCCGCGTGCCGCCACGTCGGTGGCTACGAGCAGTTGTGTGAGGTGCTGCCGGAATTTCTGCATGGTCAGGTCCCGCTGTTGTTGCGAGAGGTCGCCGTGCAGCGATTCGGCGTTGTAGCCGTCGCGTATGAGTTTGTCTGCAATCTCCTGCGTCTCGAGTTTGGTACGGCAGAAGATGATGGCGAATATGCGCGGGTAGTAGTCCACGATGCGTTTGAGTGCGAGATATTTGTCTTTGGCGTTCACCATATAATAGATATGGTTGACGTGTTCGGCGCCCTCGTTGCGGCTTCCCACCACGATTTCCTTCGGTTCGTGCAGGAAGGTCCGTGCGATGCGTTCAATCTCGCGGCTCATTGTGGCAGAGAATAGCAGCGTGTTGCGCTCTTCCGGAACGCCCGAAAGAATCTCGTCCATATCCTCCTTGAACCCCATGTTGAGCATTTCGTCGGCTTCGTCGAGCACCACGTTGTGCACGTCGTCCAGCTTTGCTACGCCCCGTTTCATCAGGTCGATGAGTCGTCCCGGCGTGGCGACGATGATGTGCACGCCCCGTTTGAGTGTATTGATTTGGTTGACGATAGACGTTCCCCCATAGACTGCCGTCACGCGGATGCCCGTCATGTATTTGGAAAAGTCTTTCAGGTCGTCGGTGATTTGGAGACAGAGTTCGCGTGTGGGACTGAGCACGATGGCTTGCGTCTTTTTCTCAGCCGTGT
>Ga0310691_10007807_pt1 | contig 11081 bp, 2 predicted proteins | sample 176DNAGHGlowgp2_FD_203887 | JGI IMG/M metagenome (GOLD analysis project Ga0310691, IMG submission 203887) | Sheep rumen microbial communities from Palmerston North, Manawatu-Wanganui, New Zealand - 1766 DNA GHGlow gp2 (v2) (version 2) | ecosystem: Host-associated > Mammals > Digestive system >... | reverse complement strand
GTAAGCTCAAAGATGATATAAAGAATGCAAAAGCTACAACAGAAGAAGCTGGAAGTTGGTGGAATTTGTTTAGCGGTGGTGCAGATGCAGTAGATTTCTATAGGACTGCTCAAAAACGTGTTGATGAGGTTCAAAAAGCTATAGATGTTGACGATAAAACTTTAAAACCAATATTAGAATCTGATATTGGTAAGCTTATCGTAAAAGATAGTAAAGTTGTTGAAGGCGCTCGTAGTATTTTAATGCAATACGAGAAGAATGAACAACGAAAAGCTTTTGATGAAATCTTTAATGGTGCTGTTGCAAATAACCAAGGTATGAAGCTTGCTGGAATGCTGACTCCAAATGTCAATTCTGAATTGCTTTTCAAAAATCTTGGTAAAGAAGGTATTTCGCTACTCAAGTCTATTAAAGACCTTAAACAAGCTAATGAAGATGCTCAAGATTCTTCAACAGCGACAATCGAGGAGCAGATCAAAGCTTCTCAAGAACTTAACAAAGCTCTTTTCCTTGTCGGTGAGAAAGCACGCTCTGCTGCAGATGCTATGAGCGATGTTTCTTCTGGTACAGGCCTGCAGACCTATCAATTAGGCCGTGTAAGTGCAGGTGACCGTGCAGAAGCTATTCGCTTAGCTGCTATGCAGAGATTCTTAGAGTTCCAGTCTAAGAATGCTACTCCTGCTCAGTTTGAAGCATTACTGCCTAAATTCATTGCTGTAGCTGATGCTCAAGAAGAACTTAAATATCGTTATTCACAATCTGCTTTAGATGGCTATAATAATATCAGTGGGCTTGTTGGCAATAATATGACATTGTCTTCATTACCTGCTGGTGTAGCTGAAACATATCAAAGACTTACAGATAATCTGAAGCGTATTGAACGTGAAGCTTCTAAGGCTAACATTGATGAGATGCCTAAGTTTACAGCAGCTCTCGATGAAGCCCGTCAGAAAATTAATGAATTTAAAGATTCATTAACTTTAGAATCAATGGCTTCTCGTATCAATAAAGCAACTGGAATGGATTTCACAGATGTACAACTCTTTAATATGGATGAAGGTGAACTTAATACACTTTTAGATTATACTAAAGATTATGAAAAAGTACAAAGTGATTTTCAAACATCCTTGGCTGGAATGCTTGTTGATAAATTCAATAATGTCTCTGATGTTTTAAAAGAAGGCAATAAATCTACAGAAGTACTTAAAGATAAAGTTGTCCCTGAAAATATCGCCGCATTAAGTCAAATTGAAAGCGATATGCGCACTTCCTTGCAGAATATTGAAAGTAATGGCATTACTATTAAGAATATCAGTGAACTTGCAGGGATGGTCTCAGGTGGTGAAGGTTTTACTAGTATCTCACCACAAGAAGGTAATGTTGCTTTTAGAATTGTCTCTTCTGGCAATAATGCAATGGATCAAATTGCTAATACAATAGCTAAATTTGAGTCTAATTTCCAGGCGATCGAAGGTGGTGAAGTTATTAAGAATCATCAGGGAACTGCAGATCGTGGTGGTTTCCAGCTTAATAAGATGAACTGGTCTAGTGCTGCTAAAGTTCTTGGTGTGGCACGGGATGACAACCGCATGGCCACGGATGCTGATTATGCCAACAAGATGGGTTATGCGCATCTTGCGAATATCATCAACACCAATCAAAGTGCGACTGTTGAGGAAATCTTCAGGCTATACACAGGTGGTAGTCGTAAGGTTAATCCTAACTACGTTTCCACGGTAGAAAAGCGTTTAGCTCATTTTGCAAAATTAATGGGCACAACCGCTGATGCAATGCGTAGTAGACGTGCAGCTGATGTCTTTGGCAAGGTAAACCCTGTTGGTAACTTTGAGTACTATCATGGTGGTGCCTCAGGAGGTCGCGGTATTACAGTAGATGCTTTAAAGTCTCCTGATTATTTTGAATTTTCAAAGACATTTAAAGAACATGCTCGTAAACTCGCAGCCCAGGCTGATGCCAGTGTTTCCTTCTCATTATCACCTTGGCTGGATGATGAAGGTAAAGGTAATTTTGGCGAAGATACGGTTAATGATACTCGTTTTAAGAGATTTGCGGCAGTTGCTCAAGGTTATGCGGGTTTAGATCTTTCTTCAAATAATATTCGAAAAGCTTTACAATCAAAAGCGTTCAATATTACTAACCCTACTGACGAGCAAATTGATTTAATTCGAAGCTATGCTAAGAATTTCTTTAGTACAGAAGATCTTTTCAGAGATTGGGATACTACAAAAGCACTTTATGAAAAACATGGTCCGGCTTTTGGATTTGAATATGACTCTATGTGGTCTGAGGAATATCTCAAGAGTCAAGCAGCAGTATTTGCTAGATTTATAATGCATGGTTTATTAGATACTAATGCATTAGAAATACTTAGCCCTACTTCCGAATTAAAAGCTGGAAATCCTGCTGTTAAAGCGCTTACTGAACATTCTAAAGCTGTTCAAGCTGATACTAAGGCCCTAAGCTCTAGAACAAAAGCTCAAGAATCTACATATAAAGCTTTTGGTACAGCTAATGGCTCTATGCCATATGACGGATCTTATCGACCTGTAGGTAATGCCAAGATTTCTTCAGGATTTGGCCAACGTATACATCCAGTAACAGGAAAGCGTAGCTTCCATAATGGTGTTGATTACGCTGTTCCAGAGGGTACTCAGATTCATGCACGTGCAAATGGAATTGTAACAGGCTTTCTCGAAGATGCAATAAATGGTTTTGGTATTAAGATTCGACAATTAGGAACTAATATTGAAGATCGATTTGTACATCTCAAAGAGAAACCTAATTTTAAAGTAGGTGATACTGTATCTGAAGGCCAAGTTGTAGGTTTGACTGGTAAATCTGGCAGGGGCACTGGACCGCATTTACATCATACAGTTGTCTTGATTGATCCTGCTACAGGTAAATGGACGTATATTGATCCAACTAAGGCTGCAAGTGCTACTAAAGTACTTGAAAGTGGTCGTGGTGTTTCTAAGGATCAAGTTAGAGAGCAACAAAGGAAACTTAGTGAGCGTTGGGCAACACTTCCTCCAGATGCTTTGAAACCAGAAGATATTGACTCTATTATAAAAGATCCTCGATACCAAGGTCGTGAAAATCTTTTGAAGGCTATACAAGGTAGGGGCTATAGTGGTAATCTAAATCTTTCTGAATTAAGCCGTAATAGCTTACGTTCTGTATGGGAAACAGGAGGTCCTGCTTTAGAGGCAATAAATCAAGACCTTAGAGATGGAATTCTCTCACCTTCTCAAGCAGAAGCTTACTCTCGTAACATCTTAGCAGGTAGTCTTGGTGGTGTTGATGCTGTAGAAAAAGCTATGGTCCTTAACCCGATGACTAAGGATCCTCGCTTCCGTATTGACACTGAAGAGCTTTCACGTAGGCCTTATGCTAAACAAGCGTATGATAAAGCTTATGCTGAATATCAAGCTAGAATGCAAGAAATAAACGCTAGACGCAATGAGATTTCTGTAGAATATTATAATGAACTCTGTCGTCAAGCTGAAGTTAGCTTTAAGAACAGCTTAAGTGTAATATCTCACCTCTCTGAAGACTTTATCGAAAGACAGAATCGCGCTGCTGAAGATGTTAATAATGCTGGTAAAGATGCCTTCAGGGATCAGCTCAAGAACATGATCACAGGTAAAGAGAAGTTCAGCTTTAAAGAAATCTTTAGAGCTATGGGCGATCGTATGCTTGATAAGTCCATAGATACTTTCGTTGAAGGTATTTGGGGGCCACATGGTCTCGGCATCGAAGGTATGGTTGAAAGTGGCGTAAAAGGTACTATGGACATAGTTCATGGTATTGCTACTGGAAATCTTACTCCTTGGAAAGATGTTAAACTTCTTCCTGAAATAAATGCTGGCGGTTTACTTCCTTGGTTTAACAATAAACTCAGAAGTGCTCTTGGATTCGGAACAGAAGATACTGCTTCCAAGGCTGTTGAAGTCTCGACTGAAACTGCTGCAGCTATCTCTGATTCTGTAATGAAGACTCCTGAGGAAATTGTTGCAGATATTCAGTCTGGCAAGGATATTTACGCTAAATATAAGCCAGGTACAGATGAATGGCTCGAAGATCATCCAGCATTGAAGAAGTATTTACCACAAAGTACAGCTTTCACTGCATTCAATAACCAAGATACCTTACTTACTCGGCCAGAGTTAGCTACTCCAGGTATTATAGCAGATGACTCTAAAATCTATGCTGATAGTCCTGAAGCGCTCGCTGAGTATATGAAACCTGGTGGTGAAGCCGAAACTGGTATTACTACAGGCACAACAGCTATTACAGATAGCTTATCTAGCTTCGTTGAAAAACTCAAAGAAATCGGTACCTCTGTTTGGGATACTATTACAGCTCTTGCAGAAACCCTCTGGAACGGTATCAAGAAACTCTTTGGCTTTGGAGACGAGGGTGATAAAGCTTCTGACATAGCTGAGACTAGTACTAAAGCAGCTGAAAAAGTAGCAGATGCTGTCACAGGTTCTACTGAAGAAAAGGGTTCTTCTGTAGGCAATACTGCAGCTAAAGCAGGTCAGAAAGTTGCTCAGAAAGTTGCTAATGCTGTTTCTGGTGGCGGTAGCTCAGGTGGAGGTGCTTCCACAAGGTCTGGCGGTGCTTATTCTGGAGGCGGTGCTGTAGGTGTCGGTCAACGAAATTTCTTGGCAGACTTTGCTGCTGATCCTATCAAAGGTACTATCGGTGGATTAGCACGAGTCGCTGATTGGGGTGGTTCATTGTTTGGTCAAGATTGGGGCTTATATGATAAACTCTATGGAAACACTCCTTCATTACCATCAACAGTATTCGCTAATACACCTAGCTTAGGTGCTGATCCTGCAGGATTATTAGCCAACTCTGTACCTGTAACTGCATCTGAGATTGGAGCAAATGGTTTCCAATTAGCTAGTAATGCTCCTGCTTTAGCTTCTGCAGGTCTTGCCACCAATAGTGCGTCAGGTGCAATTTTAGCAGGTAATAATGCCTTTGCAGGCTTACAAGCGGGAGCTGGTGTCGCAAATGTCGGTCAGATGACTGGTGCACTTACCCCCATGATGACGCAAGCAGGTATGAGCGGTGCAGCTGCTGCAGGTACTACTATGGGTGCTGGTGCAGGTGCCGGTGCAGGAGCTACTGGTGCAGCTATGCAAGGTGCTTCTGCCGCTGGTCCTTGGGGCATGGCTATCGCAGCTGCTCTCATGCTTGCTATGCAACTCTTTGGTAAGCATGCTCAAGGTGGTATTATCCGTGGCCCAGGCACAGGTACTAGCGATAGTATTCCAGCGCTTCTGTCTAATGGTGAATTCGTTGTTAATGCTGCAGCTACTCGTCATAACAGAGCACTACTTGAGAGACTCAATGCTGGAGCAAGTCTTACAGATACACAACGTATATTAGATGCTAGGTTGAATCCTGGCAATAATACAGCGAGTGTAGCTGGGTTTGCTGAAGGCGGCTATGTAAGTGATGGTCTTGTAGCTTTGACTACTGAACCTGTTCCAACCGATGGGCTTAGCCCAACTCCTACGGCTAATAGCCTTAACGCCATGGAGAGGGAATCCAAGGCTATTGAAGAGGCTCGTAATAATAACAAGCCTATTCAACAATCTACATTTAATATTGATATAACTGGAGACATCTCCAGACAGACTAGAAACGAGATTATGCAGATGATGCCTCGAATTGCTCAAGGCGTTAATCGACATAATCACGAGAAAGGTAATAATTAAATATGCATTATGGTATCCTTGGCAGAGTAAATGTTCGGCTTAAGGATAGTAATACTGGTGCATATACGGGTAAGTGGGGGACACAATGGTCCCTCCTTGCTCGTTTTACTGTACCAATTACTATCAGAAGTAATGAACCCATAACAATGTCAGATACCCTTTCTCTGAAGCGTTATGTAAGAGGTCGTGGGGCTCAACGTTGGGAAATAGAAACTAATGTTGAGCCTCTATCCGCTACAGCCAATGAATTATTTGCATTATTGACTTCAAAAGGGTACTCTGAACCAATACAAATTGTTGTACCACAAAATATAGATTTTACAAGATTTAATAATCATGCACCTTACACTACAAGTACACAATATTTTAGATGTATAAAAGCAGCTAAAGGAATAAGTCCGCATCTAGCAGTTGGAAATTGGGGAGTGATTACTACAGCTTCAAGACTTTACTTTAAGGCAAAAAATTTAATTGAAAATAGTGTAAATACTCCAGACGCTGATGCAGAAAATTGGACACAAATTGAATCTAAAGCAACTATTACTTTTAAATTATTTAAAGATAGTAATCATATAAGTCTTTCCAGCCCCGAAAGCGATCTCTATTGGCGTCCAGTAAATTCACGTAGACATTATTTTAGATGTATAAAGAAAACTGGTACTACAAGAAATGCTTATCCAGATAGAGATAAAAATTACTGGCAAGAGGTTGAATCTAGTAATAATATAAATGCTGTAGTTTGGAAAGGTAAAACTAATTTTGAGGTAAATGATATAGTTTATCATGATGCTCCAAATTGGGTAGCAAGTACTGAGGAAAATGCAAATACACATTATGTACCAGGTCAATATGTTTATTATACAATTCCTGAATGGAGTGCTAATAAATCATATGAAAGTTCTAATATAGTTTATTATGATATTCCTAATTGGAATTCTACTGTAAACTATCGTACTGGTGCTATTGTAAGAGTTTCTGGAATACCTGGTAGTATGCTACCTTTAGATCTTTCTGTAAGAAGTGTACATGTTAATGATGCTAATGCTAAAGCAGGTGCAACTTCTTTTAAAGTACAAGATGATAAGAATAATAATACTTATAATCGGATACTTCCTGTAGGATTAATGGTTCAATTTAGTAATCATCCTAAAATTTATATGATAAAAAGAGTTGATATTGATAGCTCAGGGCAACAAACTATTAGTGTATATCCACCATTGAGAGAAGCTGTAAATGGCTATACAATGATGTTTGGAGATTTTCAAGAGATTGCTAAAAATCCTAGCACAACAAGAACATCTTCTAAATATACAGCTCTGATTGAAAATGATCCTTTTTGGCAAAAGCTTGGTAATGCAGTAGTTATGCCCGCATATTTAGATACTGATAGTATACGTGGTATGACTTACCAAGATGGTATTCTTATGGATCTAGGGACTCTTAAATTTGTAGAGGCCTTATCATGATTAAGATTGGTACGCAATTAAAGGCTGCTTTTGAAGGTAAAACAGCAGCGGGAGCTAAAAGACAAGTCGATGTATTTTATCTTATACGTCTGGGTAATGACTATTACAGTACTACTTGGTATTCAAATTTAGTTTTTAATGGTGATACCTATGTAGCTGATGGTATTTTAATGGGTGTACAGCCACCTCAAACAGATTCATCACTGGATAAAAATCGTTTTAAAATGACAATTGCGGATGATCGAAATATTTTAAATAGTGAAATTGAATCTTTAATAGGTGCACCCGCACATGTTTATTTGGGAGCTACTGCTCCTAATGGGCAGCCTATAATGAAAAGCGGCAATTTAGATTCAGCAGAGTTGCTTTGTCTGTATAAAGGTACTATTGACGGCATTTCAATTCAATATGATACAAATGAATTTGGTTCTCAGACAATAACAGCAGAATTAACTAATCCTTTTCATAATTTAGATAGAAAAAGAACATTTTATACTACACGTAAGGAATTACGAGCTAGAGCCCCTAATGATACATCTTTTGATCAGATCTATACTGGTAGTGCGCATATGATGTTAAGATGGGGTAAATATTTTGGTACTAAATAAGGAGAAATAATATGCCATGGGCTGCTACGATAGTTGCAGTAGTTGCGATGGTTGTATCAATGGTCGTTTCTATTATACAACAACGTGCTGCTGCAAGAAAAGCTAAAAAAGCTCAAGAAGAAGCTGAAAAGGCAGAAGATCGACGAAAAGGTATAGAAGTTGTAACTGAGGGCGAGAGTCGACCTGTTGCTGTTGTTTATGGTAGAGCTAAGATAGGTGGTGCTAGGGTATTTCATGCAATTCAAAACTCTTTTATTTTTGTAGATTCTAACGCAGATCACACTTTTGGTACTGGTCTTAATGCAGGTACGACTGCAACTAGTATCGGTCATTCTAAAATGACACCTGAAGGTGTTATAACTTGGGAATCTACTCAAATACAAGCACAAGAAAGTACGAGTATCTCTTTAGGTAAGACAATACGTGGTCATAAAAATGAATATCTTTACTGGCAACAAGCCTTATGTTACGGACCTATTAATCATGTTGTAGATGTTATTGTTGAAGACTCTAATACATTGGATAATCCTGTATATGGCTCTATAGGTATTAGTCATAAAACTAAGAAAAAGAGCGGTAAAGTTAAATATTGGTATAATGGTACACCAGGTAATGCTATAAGAGTTGATATTCATCTAAACGGTGGTGAAGAAGATAAAGTTTGTTCTACTAATAATAGTAATAGGCGTTCTGCTACGTTTGGTCCATTAGAAAAAGATAGCTTGGGTCAGAATGGCACTGGTATTGCTTATGCCTCTTGTGTTTGTAAACAGGATCGCGATGATCCTGCTTTTAGTGCGGTACCTAAGCTACAATTTTTAGTAGAAGGTCTTAAAATTCGACCAATAACCTCTAATTATCACTTTGGTAATACTTTAGAGTATACTACGAATCCTGCTACAATTCTTGCAGATTATTTAACGAATAAGATATATGGTGCAGGTCTTTCCGAAGATATACTGGACATGGAGTCCTTTTATAAGGCTCAAGTTATCTGCGAAGAAATTGTAATGTATGGAGCTGCTGTAGGTGGTCTATTTTGGCAAAATTCTGATGGTTCTAGAGATATTGCTTATAGAGATGTTCCTCGATTTGAGTGCTGTATTGCAATAGATGGCACTAGTTCAATACGAGACAATGTCAATCAAATTCTTAAAACTATGCAAGGGGCCAAACTTATTTGGTCGCAGGGTAAGTTTAAATTAGTTTTGAATTACCCAAAGAGTATTACAGATTTGAGTTCTAAGAGTGTATACGAGATAACAGACGACGACATTGTAGCCGGTGAGAATATTGATATTACTGGTACTACAGGTGATAATCGTTATAATTGGTGTAAGGTTACTTATGCTGATGAATCTCAAAACTTTGAGAATAATTCTTGTTCCTGGCCTCCGAAAAAGACAGAACAGTATATGGAGCCTATAGGTGGTAAGTCTTACCCATCAGTGACTGGTTGGGGCACTGATAAAGAAGGCTTGCAATTCCTTAATAGTTATGCTGTTGCGACTAATAATGAAGGTTTTGGACACGAAGAAACAATCACTTGGGATTTTATAGCTGAAACTGGTGGTAATCATACATTTAGCGCGAATGGTGACGATGTATTTAGTCTGACAGTTCAAAAGTGCGTACCTAATGAGTACGGTTATAAGGATTACCAAGATTTAAGCCCTCGTATTGCAAATTCAGGTCGACAAGATGGCGCACCTAAGCGAATAACTTTAAATTTATCAGAAAATACACAATATCGTGTAATTCTCACAATGAAGTTTACGCAATCTGGTGCAAGTTGGTACGAGCAACCTCCTGTATATGGTGCAGGCTTCTGTGTTACAGATCCTAATGGTGTACAAGTGTGTAGTTCAAGAGATGCTGCATATTCTGATTATATAAATAAGGCGGTATATGATGATATCTATAAGGCTTATTTAAATGCTGATTCTGATGTAGAACTTGAGACCGAGGTTACAGCAGATGGCATTACTGATTACTATCATGCATTGGCCTTGGCTGAACAAACAGTCCGTCAGAGCCGTGCAGCTGCTATGCTCTCCTTAAAAGTTGTCCTAAGATCTGTTTATTATGAGCCTGGCGATATTGTATCAGTAAATAGCTCATATTTAAATCTTGGCACAGGTTTTGATGTAAATGGTGTACCACTTTCCACAGATTATTATGAATGTATCTCTGCATTTACAAAGACCTCTCCATCTGTAATAAATCCGAGGGAAGATGCTGCGCATTGGAAAGTATTATCCAAGAACACTAAAGGTACTAACACTGTTCTTAATTGGGTAAATAATACTGTATATAAGAAAGGTGATATAGTTTATTACTCAACAGGTGAAGTGTCCAAACCGTATTTTGAAGTTGATTCCGTACAATATGAAGAAAACGATACTTGCTCATTAACACTTAAACGTATTGATCCATACATGTTTGCATGGAATGTCGATGATGATCAGTTAGCTCCTGTTCAGGCTATGTTTAGTCAAGAACATGTTGCACCGACCTGGGTTCGATTTAATAAGGGATTAAGTATATATCAAGGTTCTGCAGGTATCGTTGAATGGGCAAATGTACCTGGAAATAATGTTGTAAATTATTCGGTATTTGTAAATATTGGTGGAGAGCTTGATAATACTGGTGCCCTAAAATGGACAATGTTAGGTCAGGCCGATTCTTCACCCTATTCCGTAGGGTCATTAGATATTTCACGTGCAATATTCGGTGTTTGTGCAAATTATAAGGATAATGTACAGTCTGATATTACAATGAGTGATGTTGCTTTTGCAAATGAAGCTCTGAACGTTTTAGGCTGGAACCCTGTGACTAAGGTTTTAGCTAATGGCGATATTATTAAAGCAAATAATTATTTAGTCTATTGGAAAAATTACGTAAATCTGCCAGCATTTAATATGATAAAAACCGCTATTAAAGGCTGGCGTGATGGCGAAACTAATATAAGAGCTTATTTCAGATGTAAGGAAACGATAGGCTATGAACCTACACCGGATAAAGATACTGCACATTGGGTAAAATCAAATAAAAGTAGTACTACTGCTTGGAATAGAAATACAGCATATTTAAATAATGCATTAGTAACTTTTAATAATGCAGTTTATCAATGTATAAATAATGAAGATGTAGCCTATAAACCTACTCCTGATAGAGATACACTCAATTGGCAATTGCTTAATTCAAGTGTTGTTAAGAATCTTCCTACATGGTCTATAAATGTTCAATAT
>Ga0310691_10007805_pt1 | contig 11083 bp, 10 predicted proteins | sample 176DNAGHGlowgp2_FD_203887 | JGI IMG/M metagenome (GOLD analysis project Ga0310691, IMG submission 203887) | Sheep rumen microbial communities from Palmerston North, Manawatu-Wanganui, New Zealand - 1766 DNA GHGlow gp2 (v2) (version 2) | ecosystem: Host-associated > Mammals > Digestive system >... | reverse complement strand
TGTTTTGTCTATCGGCGTCTCAATGTTACGTTTTCGGGTACATGCATCATGCCGTCAATGTGGCTGAAATGCCATTTCAGGCTGCCGTCGGAACGCTTGGTGAGGGTGGCCACACCATGCCCTCCCCATGATTCGCTCTTTACGTTGACAGTGGCATTGGCACCACTGATTGTGCCGTCTACAAAAGTTTCTCCGTCTAACTGCAAGGTCACTTTGTTGAGGGTGCTATAGGATCCGTACAGGTGGTCTCCTTCTTGCTGCAGGTCGAGGTCGAAAATGATGTTATCGTCTTCATACCACCACGTCCCGGCAAAGGAACGCTTTGTCTCGCTGACGGCGCTACGTCGTCCCGTGTTGTTGCCGCCAGGCACGTTGGTATAGACGCCGTCGTATTGCTTGAGTTTGCGGCTCTTGGGCTGTTCTGTGGAACGGGGCATGACGACGGTCCGGGCTTCCTGCTTCTCATGACGGGTATTGCTCTTGCTTTTGAAGACTCCGGCAAAGGCAAGCACCAAGATGACCCCGACGATGATGATCGCCGCCACGCTCCCGATAATCACGCCGGTGTAGGATTTTTCTTCACGCGGCTCAGGCTGTCGCTGCGGTCTTCCATAGGCGCCGGCCGGGGAAAAGTAACCCTGCCACGCCACCGTAATGTCTCCGACAACAATCTGGTCTCCCCGGCTGATGCGTTGCATGCCTCTGACGGGGCGCCCATTGACAAAGGTGCCATTCGTGCTGTTTAGATCTTCTATCTCTAAGCGCCCATCGCTGTGTTGCATGATGCGGCAATGGTGGCGTGACACTTTGGGATTGTGCAATACGATGGTATTGTCTTGTTCTCGTCCGATGGTTATTATACGCATGGCTTGTTTTTTTTGTCGTTTTTAGGATGTTACGGTGTCGCTTTAGTCTCTTTAGGCAGCGTGGATCTCATCAGCCGAAATAGGATTGCGCCATGCTTTCGGTTATCTGTTTGGCAAAGATGGCCAACAGGAGGAATATGAAGCACAAGGTGGCACCGATGTTGCCCATCACGAGGCCTGCGTTGGACATGCCTTCGCGTTTGCTGTTGTCGAATGAGGCAATCAGGTCGGTGGCGGAACCTGACAGCAGTCCGATGATTATCAAGATCCATTTGCCGTCGGTAAAGGAGCCTCCGTTCAAATACAGGGGGAACAACTTGATGGCTTCACCTCCCAAAAAGAGATGGGCCGCTTTGTAGCCTGTGGAGGTGAAGAAAAGGATGATGATGAGCAGGGCCATGAGGAGCGACAGGATGCCGGTGGCAAGGGTGAAGGCGGCTGCGGTTCTGTCCTCTCCCGAGGAAATGTCGCTATAGGAACTGCTGGAATAGCTGCTACCGTAGCTGCTGCCATAGGCGCCTCCCATGACGTCGGTGCCGCCATAGCCGCCACCGCCCTGTACGCGGGTGGCGTTGTGCTCTTGTCGCTGATTGGGTATCCCTTTGCCGTCGAAGTAGCTCTGCCAGGGTAGCGTGGTATGGCCTATGCGAACCACATCGTAGGGGTTGAGAATATGCTCTCCGGTGACTTTGAATCCGTTGACAAAGGTACCGTTGGTGCTGCCGAAATCGGAGATACCGTAGGTGCCGTTATCGTATTTGATGATCTGACAGTGGACACGCGAGGCTTTGTCGTCTGAGATGATGACTTCATTCTTGGTTCCGCGTCCGATGGTGACAACTCGTTGGGCTTTTGGCATAATTGTAATGTTTTAGATTGTTATTATTATTTTCTTCTTAATGGTCGGCTGCTACAGATGTTTGCGCATATAGCGCCGTATGTCGTTGGCAAATTCTTCACAGGTCTGGTAGCGTTCGTAGGGGTTTTTCTGCAACGCCTTGTTTACGATGGCTTGCAGGTCGTTGTGTATGAAGGGGTAATATTGGATCATGGCCGGCGTGGGCTCTTCCTTGATTTGGCGGCGTATCTCGGCCACTTGGGCGCGTGCCGAGCTCATGTTGGCATAGAAGGGCAGATGGGCGGTGAGCATCTCGAAAAGCATGATGCCCAGGGCAAAGATGTCGGTGTACTTGTCGCAATGTCTCATCTCGAACTGCTCGGGTGGCATATAGGCCGGGGTGCCGAAACCGGTGCTGTTGGAGAGGTCCGAGAGTCGCGAGGCGATGCCGAGGTCGATGAGCTTGATGCTGCCGTCGGGCTGCACCATGACGTTGTTCGACTTGATGTCAAGGTGCAGGATGCCGTTGTAGACGTTCATGTGGGGTATCTGAATCCGGTGGAGGAATCCCACCACTTCGAGCACCTCGAGGAATATGGGCAGCGCCACGGAGTCGGGAAGCAATCCGTTCTCACGGTATATGAAGTGCTCCAGGCTTCTTCCCTCGACGAATTCCATGACGATGAACATGGGTCCCTGCCCGTCGTCAATGAAATCGACCAGTTTGGGGATCTTGGGATGCTGCGCGTAGAGGTAGAGCTGCGCCTCCATCTCGCGGAATCTCATGCGGATGGCGCTATTGCTGAAATGGCGCACTTTAAGCTCCTTGATGGCCACAGGATAGCCGCTGCGCAGGTCTATGCCCCAGTAGACCTTGGCAGTGCCTCCCTCGGCGACAAGGCGTCCGATGCGGTAGTAGGGTATGTTCGGATATTGGTAGTCGGGCATAGCGTTGACAGTTCTATAATTTGAGGCCTTTGGGGTTAATGTTCTTGTCGGTTTTGTCGGTCGTGTCGTCGTCGGCTGCGGGGGCCGGCGGATTGGCACCTTTGTCTGTCGGCGTCACAGTCTTGGGGGCGGCTGCTTTGTCAGTACCCTGCTTGGAATTATTGTCGGGTTTGGGGTCGGGGTTGGGTTTGGGGTCGGGGTTGGGGTTCGAACCAGCATCTTTGTTCTTGGCGGCTGCTACTTTCTTCAAGGCATTGACTATGGTTTCCTTTTTATAAGTGTTGCCTTCTGTATAATTCTTTTTGATTAGGTCGATTGCCGCATCTCGTGATTTGAGCTGTGCCCACCCCATATCTCTAAAGAATGCTTTGATTTCCTGGGTGCCACAATAGGCCAGAAGCTCATAGAATTCGACATCTAAATTTTTTGATGGATTCTTGACCGTGTCTTCTTTGCTTTTCTTGTTGCTCTTCTCCCCCGGGGTTGTCGGCTTGTTGAACTTGATGACCCCGTCCCACCGCTCGTCATAGTCCTCAAGTGTGATGTTTGTGGTGTCGCCGCTCTCTGCACGTGACTTGCGTATCTCCTCTCGGCGCTCTTTGGCGTCGCTGATGGCTTTCTCGTCGTTTTTCTTTTTGGACGTGATGAAAATGATGATAATGACACCAATCAGCACGACAAGCACGGCCAGTATAATCCATAGTGCGGTATTGTTGCGTTTGGGCCGCAGGTCTCCTCGCATGCCGTCCGTTTCGGTAGGCATGAAGGCGGGTTGTGCCAGGGCTCCATTGAAATACGTCTGCCACGGAATGACGGTGTCGCCTATGCGTATCTCGTCGTTGGCACACAACATGTATTCCCCTACGATGCGCCGTCCATTGACGTAGACACCGTTGGATGAGTCAAGGTCGACAACACGAACGCTGCCGTTGTCGTCTTGCACCAGTTGCATGTGGTTGCGACTGACTTTGGCATCGTTCACAACAACGTCATTGAAACCGGTACTTCTTCCTATTGTGATGATTCTCATAGTTCTGTTGCTTTTGGTGATTGCGCAACGGGAGTTGCTGTTTCCTTATTATTTCTTTTTGCCGTCTGGCTTTGGGGGTTTGCTTTCACTTTTGGTCTGGGTCTTTTTGGACGGGGTCGTTTTCGACGAATCTGTGCCCGTGGCAGCCTTCACGGTCGGCTTCCCCTCTTTCCCCGCTGTGGTAGCGCCCTTGGCGTCATCGCCGCCGCCGGTCAGTTTGTTCAAGAGCCCTGAACCTTCTTTTTCGTTGGCTTTGCTTTTTTCTGTTGGCTCTTTTTTCTTATTGTCGGCCTCTTTTTTGGCGTCGGCTTCTTTTTTGGCGTCAAGGTATTCCTTGCGTCTGTCGTTCAACCCTTTTTCGGCATTGGCGATGGCTTCTCTGTTTTCGTTAATCTTCTTTTGCATCGCAGCCTTGCCTTCGTTGGCTTCTTTTATCTTTTTGTTGATTTCTTCGGTCTGGGTATTGTCTTTCAATTCGATTTTCTTCCGTTTCAGACTGTCGGCTTCCTTGACTCTTTGTTCCCACATCTTCAAGGTGTCTTTGTACCGTTCGTTCAGTAGCTTGAAATCTCTGACCGTAAGGCTGTCTTCTACATAGGCTTTGTGTAGCAACTCCAACCTTTCGTTGTCCGAAAGTTCATTGTCGGAGACTTCTGATTGCGAGTTTGGGGCTTTGGGGAAAAGTAGCACAGCTACCACGATGAGAATCAGCAACGCGGCTGCCGCTGTAAAGAATAGGGGCGACGTCCAGAACGAGGATTTCTTCGACTTAAACTTCCGCTCTTCGGGATTGTAACTTTTGAAGTCGGTCGTTTTCCAGGGGCTGGAGTCTATCTTGATCAGCTCAAGGGTGCAGTTGTCCTGTCCGCCGGGCACTACCGTCTCGCCCTGCATGGCAAGGCTGATCAATTTCTCACCCTTCAGGTCGATGGGCATTCTGGAGGCGAGCACGCGCTCAATGGTGCTGTCGGGTATCATCCCCGACAGGCCATCGCTGCAGATAAGGAAGATGTCCCCGTTCTTGGGATGGATGGGCCGCTCCATGTAGTTGAAGGTGGGCTGCAGTTCGGGCTTGATGCCCAGCGCTTTCATAATCCTGTTCTTCATGTGGTGGTGCTCGGCCTCGGCATCGCTTATCTGATGCTGGTCTACCAGTGTCTGCACGTAGGAATGGTCCTTGGTGATGCGGTGCAGCTGCTTCTCCTTGCCAAGAAAGAGATAGATGCGGCTGTCGCCGACATGGGCTATCCACGCATCATTGCCTTGCAGCAACAGGATGCATGCGGTAGTGCCCATTCCCTGCAGCTCGGGATGCTCGGCGGCATAGCCAAGTATCTGCATGTTGGCGAATTGCAACGCGCCGTCAAGGGCTACGATGGGGTTGGCATAACGCTCTTTCTTGAGGTGCTCCAGTATGCTGGCAACGGCTATGGAAGAGGCTTGGGCGCCTCCTACATGTCCTCCCATGCCGTCGCAGACGACGAAGACATCGCCATTGGGGGTCATGGCAGCCATATCGTGGCTGTCTTCTTGGGCTTTTCGGACATTTCCTATCACACCTTTCTTGAAGATGTTGCTGTCGTTGATAGTGGTGAGACTCATTGTGGAATCAGGGTTTGTTGTTTGATAAGATTATTATTGGTTATGGGCGTGCGAGAAAAGGCCTGCCTCCTGCCGCTGCTGGCAGGAGACAGGCTTTTGTCTATTTGAATACGAACAGCGTGACGCACCCGAAGCCTATGGCGAACAGCAGCACGACGACGGCTACTATCGACACGCCGCATAGGCATATCATTGCCGTTGCGGCTATGGCTCCAAGGATGGCGCCAACAAGCGCGAGGGTGAAGCCCGCCCGCTTGCCCTTGAGCAGCATCAGCGCTCCCGTCATCACGACAAGTGCCGCTATGGCGCTGACGATGACGGCGATGCGGGCCTCCATCAGCTCGGGAGCTATGAGGTAGTAGAAGTCGGAAAACCTTTTCATGAAGGGCGCCACAAGTCCGCCCAGCACGATGGCTCCGGCAAGGCCTATGGCGGCCATTACCCATAGCAGCGCGGCATTGGGGGTCTTCCCGCCATTGCCGGAGAAATCGTCGCCGTGGATGTCTATCCCGAAATAGGAATGCCAGGGTATGACTGTGTTCCCGATGCGGACGGCATCGTTGATAGCTAACGGACGCTCTCCATAGATGCGTTCTCCGTTGACGAAGGTGCCGTTGGAACTGCCGCAGTCGTTGATGCGGAAAGCGCCGTCGTCAGTCTCGATGATCTGTAGATGGGTCGACGAAACGTAGGGGTCGTTGATGACAACCATGTTGCTGGCCCCCCTGCCTATTGTGATTACTTTCATAATTGTAAGTTGCTCTTAAGGATGTTGAATATTTATAAATAGAATGTGATGGTGGCTTCGCCCAGACCGATCATGTCGCCGTTGCGCAGCGCGGTCTGCTGGAAGAATTGGCCATTGACGATGATGCCGCGCGTGTAGGAGGTGCTGCGGTTGAAAACTTCGAAGGTGTTGCCGTTGAACACGATCTCGGCATGGAAGCCCGACACGGTCTGGTTGGGTATCACGATGTCGTTGTTGTCGTTGCGTCCTATGCGTGTCGTGGGCTTGGTGATGGTGGCCGTGAAGGCTCTGTCGCCAACGTTGCATTGCAGCCGGGGGTAGAGGTTCTTTGACTGCATGAGGCTTGCCAGCTCGTTCTCACGCTCTTGGTTGGCTTTGCGTATGGCTTCTTCTTGCTTCAGCTGCTCCTGGCGCTGCTGCTCTTGGCGCATGTTCTCCATCTGCTGCTGCGAACGGTTGATTTCGTCCTGCACGCGGGCTTCTGACTGCGCCAGCTTCTGGTTGATTTTACGCTTGCGGTTGACAAGCAGTATGATGATGAGCACGATCAGAAGCAGCACGGCAGCGCACAGGCAGATGAAAAGCACCAGGTTTTCTTTCACCCACAGCTCGAAGGTCATATTGGGTGCCGTATAGGCCGGTATCTGCTGTTGCACTTTGTTGATAGAGAACGAGATGGGATGGGATTTGCCGTCGCGTTTGGTCTTGGTGGTGAAGGTCACGCGGTAGTCCTGTCCGTAGCTGCGCGCACTCATGTTGCTGTAGTAGCTCTGCAGGTCGCTCAGCGCCACACTGGGTTCTTTGCTCAGGGTGTAGAGTCCATAGGTGCTTTCGCTCAGGGTGTTGATCTCGGGAGTGTCGCCGGCCATGGGATATTTGACCACATAGATGGGTATGTCTGCGTCAAGGGCGTTCTTGCGCACGGTCTCCATCTCGGTGCTGGCTCCCGACACCTTGATGTTCAGACCTGCCGAGATGACCACGATGGCGCTGATACGGTCGGCGGGCTCTTTCTTCAGCATGTCGATGCCTTCGTTGATGGCCAGATAAAGGTCGGAGAGCAGCGGCTGCGGAGCGAAGCGTTCGCGCGAGATGCTGTAGCCCATCACGGCATTCTGCAGCATCGTGGCATCTGTGCTGAACTCCGGAAGCAAGGGCTGCAGCACGTCGCGCTGGGTGTTCTTCTTGCGGTTGAAGACGGCTACATTGAAGCGGTCCCCGGCGTTAAGGGTGGTCTGCCCAAAAAAGGATCCGATGACCATGCGGGCAAAGTCGGACTGCTGGCCATGGCTCGCCATATCTTCCCAGATGAAGAGGATGCTCTTCTTCTGCTTCTTGTCGGCCTCGCCCACAAGGGGTTTCACCTTGATGTCGAGCGCTGTGTCGTTCTCGGTGAGGATAAACTGCGATTCAGGCAGAATCTCTGGGTTGGGACTGTTCCAGATAAAACTGATCTTGGGAAACTCCTCTACATCATAGCCCCCCTTCAGTCCACGATTGATCTGTGCCTGGACGGTCAATGCCGTCAAGCATAAGCATATCGATACTATTAAACGTTTCATACATTATTATTGTATATGTCACCCCTCTCTCTCCGTCGAAGGGAGCAACTGATTCAAATGAGCAGCACACAAGCCTGGTGCGGACGGGCTCGTGTGTGTAGATTTTGTACCTGAAACTGTGGCGCCGTTTAGAACGAGGTCCTGAATTTGAATATCGTCTCGCCCATGCGTATTTCGTCACCATCCTGCAGGTAGCGCGGCTCCAGTTCTATGTCCTGTCCGTTGACAAAGGTGCCATGCGACGACTGCTGGTCGGTGAGTGAATACTTGCCTGCGCGGAACAGCAGCACGGCATGCTTGGCCGACACCATCTTGTCGTTGACGGTGATGCTGCAGTCCATGTCGCGACCTATGATGTTGCGACCTTCGTAGAGCTTGAAGTCTTGTCCCATAGCGTCAAGGGTGTACGATACCAGCCAGCCCACCAGCTTGCGCGTGGCGCGGTAGGGCGACGCCTGTCCGGGCTGCTGCGGCGCGTTGGCGTTGCGTACGGGCTCCTCTATCGTTTCGTCGCCAAACATGGTGCGATTCGGGGCCGAAGGTCCTGCGGGGGTGTAAGAGCCGTCGTCAATCACGGTGGTCTTGTTGTTGCTGCCTCCGCCCATTCCGGGCTCACCATAAGGCTGCGTCTTGGTCATCTCGCCGTAGCCGCCGCCATTGTAGGGCTGTGTCGAACCTGCGCCATTGCCCATGCCGCCGCCAAAAATATCGGTGCGCTGTGACGGGCCGCCGGCATTGGAGGTCGTTTTGCAATAAGGACATGTGTCACCCTGATAGTAGTGACCCTTCGGACATTTTTTGTATTCTTCTGACATATTGGATAAGTATTTGGTTGTTTATTCGCTTCGTATCTGCCAATAATAAATGTCAAAATGCCATGTATGGGTGAGTTTGCCTTTTGGCAAAAGGCACAGCGGTTTGTTGAGGTGGAATAGTTTTGTTGTTAAATAGTTGTCTTGTAATATTTTAACTTGAAATTATTGGGCTTTTCGGTATGAGATTGAATTGTGCAAAGATAAAGATTATTTTTCAAACTACCAATCATCTTTTCAGAAAAATTAATAATTGCAAAGTTAAGTTTTCTAAAAATATGTATATTTGCAATGAAGAAAGGAATGGTCTGTGTTTGTGTATGTAGCAGAAAATCAATCTAATAGTTTGTTTTGCACAGCCAAGTCCTTATGAAATGAACTGTTTCTGCAATTATTAATCCCAAAAACAATTTAATATGGAACAAGACAATCAGGGTGGCATCATCCAAAAATTCTTCAAAAATGATTTACCGGCAGCTTTCGTCTGTTTGTTCAAGAAACCCAGCCGCTGCGTCGAGAATTTTGTGGGCAGGTCCAACGGCATTTCCGTTGCAACGCCTCTTTGCATGATGGCGCTAACTTTGCTCGTAACGATGCTGCTTTCTTGGCTCATGCTCATGAAAACGGGCATCACAGACTTCATGGAGGGCGGCGACATCTTCGGCATTTGCTTCAAGTCGGGGCTGGTGCCCGTCATCTATGGAGCCTTCTTCACGCTGCTCCTCTTTGTGGCTATGGCCATCAAATCCTGCACCGATTTCAAACTCGCATTCTTCAACGTCACCGTCCATCTTATGGTGTTCTGTCTCGTTCTGATTGTCACGACGATTTTGATGATGACTGTCAGTAATGACAAAGAACCGGGTGCTTTCTATATTATTGTGCTCATCGCCACCTTGCTGTATGCGCTCACTTGGGCCATCGGCAATGTGAAACAAGCCTTGATGTCCATCTCCGGCGACGACACCTACTCCTGGTGGATGGCTCCCCTCGTAGTGGCCCTTTCTTTAACGTTTACCTACCTCATCGTTAAAAATATGGTCTTGTCCTCTATCAATTCACCTTTCTAAACAAATGTTAAAAAGAGAGTCTCACATGGGACTCATAAGAGACTCAAAAGAGCCTCAAAATTGCCTCAAGAGAGCCTAAAAATTGCCTCATAAGAGACATAGCCTCTTTTTATCGAAGACATTGATAAATTGTCTTGAAAAGTCAAACCAACAATTGCCCCACACCCATAGTGTGGGGTTTTTTGTACAGGAAACCTCCAATATTGTAAACCCTCTACTCAGCGTCTCGGAGAGACGCGCTCTCAACCATTTTGACTAAAAAACACTCATCCTGTATACAAGCACGATTCTTTTTTTTTCTCTCTCTTATGCTCTGTATATCAGTCGTCACAGTAGTTGCTATTCAAAAAAAATTATTTTTTTTCGAAAAATATTTGGCGGTTTTAAAATTTGTCGTACTTTTGCAGTGTACTAATCAACTAATACAGTAGTATTGAATTTGCATAACAAAAAGATATACAAATAGATAAACAACAATATAAATATTAGCAATATGATTGACATCCGTAATTTTTCGTTCGCGTACAAGACTACACGCGTTTTCGACAACATCAATCTGCAGCTCCAAAAGGGTTCCATCTATGGCCTCTTGGGCGAAAATGGAGTAGGGAAGACCACCCTGCTTAAAGTCATCAGCGGCCTCCTGCGCCCCTCTGCCGGCAGTTGCATGGTGGATGAATTCATCAGTTTCGACCGTCAGCCGGAATTCCTTCAAAACATCTTCCTTCTCCCCGACGAGGTGCCGCTGCCCGACAGCGCCACTCCCGAAAACTTCTTCGCCGACCTGGCCCCCTTCTATCCAAAACAAGATGCCGAGTTGTTGCGCCACCTGACGCAGGAATTGAAGGTGGACTCCTCGCGCAAATTCAAGGAAATGAGCTTCGGACAGCAGAAGAAATCGCTCTTGGCATGCGCGCTGGCGCTAAACACGGACTACCTCCTGCTCGACGAGCCGACCAATGGTCTCGACATCCCCTCCAAGGCCGACTTCCGCCGCATTCTGACCGAACGTGTGGGGTCGGACCAAACCATTGTCATCTCCACGCATCAAGTCAAGGATGTGGAAAACCTGATCGACCCCATCATCATCATCTCCAACAATAGTGTCCTTCTCGACGCCTCCGTCGAAAAAATCACCGACAAACTCTTTTTCGAGTACGGTGCCCTTCAGCGCCCCGATGCCCTCTACAGCGAGATGATGCCAGGTGGCTACCTTAATGTGTTGGTCAACAATGGTATGGGTGAGAGTCAACTGAACATCGAAGCCCTCTTCAACGCCGTGCTCCGCAACAGCGCCATGATTAAAAATATTTTTGAATAACATTATTTTAAACCTTAACGTTAACCTTAACCTTAACCGGCTGACGCATCACAAATTGCTGGATTCATTCTGAGGTTAAAGTTAAGGTCAAGGTTAAAGTCAAAGTTAAAGAACAAAAATCATCAATAACCTAAACCTTAACCGGCTGACGCATCACAAATTGCTGGATTCATTCTGAGGTTAAAGTTAAGGTCAAGGTTAAAGTTAGAGAAAAAACATCATACAATGAAAACATTCGAATTCAATCGTTTCAAAAAAGTCGTGGTTCGCGACTTTCACACAGCAT
>Ga0310691_10007803_pt1 | contig 11086 bp, 7 predicted proteins | sample 176DNAGHGlowgp2_FD_203887 | JGI IMG/M metagenome (GOLD analysis project Ga0310691, IMG submission 203887) | Sheep rumen microbial communities from Palmerston North, Manawatu-Wanganui, New Zealand - 1766 DNA GHGlow gp2 (v2) (version 2) | ecosystem: Host-associated > Mammals > Digestive system >... | reverse complement strand
TCAAGGCCGAGGAGTTTTCCTTTGCCCGCAGCCTGGAGCAGGTCAACGTCATTATTGCCGGCCAGTGCCGGGACAAGGGCGTGGCCTACGACTGCCAGCTCAAGGGCAGCATCGACGACTACTACGTCGGCGATGCCATGAAGCTCAGGCAGGCGCTCATCAACATCCTCGGCAATGCCGTCAAGTTCACGCCCGAAGGCGGCACGGTGCGCTTCCTCGTCGAGGAGGGTCCGCGCTACGAAGGCCGGGCAACGCTCAGGTTCGTGATCAGCGACACCGGCATCGGCATGAGCAAAGACTTCCTGCCGCATCTCTTCGACGCCTTCAGCCAGGAGGATTCCTCGTCCGTCAACAAGCACGGCAGCACCGGCCTCGGCATGCCCATCACCAAGAGCATCATCGAGCTCATGAACGGCCACATCGAGGTGGACAGCGAAAAGGGAAGGGGCACGACCTTCACCGTCACGGTGACGCTCGGCATGTCCAGCCGCCGGAGCGCCGACGCGCTGGCGGGCGACCTCGTTCCCAGCGACATGCGCGTGCTCGTGATCGACGACGACCCCATTGCCCTGGAGCACGCGCAGATCGTGCTCAGCCACATTGGCGTCGTCTGCGAGACGGCCGCATCGGGCCAGGAGGGCCTCGACAAGATCCGGGTGCGCCACGCCCGCCAGCAGGACTACAATCTCGTGCTGGTCGATCTGCGCATGGACGGCATGGACGGCGTGGAGACCACGAAGCACATCCGCTCCATCGTCGGCAGCTGCACGCCCATCATCATCCTGACCTCCTTCAACTGGGAAGACATCGCCGACGATGCCAGGGCCGCGGGCGTCGACCGCTTCATGGCCAAACCCCTCTTCGCCGGCACCGTCATGGAAGAGTTCCAGGAGGCCTTCAGGTCGAAGAACGCAGTCCTGGCCGCCCAGACGGCGGGCCTCCAGGGCAGGCGCGTGCTCGTCGCCGAGGACGTGGACGTCAACGCGGAAATTCTGCTCATGGTGCTCGCCATGCGCGGCATCGAGGCCGACCACGCCACGAACGGCCGCATCGCCATCGACATGTTCCAGCGGCACGAGCCCGGCTACTACGACGCCATTCTCATGGACATGCGCATGCCCGAGATGGGCGGCCTCGAGGCTACGCGCGCCATCCGGGCCATGGCGCTGAAGCGCCCCGACGCAGGCCGCATTCCCATCGTCGCGCTCACGGCCAACGCCTTCGGCGAGGACGTGCAGCGCAGCATGCAGGCTGGCCTCAACGCCCACCTCTCCAAGCCCGTGGAGCCGGAGATGCTCTTCAAGACGCTGGAAAGCCTGCTCGCAGGAAAGCCTCCCCGGCAGGAAGCCGGCAGCGCCGGAGCGCATGCTGAAGGCAAGGCGCAGGCTCCAGACGGCCAGCCGGCCCCCGAAGCGGGAGAGGAACGCCGGCAGAGCTAGGGACGCACTGCTGCAAGGCGTTTTTCAGCGAGATGGCTTGACTAGCTCCTTGAAATGTCGAGGAGCAGTCGAGCCGGTATTGTTCAGCGCATCCCTAGCGGCGCTCCAGGCCCTGCTGGCGGCACCAGCCCTCGGGATCCTCGACGCCGGCCGCCGCAAGCCTTGCCCTGTGCTCGTCGAAGAGGGCCCTGAAGTTCGGCCCGCCGGCCAGAATGGACTCGGTGTGCCGCGCTTCCGCGGGATCGGGTCTGGCACGGCAGAATTCGACGGCATGGGCGCGCTCGGCAAGGCCTTCGACTACGGCCGCCGCATGGAGCGTGAGCCCGTGCTTCACGGCATGGAGGCAGGTGGCGTGGCGGGGGGTGCCGATCCAGGCGTCGCAGGACGCAGGCACGCCCTGTGCCTGCGCTTCGGCATGCGGCGCCTCGGCATGGACTGCGCCGGGGGCAGGCAGAAGCAGGGCCAGGGCCAGGACAGAGAGGGGGAGGGGGTGCAGTCGCTTCACGGCGGCCTCCTTCAGGGCAAGCGGGGGACAGGCGGTCAAAAGGCGGCCTACTGCCGCACGTAGGGGATGGGTTCGTCGTCGGGATTGTCCGTGACGAAGAGCAGCATGCGGTTTCCGGAAATCTGGCAGGCAAAGCGGTCCGTCTTGCCGGCGTCCCGGCCCGTCTCGTGGTGCATGACGAGCATGGCGCCCTTGAGCTCGAAGGTGCCCGAGCCCATGATCTGGCCGTTGTAGAAGCCCTGGAAGCGATTGCCCTGGAAGATGAAGCCGAAGCTCACGCGTCCCTGCCTGGCCCAGACCCAGCGACCCTCCAGCGGGGTGGCGCCGGGAGCGGGCTGGCCGAAGCCCTGGCCTGGCAGGGGCGGCTGCGCCTGTCCCCACTGGCCTGGCGGGGACGGCTGGCTCGGCGGGGTTTGCCCGACGCCCTCGCGGGCAAAGGCCAGCGTCTGGCCATTGGGCCAGAGCATGACGAAGGTGCTTCCGTTGCAGATGAAGCGGTTTTCGCCCTGCTGGCCGGCATAGGGGCCGCCGGTGACCTGGTAGAGGAAGCGGCCGTCGGGCGTTGTCTGAAAGAAGCCCTCGTCGATGAGCTGGCCGTTGACGGTCTGGACGTAGCGGTTCTGGCTGAAGCGGATGGTGCGCGGCCCCTGGGGCGTCTGGGCAGTCCAGGCGCCGTCGAGCAGGGCCTGCGGCTGGATCCTCTGGCAGGGATTGCGCCCGCCGCCGGGGGAGGCTATGTCTGCCGATGCGGGAAGGGGGGCCGCGAGGACGAGGGACAGCGCGCCGGCAAGTGCCGGGAGAGCCTGCTTCAGGGCGGGAAGAAGCTTCTGCGAATGCGCCATGGCTAAGCCTCCTTGGATTGGGGGAGGGCGGGCGCGGAGCCCGGGGACATGCGCCTGCACGCCTCACGCCGGAAGTATAACCCTTTATCCGGCTTGTCCAGCGCTTTGGCTCTGGCGGCCTGGCGGCCCTGGCTCAGGGTGCCCGCGCCGTGCCAGGCCCGGCGGAGGACTCCTGCCGGCACGGCGCCTGCCCGGGGCCGCGAGCCCAGGCAGAAACGCGCGTCCGGGCTTTGCAGGCGCGGCCAAAAGCCGTATGCTCTGCCCCGGCTGCGCCCGGCCCCGTCCCCGCGCAACTTCCCCCCCCCAACTTCGTCCGCCGCATCCCGGCAAAGGAGACGCCATGGCCCTGGCAATGCCCCCGAACCTGCCCACGCCCGTCCTGACCCGCAACGCCGAACTCGTCCTCGCCAAGCGCTACCAGCGCAAGGGGCCGGACGGCACGGTCCAGGAATCGGTCAAGGAGCTCTTCTGGCGCGTTGCCGCCTCCATTGCCGAGGAGGAGGCCAAGTACCCGAACTCGCCCTGGAAGGCGCCCGAGCTCGCCCTGGCCTTCTACAAGCTCATGACGAGCCTCAAGTTCCTGCCGAACTCGCCCACGCTCATGAACGCCGGCACGCCCCTGGGGCAGCTGGCTGCCTGCTTCGTCCTGCCGGTGGGCGACTCCATCGAGGAGATCTTCGACGCCGTCAAGTACGCGGCCATGATCCACAAGTCCGGCGGCGGCACGGGCTTTTCCTTCTCCCGCCTGCGCCCGCGCAACAGCATCGTCGGCACCACCGGCGGCGTGGCCTCGGGACCCGTCTCCTTCCTGCGCATCTTCAACACGGCCACCGAGCAGATCAAGCAGGGAGGCACCCGCCGCGGCGCCAACATGGGCATACTGCGCATCGACCATCCCGACATCCTCGACTTTATCCGCGCCAAGGAGAAGGAGGGCGAGTTCAACAACTTCAACCTCTCCGTGGGCCTCACCGAAGCCTTCATGGACGCCGTGGAGCAGGGCAGGGACTATGAGCTCGTCTCGCCCCGGACGGGCAGGGCCAGGGGCAGCCTCAACGCCCGCGAGGTCTTCAGCCTGCTCGTGAAGAAGGCCTGGCAGTCCGGCGATCCCGGCATCGTCTTCCTGGACCGCATCAACCGCGACAACCCCACGCCTGCCCAGGGCGAGATCGAGTCCACCAACCCCTGCGGCGAGCAGCCCCTGCTCCCCTACGAGGCCTGCAACCTCGGCTCTCTCAACCTCTCCCTCTTCTGCCGGGAGACGGGCGCAGGCCAGCGGGACGTGGACTGGGAGGAGCTTGGCGGCGCCGTGCGCCTTGCCGTGCGCTTCCTCGACAACGTCATCGACGCCTCCCGCTATCCCCTCGCCCTCATCGAGGAGAAGGTGAAGCTCAACCGCAAGATTGGCCTCGGCGTCATGGGCTTTGCCGACCTGCTCTTCAAGCTCGGCGTACCCTACGATTCCGAGGAGGGCATCGCCCTTGCCGAGCGCCTCATGGCCTTCATCGAGGACGAAGGCCACAGGGCGAGCGAGGACCTGGCCAGAGAGCGCGGCCCCTTCCCGGCCTTTCCCGACTCCGTCTTTCCCGCCAGGGGCGCCAAGCCCCTGCGCAACGCCACCGTGACCACCATCGCGCCCACGGGCACCCTCTCCATCATCGCCGGCTGCTCCTCCGGCGTAGAGCCGATCTTCGCCCTGAGCTTCACCCGCAACGTCATGGACGGCGAGCGCCTGGTCGAGCTCAACCCCGTCTTCGAGGAAGCCTTGAAGGACGCAGGGCTCCAAAGCCCCGAGCTCATGCAGGAAGTGGCGGAGCAGGGCGGCATCCAGTCCCTCCGGGCCCTGCCCGAGGAACTCCGCCGCGTCTTCGTGACCGCCATGGACATCGGCGCCTCCTGGCATCTGCGCATGCAGGCAGCCTTCCAGCGCCACACCGACAACGCCGTCTCCAAGACCGTCAACCTCGTCAATTCCGCTACGGAAAAGGACATTGCCGACATCTACTGGCTCGCCTACCGCGAAGGCTGCAAGGGCGTCACCGTCTACCGGGACGGCTGCAAGAGCGTTCAGGTCCTCGCCACGGGCAAGGGCCAGAAGAAGATGGACGGCCAGTCCCAGGCCAGGACCGCGCAGGAAGGGCCTGCCCAGGAAAAGCCTGCCCAGGACGCCCCCGGCGCCTGTCCAGCGTGCCCCGCGGCCTCTGCCGGCGCGGCGCCAGCCGACGACGGGCCTGCCGGCGACGCCAAGACCTCCGTGCGCCGGCGGCCCGACATCATGTACGGCTTCACCCAGAAGGTGCCCACCGGCCTCGGCGCCATGTACCTCACCGTCAACGAGCTCGACGGCAGGCCCTTCGAGGTCTTCGCCACCATCGGCAAGTCGGGCCGCTCCATCACCGCCAAGGCCGAGGCCATAGGACGCCTCGTCTCCCTGGCCCTGCGCTCGGGCGTGAACGTCAAGGACGTGGTCGCCCAGATCAAGGGCATAGGCGGCGAGCACCCCGTCTTCCGCAGCAAGGGCCTGCTCCTCTCCATCCCGGACGCCATCGCCTGGGTGCTGGAAAGCCACTACCTCAAGGACGGCAAGGCGGGCGGCACCGTGCAGGACATCGAAGACGGCCATCCCTGCCCCGAGTGCGGGGAGCCCCTGGTCTTCCAGGAAGGCTGCCTCTGCTGCCCTGCCTGCGGCTTCTCGCGCTGCGGATAGCGGAAGCCTCCGTCTGCAGACGGGCCCCTTTGCCCGGATCTCAACCCCGCGCAGGCATACCCCAAGGAGGCAGACATGCGCTGGACAACCCATCAGGTGGGGGCCGTTGGCCTCGCCCTGATGCTCAAGCTGCCGGCTGCCGGATTGCTGGCAGCGGCCCTTGGCGGCATACTGCCCGACCTCTTCGACCAGCGCATTGCGGCCTGCTTCCGCAGCCGCCAGAAGGCCTTCAACCGCATCCACCGGGGCTTCACCCACTGGCCCGGACTGTGGCTGGGGCTGCTCGCCCTGGCCCTCTGGCTCATTCCGCCCCAGTTCAGCACCCTCGCCGCCCCAGCAGCCCTTGGCCTTGCCGCCGGGGGCCTGAGCCACGTGCTGCTGGACATGCTCACGCCACAGGGCATCCCGCTCCTGCCCTTCACGCACAAGGGCCGGGTCTCCCTGAAGCTCTGCCGCACGGGCGGTCCTGGCGAATGGCTTTTTCTGGCAGCCATGCTCGCAGGCCTCGCCTTCTGGTTCCGGGAGAGCCTGCTCGACAAGGGGCTGGCAGGCACGCTGGCTGCGGTGCTGGGCCTCTAGGGATACGCTGATTAATTCAGCATCGGCTCAACAACCCTTCGATAATTCAATGGGTTAGTTCGGCCTTGTCGCTGAAAGATGCCTTTAATCAGCGCTTCCCTAGCCGCACTGGCGGAAGGGGCGCCCCCCGCCGGCAAAGGGTCGCCCCCGCGCTGGCAAGAGGGGGCCGCGCCGGCCCGGCATGCCAGGGCCAGCGCTGAAGCCTGCGCCAGGCTGCTGTCCTGGCTTTGCGCCCTTCCGCAAGGGATCTGCTACCGCCGGCCGCCTCCCCGGCGGTGCGGGCAGAGCAAGCGCCGTGCTTTACGGCGCGGCAAAGGCCTGCTATCGGAAGCCAGGCCCGGCATGCCGGGCGTCCTTCCTCCGGCATGCTCCCGCCCCGCAACGCGCAGGCGAACGACTGCCCTGCGCCAAGGAGTTTCCCATGAAGCGCATCTTCCTCTCCCTTGTCCTGCTCATTGCCATGGTCCTGCCGGCCTTTGCCACCGAATACTGGAGCGGCTACGACTCCTCAGGCCGCAAGGTCGAAGTCATCGTACGCTACGGCGACGAGCTCAAGGACGGCGCGGACGTCTTTGTCCGCGACTCGGGTTCGAGCACCCAGGTCGAAGGCACCGTCACCTCGATCAGCTGGGAAGGCGCCCGTCGCGCCACCGTCGACATCAGGACGAGCGGCGGCACCATCACCTGCGAGATTTCGCGCTGACCAGGCCCCGCGCTGGCCTAGCCGCCAGCCGGTCTGCGCTGGGCCCGAGCCTGAGAGGCCGCCGGACGGCGCTCCTGCCTCCGGCCCCTTCCCGCGACGGCAGTCCGGCATCCTCCCCTGTCCGCTCTGGAAGGCGTTCCTGACGGGAGCCCCCCTCCAGAGGGCAGATGTCCGCCTGCCGCGCGGGAGGGCTTCCTTGTCCTGCAGCCAGGATGGCGGCGCTCGCAGAACCAGGAGACCTGGCCCGTCTCGTTGTCCGCCACGACGGCCGCATGGTAGACCGTCCAGCCCTGGCCGGCGTAGGCCCCGCCGGCCCGCTCGGCCTTGAGCTTCTCCCCGGCCTCGCGCAGACGGCACGCCGCAAGACGGCTTTCGCCGGCAAATCCGAACGCGATGTAGTAGAGGCAGCGCCCGTTCTGGATGACCAGATCGGCGGCGCCGCTGGCAGCCCCGGGGTGCGCCGGCACGCCCGATCCGATCAGGAACGCATGGAACATCGAACGGTACCAGTCCCCGTCGCGCTGGGGCAGATCATCGTCCGGCAGATCGGCAAGGCTTGCGTTGAACTCCCGGGCAAGCGCCCCGAAGTCCTGCCTGTCCACAGCCTGTCTGACTGGATTGGCCATTGGATTATGCTGAATCATGGAATGTTTCCTCCCTGGCGCCGCGGGAGCGCCCGCTTTCCCTGTTCAGTGCGGAGCGGCCATGCCGCGCTGGCAACCTTCCTCCGCAACAAAGCATGCAGGTGAATTGGCAATGAAATCCGAGCTGACTGCGCAGTCAAAGGTCTGCAATGGAGACCCCTGACCATTGCAGTGCAAGGCAATGCGCCAGATTGCGCATGCACAGCCTCCCCTGCAGGAGGGAAAGTGCAGATGCCTTGCGTTCTGCCTGTCCGCTGACGGCTTCACTATGCATCTTTTGCGGACAAGGTCTACAGGGTGTTTCATGCAGCCCAGAAAAAAATGCGGGAGGCGAGACAAGGCCTGCCGGCATCTGTCTCGAGAGGCAGAACAGCCAACCTGTCGTGCGATGGAAAGATAGCGACTTGCTATGTTAGACGTGGCAGAAATTCCTGATAGTCGTTCTCACCGAGCCGCCGGCAGCGGAGGGAGGCCGGGAGCATAGCGGAGGGAGGCCGGGAGCATAGCGGAGGGAGGCCGGGAGCATAGCGGAGGGAGGCCGGGATCATGACCGCAGGGACCCAGGGCGCGGTGCCTGTCAACGCCGCAATCGACAGGCGGCCTTGCTCCTGCCGGGCAGGGCCGCAGGAAGGCATTGCCGGGCACAACATGCCAAGCCATGCTCTCCAGCCTGGCTCCCCAGCCCGGGATCGCAGCCCCAGGCCTTGCCTCGCCAGCACGCCAGTCCCCTGCCGCATCTGGCCTCCCCGCGAAAGCCCTCGGCCTCAGACGCCCGGCCACGGATGTCGGCAGAAGGGCTGGCCTGGCGCGTCCCTAGACGCCGTAGCCGCCTTCGAGCACCTTGCGCACGCCCTTGCCGGTCAGGGTGAAGATCTCGAAGCCTCTGCCCTCGTAGAAGCTGGAGGAGACGATGATCTCCATGACGCCGTCGCCGTTCACGTCGGCGCACAGCAGGAGCGCATGGCGCTGCCACAGGTCGTCCTGGGAGGGCCGGTCGGCGCTGCCGTCCTTCGTGCTGACCCAGCTCGCCACGGGCACCGTCGCCGTCTGGCCGTTCACGCTGCGCTCCAGCAGGATCACGGAGTACATGCCGCGCTTCTTGAAGCTCGGAAGGGGATCGTCCTCGCTCTTGCGCAGAAAGTCCTGGGCGCAGACGATGTGCTCGTCGATGCCGTCGCCGTCCAGATCAACGGCATGGACGCTCTCGATGCGGACCCTGGCGCCGGGAAGGCCCTGAGAGGCCAGATGCCTGGCGACCATGTCCTCAAAGCGCGAAAGACCGTCGCGCACCTGGCGCGCCTTGCGGGGCATGGCGTCGAAGCCGGCGCCGGGACCGCCGACGAAAAGGGCTGCATCGCCTTCGTACTGGCCCTGCGGCGTCAGCATGGGGAAGAAAGGAAACTCGTCCATGGGATTGCCGCTCTCCTGCTTTTCCGGGTCCTCGTTGGCCAGCATGCCCATGGTGCAGTCGGCGACATGCCCCCTTGCCGTGTAGAGCGCACCGTCCCTGCCGGGAATGGCGCGCGCCTCGCGCCAGCGGCGATCCTTCTGGAGCGTTGCCGCATCGACCCACTGGCCTTCAGCGTAAGCGCCGATCAGGAGCCCTTCCCAGCCTATGAGGACGGACTTGGCCGAGGGGGCCGGCCTGGCCTGTGCCTCGGTCTTGCCAGCCTCCCTAAGGGAGCCGGGCACGTAGCGCTTCTGGGGACGGCACTGGGCCGTGTAGTCATCAAGGGCCTGGACTAAGGCGTAGTCCACCGTCACGTTCCTTCCCCGAAGCTTCGAGGCCGCCGAGCCTCCTGCTTCGGCAAGCTCGGCGCTGTCCCCGGCGCCAAGCACGGCCAGCACCTCCACGGCGCGGCCGGAACTGTCCTGGAGGGAGATGAGCTTGTCGCCCGAGCCTTCGGGGCCATAGGGAAGCACGCCCTCGAGACGTCCCGTGACGGCGTTCTGCGCCTGGGAAAGCCGGCGCTGGGGGCAGGGCGGGAATGCGGAGCCGGCCGCCTGCGGGCTTCCGCCCAGCTCGAGGAGCTTCTCCTGGGCCTTCGTCCGGCCCTGCCTGGCTGCCGCCGCGTACCAGACCTTGGCGGTCTCCCGGTCGGGGCTGCCGAAGCCGTGCCTGAGGAAGAAGTTGCCCATGTCTTCGTAGCCAATGGCGCCGCCGTGCTCGGCCGCCGCCTTGTACCAGGCGTAGGCCTTGGCCGGGCTGGACGCCACGCCCACGCTGTTGAGGTAGCAGTCGCCGAGGTTGTGCATGGCAAGCACGCTTCCGCCCTTGGCGGCCTTGCGGTACCACTCAACGGCCTTTTCGTGGTTCCGGAGCAGGCCGTTCTGGCCCTTCTCGTACCAGACGCCGATGCGGTTGGCGGCCGCAGGATCGCCCCGGCTGGCCGCGGCCATTGTCGCCTCGAGATCCGGCGCCGCCAGGGCGCTTCCTGCCAGCAGGCCGAGGCCTGCGACCGCTGCAAGAGCGAATCGAATAATCATGGCATCCTCCTTGGTGTCGGCGCCCGCCATATCCGCAGGCACGGATGGCTGCGCCAAGGGCTGCAGGTGAAGCTGAAGTCGTGTCCGCGCCGCGCATCTGCACCGGGCACGCCTCCTTCTCCTGGCTGGCGGCAAGGTCGCCTGTCCTGGCTCTGACTGCCGCCGCGCCGTCCGGGGACGGCGGCCTGCGTCCCGCAGCGAGGCGGAACGCAGGCGCAAGGCTTTCGGATGGCGCCCCTGAAGCCTTTGCCGTAAGGCTGCAAGGCGCGCTCTGGCAGGGAGACTACTGCCGCACGAAGGGAATGGGATCGACGTTGGGGTCGTCGGAGGTGAAGACAACCAGCCTGTTGCCGTTGAGCTGATAGCCGACAGCCTCGGTCTGGCCCGAATCGTGCTGGAAGACGAGCTGGGTCTGGGTCAGCTGGAAGGTGCCTGCCGACGACTGTGCGCCATTCATGAAGTACACGAACCTGTTGCCGCTGAAGACGTAGCCGAAGCTGACCTGGTTCGACGACTTGGCCCAGATCCAGCGGCCTTCCAGCGGCGTGGCGCCGGGGCCGGACACCGGGGGCTGGGACTGGCTGGCCTGGCGCTGATAGGTGATGTAGTTCCCGTTGGCTCCGTACATGGAGAAGGACTGGCCCTGGAAGACGATGCGGTTGACGCCCTGCTGGCCGGCAGCCTGCCCCCGGGTTATCTGGTACTGCAGGCGTCCGTCGGGATAGTAGACGAAGTTGCCTTCCTCGACGGGCTGGCCGTTGAAGTACTGGACGTAGCGGGAGCCCTGGAACTGGAAGATCAGCTGGCCCTGGGGCGTCTGGGCGACCCAGGTGCCCTCAAGGGGGCTCTGCTGCCCGCCGAAGGACTGCTGTCCGCCGTAGGGGGGCTGTCCACCGTAGGGAGGCTGACCGCCGTAGGGAGGCTGTCCGCCGTAGGGAGGCTGTCCGCCCTGCTGACCGCCCCCGCCCTGGCGGGTGAAGCGCATGCTGCCGTCGAGGATCATGTTCGTGCCGTCCATGAAGCAGCGCCAGGTCATGGTTCTGCCGTTCTGGAACTGCACGCGAAGCTGGTCGCCGGCAAGAGTCCAGGTGCCTGCCATCTGCATGCCGTTCATGCTTAAGGCACAGGCATTGCCGTTGAATATGAAGACCATGGAGTTCTGGCCCTCCTGGTGGATCCA
>Ga0310691_10007802_pt1 | contig 11087 bp, 8 predicted proteins | sample 176DNAGHGlowgp2_FD_203887 | JGI IMG/M metagenome (GOLD analysis project Ga0310691, IMG submission 203887) | Sheep rumen microbial communities from Palmerston North, Manawatu-Wanganui, New Zealand - 1766 DNA GHGlow gp2 (v2) (version 2) | ecosystem: Host-associated > Mammals > Digestive system >... | reverse complement strand
TCGGGATCCTTGTAGGCGAAGGCGGCGCCGCTCTCGTCGTAGGCTTCCACGGTCATGCCCTTGAAGGCAACCAGCTGATTCTGATGGTCGATCAGCTCGTCCTTGCCCAGCAGATCGGTCACGTCCACGGGCTCGGCCACGAAGGCCTCGCCGCCCTCGACGAACTCGAAGGTGGCGTCGACGATCTCAACCTCGCCGGACCACTCGCCCTTGAAGCCGGTGACCTTGATCAGGGTGCCGGGCTCCAGCTTGGCAGCGTCCTCTTCGGAGCAGGCCATGTTGTAGATGAAGTACGCGCCATCCTGATCGGCGGCGTACACGGTCACCTGGTTGTCCCACCAGGACTGATGCGCCTGCACGTAGCACTCCACGGTCACGGCGTCGTCCACCGCGGCGGCGGCGTAGTCGGCATAGGTCATGGTCGCGGCTTCCTCAGCCAGCGCGAACGCGCACAGCACCAGGGTCAGCGCCAGAACAGCAGCCAGAACTTTCTTCATGTCTTTTTCCTCCTTGTCTGTAGTGGCGGCTCATGCCGCCTAAGGAACAAGTACATTATACTACGATTTGATTTTTATTCAATGAAAGTGGCGGGATTTAACAGGAATTTCGGAATTGGGGAGTGGGGGCAGAAGAGCCTTCCCCAAGGGGGAAGGCTCCTGGCGACGCTGTCGCTACTTTTTCTTCATCTTCCCGGCGATCGCGAAGGCCGCCAGCAGCGCCCACACGCAGATCAGCGTGATGATCAGCGCCTTCGACCCGGCGGGCAGGGGCCCCAGGTCGCCGCCGGAGGTCATGCCGCTGCGCCCGGAGGACTGGTTCAGCCGGTACAGGGAGGCCGTGTCGTCATAGAGCTTGGCGATGTAGGCGTCGTCCACGGTCTGCTTGCGGCGCACGGACTTGGTCACGCTCTCAACCAGCGAGCCCGCCGCGTCGCGCAGGGATGCCGAGCCGTTGAACACCGGCGTGGTGAAGGTGTTTTCCGTGTTGGAAAGCAGCAGCTGGGCCGCCTGCAGCTTGATGGGATAGTGCAGCGCGTCGCCCGCGTCGCTGTGCAGGTATTCCTGGTAGGCGGCGTCGCTTTGCGCCTTGGCGGTCACGGGCACATAGCCTTCTGTCTCGGAATAGGCGATCTGCACGTCGTTGGTCAGCAGGTACTGGGTGAACAGCCAGGACGCCAGCACCTCCTGGGGGTCGGCCTTGTTGAACACGCACACGCTGGGCCCCTGGGAGATCATTTGGGGGTGCTCCGGATCGAACTGGGGCACCATGCGCACGGCGGTTTCAAACTGCACGATGCTGTCCGGGCTGATGTCCACCAGCGGGGCGTCCGAGCCCATCCAGGTGGCGCCGGCGGTGCTGTCCACGGCGAAGATGCACTGGCCCGCGTTCAAAAAGTTGGCGGGATAGCTTGAGATCTTGAAGGTGGAGAACGCGCCGGTCTTGGCGTGGCCCGCGATTTGGGTCAAGAGGTCCTTGGTGGTGTCGTTTAAGATCAGTATTTCGCCCGCGTCGGTGGAGTAGGGCGCGTCCAGCTGCTTGAGCATCTGGATCATCATGTTGTCGGTGCTCTTGTAGATGAAGGGGATCATCACCTTCTGGCCGTTGACGGCGAAGGTGCCGTCCGCGTTCTTCTTCGTGGCGGCCTCGGCCACCTCCCACACGAAGTCCCAGGTCACCACGTCCGGAAGCTCGTAGCCCAGGGCCTCCACATAGGTCTTGTTGATGTACATGGCTTCGGTGGAGCGCATGTAGGGCACGGCGTAGGTGGCGCCGGAGAAGGCGCACTCCTCCAGGAACTGGGGGATCAGCTCGTCCTTCGTCGGACCGTCAAAGCGCACCTCGCTGCCGCCCAGGCCGTACCTGGCGTCGTCGAACAGCCCGTCCAGCGGCACCACCACGTTGTCGCCGGTCAGGTAGGTGGCGATGTGGTCCGGGTAGGTGACGCACACGTTGGGCGTGGTGTTGGTGGAGATGTTGGTGATCACATCGTTGTAGATGCGGCCGTAGTCGGTATACAGCTTCATGCTCACCGTGATGTTGGGGTAGAGGGCCTCGAAGTCCGCGATGGCCTTCTTGTAGATCTCGGTCTGGGTCTTGTTGGTGTCGTTCTTGGCCCAGAAGGTGATCTCATAGTGCTTGGAGGTGTCGAATTCCGCCGGCACCTCGAAGCCCGCGCGGCCCTTGCTGCCGTGACAGGCAGTGAGGGAGAGGGACAGGATCAGCAGCAAAAGCAGCAGCGACAAGGACCTCATCCGACCTCGCTTCGCTCGGCCACCTTCCCCATAGGGGAAGGCTTTTTTCAATTCCTCATTCCTCATTCCCAATTCCTCATTTTTCCGCATCATCCCTTGATCCCTCCCCTCGAGACACCGGCCATGACCTTGTTGCGGAACACCAGGAACAGCACGATCAGCGGCACGCTGATGACCACCACGGCGGCCATCATGGCGGGGATGTTCTCGCGGCCAAAGCCGTTTTCGCGGATCTCCTGGATGCCGTTGGACACCAGGAAGAAGGCGGGGTCGTCGGTGACCAGCCGGGGCCAGACGTAGCTGTTCCAGCACTCGATGACCTTCAATATCACGATGGTGATGATCGTCGGCTTGCAGATGGGCATCATCACCCGGGTGAGGTATTTGAAGTCGGTGGTGCCGTCCACCTTGGCGGCGTTGTACAGCTCGTCCGGGATCTGGGCGAAGTTCTCCCTGAGCAGGTAGATGTAGAACACGCTGGTCACGCTGGGCAGGATCAGGCCCGCGAAGCTGTTGCGCAGCCCCCAGTTGGTGATGGTCTGGTAATTGGTGATGATGACCAGCTCGTTGGGAATCATCATCAGCGCCAGGAACAGCGAGAACACCATATTCTTGCCCTTGAACTCCAGCCGCGCGAAGGCGAAGGCCGCCGGCACGATCACGATCATCATCAGCCCCGTGGTCACCACGGTGAAGATGATGGAATTCAGGAAGTACCGGGCCAGGGGCACCTCGGAAAAGGCGCTGACATAGTTTTCAAAGGTGGGCTGCAGCGTGAAGAACGTGGGCACGTACTCCCCGTTGTAGGCGCTGTAGCTCTTGACGGAGGTGAGCAGCATCCAGTAGTAGGGGAAAAGCACCATCAGCGCCCAGAAGGTGAGCAGCACATAGGTGATGATCTTCACCGTCGTCTTGCGGGCGCGGGAGGCGCGCTCGATCTGGTCAAAGGTATTGGACATCAGGCACACCTCCTCAATAATGGACGTTCTTTTTGCTGATCGACAGGTTGATCAGCGTGATGGTGAACACCACGGCGAACAGTATGATGGCCGCCGCCGAGGCGTAGGACGGATAGCCGCCGGAATCGCCGTAGAGCATGTCGTAGACATAGCCCACGATGGTGTTCATCTCCGCGGCGTTCAGGTTCGTGCCGAACAGGGCCACCGCGTCGCTGTAAGCCTTGAAGGCCCCGATGAAGCCGGTGATGACCAGATAGAAGATCATGGGGCTGATCATCGGCAGGGTGATCTTCCTGAAGATGCGGAAGGAGGACGTGCCGTCCACCTTGGCGGCGTTGTAGTAATCCTGGTTCACGGATGCCAGGGCGCTGGTGAGGATCAGCACCTTGAAGGGCATAACCACCCAGATGGTGTAGAAGCACAGCACGAACATCTTGGCCCAGTAGGGGCCGTCGATGAAGTCGATGGGGCCCTTGCCGAACCAGGCCAGGATCAGGTTGGCCAGGCCGTCGGTGTAGGCGGTCTTCTTGAACAGGATCATAAACACCAGGCCCACCGCCAGCGTGTTGGTCACGTAGGGCAGGAAGTACACCGTCTGATACAGCTTCTTCAGCGGCGTGATGCTGTTCAGCCCCACGGAGATGAGCAGCGCGATGATCGTGCTCAGCGGCACCGTGATGATGACCAGTATGAACGTGTTTTTCAGCGCCTGCAGGAAGTAGGGGTCGTGCAGCACGTAGGAGTAGTTGTAAAGGCCCACGCCGAAGAAGGTCTGGCTGGCGGAATTGTAGCCCTCCTCGAAGGAATACACAAACACGTCCACCAGCGGGTAGACCATGAAAAAGCCGAGGAACAGTATGGCGGGCAGCAGGTACAGCCAGCCCTTCAGATTGTTTTCCTTGCCCATATCACTTTACCTCGAATTCGATCCGGGTTTCTGTTTCGTGGTCGAACAAAAATACCTTGTAGGGCTTGAGGGTGAAGCGGACCTTCTTCGCGCCGTCGGCGGGGCGGTGCTCGGCGGAGATGATGGCGCGGATGGCCCCGGCGCCGGCGTTCTTTTCGTGGCCGCACACCACGCTGATGTCCCGGCCCATCACCTCCACGCCGGTGAGGTCGCAGGTGAAGGGGCCGTTTTCGTCGAGGATGAAGCCCTCCGGGCGGATGCCGGCCCACACCGCGCCGTCCGGCGCGCCGTTTACGTCCAGCACGGCCTCTTGGCCGATATACAGCTTCCCGCCCTTCACCACGCTGTCAAACACGTTGATGGGGGGCGTGCCCAGGAACTTCGACACGAACAGGTTGACGGGGCTGTCGTACACGTCCTGGGGCTTGCCGATCTGCTGCACCACGCCGTCCTTCATCACCACGATCATGTCGGAGATGGACATGGCCTCCTCCTGGTCGTGGGTGACGAACACGGTGGTGATGCCGGTGTCCCGCTGGATGCGGCGGATCTCCTCCCGGGTCTGCAGGCGCAGCCGCGCGTCCAGGTTGGACAGGGGCTCGTCCAGCAGCAATACCCGGGGCATCTTCACCACGGCGCGGGCGATGGCCACGCGCTGCTGCTGGCCGCCGGACATTTCGCCGGGCTTGCGCTCCATCAGATTTTCGATCTGCACCAGCTTTGCCGCCTCCATGACGCGCCGCTCCATCTCCTCCTTGGAGGGACGATCCGCGCCCTTCAGGTTCTGCAGCGGGAACATGATGTTCTCCCGCACCGTCAGGTGAGGGTACAGGGCGTAGCTCTGGAACACCAGGCCCACGCCGCGATTCTCCGGCGGCAGGCCGGTCACGTCGTCGTCGCCGAAGAAGATCTTGCCGCTGGTGGGCTGGATCAGGCCGCTGATCAGGTTCAGCGCCGTGCTCTTGCCGCAGCCGGAGGGGCCCAGCAGGCCGATCAGCTTGCCGTCGGGAATCTCGAAGTTGAAGTCGTTGACGGCGATCACCTCGTCGCTCGACTTCTTGTTGCGGCTGGGGAATTTCTTGGTCAGATTCTGCAATACGACTTTCATGGGCCTCATCCTCCGGTTGTGGTTGAGAGTGGTGGGTGAATACGGAAGCATTATACCATATAAACGGTGAATGGGGAATGGGGGAATTGGGGAAGGCCCCCGGTCAGTCTGCGCCTCCCGGCAGGTATCTCGGATCCCGCTGCATATTGGCGATGTCCAGCGCCACACGCTGCTCCAGGCCGTCGATGTCCCGAAGGTCCGCGTCCCACAGCTCCCGGTCGGCCAGGGCGGCGTAGGCCAGGGCCTCCGGCGGCATGTCGTGGGACAGGGTGGAAAACACCGCCAGGTCCTCCGGGCGATCCGCCAGCGCGTGGCGCTCGTCTCCCCGCAGCACCTCATACCGCCCCCTGTCGTCGGGCCGCGCGCCCGCGTACAGCATGATCGTCGCCGCCAGCGCGAAGGACAGCTTCCGGGGCGGCTCGAAGTTCTCCCGGGCCCAGGCGCGGATCAGCGGCAGCGCCGCGCTCCGGAACCGGCCCAGCAGCGGCGCGGCCACCCGCAGGATGACGTTGTCGTTCAGCGGGTTCTCGAACCGCTCAAAGGCGCGTATGACGTAGGGGGCGTCCTTGGCGCGCGAGACATCGTCCCGGGCGATCAGCTCCTCCATATAGGCCTTGCCCGCGAATTCGCGCAGCGCCTCGTCCTTCATGCAGTCCGAAAGGGTGTTGTGCCCCCGCAGCCAGCCCGGGGCCGCCAGCAGGAAAAGCCCGGCGTCGAACAGCCGCCGCTTTTGCTCCAGGGCGGGGGAGAGGTCGTCCACAAAGGCCACGCCCTCGGCTGCGTCCAGCTTCCAGCGCCGCCGGAAGGAATCGGGCGCCTGAATGGTCAGCTTGACGCCGGGTTCCACGAGGTGGATCATGCCGTCGGCGTAATTCATGCCCTCACACAGCCGGGCGGCCTCCCTGGCCTCGGCCCGCAGCGCGATGCCGTCGGAAAGGGCGGGGTGGAAGGCGCATTTTTCGGCGATGTAAGCCGCCAGCTCCGGCGCGCGTTCAAGCAGGCCCTCCCGCACGGCGTTCCCTTCCGTGTCGACGCAGAGGAAATCCAGCCCCGGCAGGCCGGCGTCCCGGCGCAGCTCCAGCAACCGCGCGGCCATATCCAGCGCCTCGGGCAGGTGGTTTTCCCCCAGGATGCCCAGCGCCAGGCCCGGGTCCGCCGCCAGGGTGTCGAGGTCGCCCGCGTCCCCGGCCCTCAATATCGCCTGGGGTACCTCCTCCCGGTTCACGCTCTTATCGCCCAGATAGCCCCGGGTGAACAGGGTGTACATGCCGTCCTGCTCGTTCAACAGCTGCGCCGGGTCCCGGCCCTCCGCTGCGCCGAGGCGCAGCGCGGCGATGCCCACGCCCGCCTGGGCGGCGTCGATCAGGCTGTCCACCACGCCCAGCAGGGTCTCGTCCAGGCCGAACTGCACGGCGTTCACCCGCGCGGGGAAGCGCTCGGGAATTTCATAGCGGCCCATCATGCCGCGGTTCAGACGTTGCATGGCAAAGTTCCTTTCCATCCAATAACCGCCATCAGTATAGCACAACCGGCCCTTCGACGCAATTTTGCGGGGCAAAAATGATATTAAAGTTGTGTTTGCGCGCGGTTTGTGGTAATATGTTGAGGACAACTGAGGAAAGAGGTTGGATTATGGAAGCGATATTGCAATTTGACAGCTCGATTCTGATGTGGATTCAGGACCATGTGCGCGTGGGCTTCCTGACCCCCATCATGCAGGTCATCACCCACCTGGGCGACAAGGGCGCCTTTTGGATCCTGCTGACGCTGGCGCTGTTGATCTACCCGAACCGCAGGACCCGCCGGCTGGGTGTGTTTTGCGGCTGCGCGATGGTCATCGGCCTGATCGTGACGAACCTGATCATCAAAAACTGGGTGGCCCGCCCGCGGCCCTATGACATCGACCATCCGCTGTTTCAGCGATTGACGCTGATCGTGGGCGCGGAGCACGACTACTCCTTCCCCTCCGGCCACACCACCAACTCCCTGGCCTGCGCCTGGGTGCTGTTCAGGAAAGCGCCGAGGAAGTGGGGCGTCAGCGCGCTGGTGCTGGCGATTCTGATCAGCCTGTCCCGGCTGTATGTGGGCATCCACTACCCCACCGACGTGCTGGGCGGCGCGGTGATCGGCATTGCCAGCGCGTGCCTGGCCATCTGGCTGGTGCCGAAGGTGGAAAGGAAGTTCCCGATCATCCGGAAGTTCTACGGGCCGAAGAAGCGGAAAAAGACCACCGCCAGCAAAAGGGCGGCGTGATCAAAAGGGGCTGTCTCAAAACGCGTGTTTTGAGACAGCCCCTATGAATTGCGCCTATGGCGCGCGGCGCCAATTCATTCATTTTGAGATACCCTTTATTTTTCCCATTCCCCGCCCGGTCGATGATGCCGCCCGGGCGATGGGAAAACAGCGATGGGGGGAAGATTCCGGTAAGGTTACAGCGCGTACAGCGCCCCGTACTTATCCTTCAAATAGTTCACATAGAAGCTGGGGTCGAAGGGGCCGCCGCAGGCGTTTTCCACCAATTCGCCGGGCGTGAGCAGCTGGCCGTGGCGGTGGATCTTTTCGCCCAGCCAGGCGGTGATGGGCTTCAAATCGCCGCCGCGCACCGCGCCCCACACGTCGAGGTCCTTCTGCATCTGCGGAAGCATCTGCGCGCCGTAGGCGCTGCCCAGGGCGTAGCTGGGGAAATAGCCGATGGCGCCGAAGGACCAGTGGCTGTCCTGCAGGCACCCGCGCCGGTCGTCCGGCACGGCGACGCCCAGGTACTCCTTGTACATCCTGTTCCACTCGCCGGGGATGTCCTCCGTCTTCAAATCCCCGCCGATCATGGCCTTTTCCAGCTCATAGCGGATCATCACGTGCATGGCGTAGGTCAGCTCGTCCGCCTCCGTGCGGATCAGCGAGGGCTCCGCCAGGTTCGCCGCGCGATACAGCTTCTCCGCGTCCACGCCGGCCATCTGGTCCGGGAACAGGGCCCTCATCTCCGGCAGCAGCACCTCGCAGAACGCGCGGCTGCGGCCGATGATGTTCTCGTAAAATCGGCTCTGGCTCTCGTGAATGGACATGCTGCTGCCGCCGGAGAGGACGGTGCCCTGCAGCTCGTCCGCCACGCCCAGTTCGTACAGGGCGTGGCCGCCCTCGTGCACCACGCTGTACAGGTTGGAAAGCACGCTGTCTTCATGGTAGTGGGTGGTGATGCGCACGTCGTGCTTGTTGAAGCCCTCGGTGAACGGGTGCTCCGTCTCGCCCACGGCGCAGTCGTCCCGGCTGATGCCCATGATCTGCATCACCCGGTCGGTGAACAGCTTTTGCAGGTGGATGGGGTAGGGCTGGTTCAGGAACGCCACGTCCGGGCGGGGCTTTTCGGCCACGGCCAGGATCACCGGGGTCAGCTCCCTGCGCAGCAGCGCGAAGAACGGGTCCAGCGTCTCATGGGACAGGCCCTTTTCGTAGCCGTCCAGCAGCACGTCATAGGCGGGCTTGTTCGCGTTCTTGCGCTGGGCGAACCGGCGGTTGTAGGCGACGATCCTGTCCAGGTACGGCGCGTAGGCCGGAAAGTCGCTGGCCAGCTTCGCGTCGTGCCACACCTGCATGGCCTCGGCCATCAGCTGCTGGTAGGCCATGAATTCGTCCGCCGGCACCAGGGTGAGGTCGTCCCGCTGCTCCTTGAGCACCTCCGCCCGGCGGCGGTCCGTCAGGGACAGCGCGTCCCGGTGGGCCAGGATCGTCTCCAGGATCTCCCCGGTTCGCTCGGCGGTGACCTTTTCGTGGACAATGCCGCTCAAAAAGGCCATGGTCTCGCCCCTTGCGGGGGCGGAGTTGCGGGGCGCGACGGTCTCGCCGTCGTAATTCAGACAGCCGAGGGCATGGCTGTAGCAGCGCAGCTCGGCTTCCAGCGCCTTCAGCGCGGACAGGGCTTCGGTCAGGTTCATAGGTCGTTCCTCCTGGAAAGGTTTTGATGTTTGTTCTCGCTTATCCAAACTCGTACTCGTCGTCCCGCAGCATTTGCAGGCTGTAGGCCATGACGACCACGTCGGGGTGATATTGTTCGATCCACTCCTCCAGCGACTGGGAGTTCTGGCGCAGGTCGATGCACACCATCTGTCGGGCCATCAGCGACATAAACGTACAGATGGGGGCGCTGTAGCTGTCCTTGAGCACCATGACGGTGAAGTCCGGCGCGTCCGGATTGGCCAGCAGGTCATAGACCTCCACCTGGCCGTAGTAGGTATAGGCGTAGGTGTTCCAGGTCTTGCCCGGCTCCGGGTCCAGCCGGTCGGCGCGGGTCACGGCCTCGCGGAAGCTGCCCTCGCCGTGGCCCACGGTGGAGCCGCGCTTGTAATCGCGGGTGATGTTGGTTTCATACTTGGGCCAGTATTCCACGATGTCGTCCGGCTCCACCTGGCTCACGCCGATGCGCTGGCCATACTTGCCCAGGAATAGCTTTTCGTGGGTGAGGGTGTTCAGGTTTTCAAGGTCCAGCCGGGTGGGGTCCAGCTTCGCGCCGGTCATGTCGTTGATTTCGACCGCGATGCGCTGGGCCATGGTGATGGCGGCCAGGGTGGACCAGTGCTGGTCGGTGACCATCAGCAGATCGTCCATGTCCCGCCCGCAGTTGGGCAGCACGTCCCGGCTGTCCAGCGTGCGGATGCCGTTTTTCCTCAGGCATGCCAGTGCCTCGTCCGCCATCTGGGCGGAGTGGTCCAGCGCGGCGTATTCCGAGGGCAGGTTTTCCGGGTCGTAGAGGGTGGGATGTTCATACACGAACAGGAACGGCAGATCCTTCAGCGTGGTCTGCCGCAGCTTGACGATGTCCTCCGCGTTGCGCTCCAGGGACTTGTAGGCCTGCAGGTCGTACAGATGGCCGTCGTTCAGCCGGATCATGTTCTGTTTGCCGGTGTTGATCACCTTTTTGCCCAGCGCGTATTGGAAGGCGGAGTTGGCGTAGCCCATTTCGTCCTTCAGCCACATCACCTCCGCGATTTTGGAGGTAAAGCTGTTTATGCGGGCGGCGAAGCTGTCCAGCGGGGTGTGGCGCTTGGGCAGCTTGGCACGCAGCTCCGGCGTCATGCGCACGGATTCCAGCAGATCCGCGTGGCTGTTGACAAGCATGGCGACAAACGCCGTGAATATAAAGCCCAGGAACACCACCGTCAGGATCCCGGCGGTGACGCGGGTCAGGGTTTTGGAGGGGGTTTTTGCTTCTTTCATGGTTTTCCTTTCGGGGGGGTTCATTCCGTCACCAGCTTGACGATCATATTTGTCATCGTGTCCATATCCTCCACGGCCACGCATTCAAACCGCCCGTGGCAGTTCATCCCGCCGGTAGCGATGTTGGGGGTCGGCAGGCCCATGTAGGTCAGCCGGGAGCCGTCGGTGCCGCCGCGGATGGGCTCGCTCCAGGGCTCGACGCCCACGGCGCGATAGGCCGCCTCGGCCCGCTCCACGATCTCCATGCGCTTTTCGATCAGCTCGCGCATGTTATAGTAGGAATCCCGGACTTCCACCTCCACCGTGCCCGGGCCGTACTTGCCGTTCAGGTAGGCGGCGATGCCCTGGAACTGTGCCTTGCGGGCTTCGAACCGCGCGCGGTCGTGGTCGCGGATGATGTAGTTGAGCGCGGCCTGATCTGCCGCGCCGGCCATGCTGGCGAGGTGGAAGAAGCCCTCCCGGCCCTCGGTGTGCTCCGGGCGCTCCTGGGGCGGCAGCATGCCGGCGAACTCCATGGCGACCAGGCTGGCGTTGACCATGATGTTCTTGGCGCTGCCGGGGTGCACGCTGCGGCCGTGAACCGTGACCTTGCCGCTGGCGGCGTTGAAGTTTTCGTAGCTGATGCCGCCCACGGCGCCGCCGTCCACGGTGTA
>Ga0310691_10007799_pt1 | contig 11090 bp, 10 predicted proteins | sample 176DNAGHGlowgp2_FD_203887 | JGI IMG/M metagenome (GOLD analysis project Ga0310691, IMG submission 203887) | Sheep rumen microbial communities from Palmerston North, Manawatu-Wanganui, New Zealand - 1766 DNA GHGlow gp2 (v2) (version 2) | ecosystem: Host-associated > Mammals > Digestive system >... | reverse complement strand
TGATATCGTGCCCGATGAAGAGCCGAACTGCTTGCTGATTATCTGAAACTGCGCCTGTACTCCCGACAGATTGCTTACCGTTGCCGCTGCCTTGTCGAGAATACTCTTTGCGCTCTCAGCGTGAGCAGAGGTATTAAATGATAATGTATAAATGATAAATGATAAACTAATAAAGAGTATTCTTTTCATTATTCTCAATTTTTGTTATTATCTTAGATTTGCCAACAAGTTGTTCAGACTATTCTCGTCCTGAATCATCACCTCACGAGGCTTACTGCCCATAGCAGCGCCCACCACTCCAGCCTTCTCCAACTGGTCCATCAGACGCCCTGCACGGTTATAGCCGATGGCAAACTTACGCTGTATCAGTGATGTCGAACCGCTCTGGTTCAGTACTATCAGTCTTGCTGCGTCATCAAACAGAGGGTCAAGATGCTGCATGTCGACATCCTTGTCGCCTCCGTCACCGAAGTCTGCCTCTGGGGTGTCAGGCTCAGGTAGTTCAAATGGCATATTATAGCTCTGCTGGTCTGAGATAAAGTTGTTTATGCGTTCCACCTCAGGAGTGTCGACGAAGGCACACTGCACACGAACAGGCTCTGCGCCATTTAGGAAGAGCATATCTCCACGTCCTATCAGCTGCTGGGCTCCTGTACGGTCAAGGATGGTCTTTGAGTCGATGCCTGCCGATACCTTGAAAGCGATACGTGCAGGGAAGTTGGCCTTAATGTTACCTGTGATGATGGTTGTGGTAGGTCTCTGTGTGGCAATAACCATGTGTATACCTACGGCACGTGCTAACTGTGCGATACGAGCTATCGGCAACTCTATCTCCTTACCTGCTGTCATGATTAGGTCGCCGAACTCATCGATGATAACCACGATATATGGCATGTATCCGTGACCTCCACGTGGTGGTATACGGCGCTCGATAAATTTCTTGTTATACTCCTTGATGTTTCTCGCGCCAACTTCCTTGAGCAGGTCATAACGGGTGTCCATCAGTTTACAGAGTGAGTTAAGTGTGCGTACCACTTTCGTTACATCTGTGATGATTGGATCAGCATCCTCATCGGGCACCTTGGCAAGGAAGTGGTTGATAAGCGGATTATAGATGGAGAACTCAACCTTCTTCGGGTCTACGAGTACTATTTTCATCTCTGCCGGGTGCTTCTTATATAATAAAGAGGTGACGATGGCATTCAGACCAACAGACTTACCCTGACCCGTGGCACCGGCTACGAGCAGGTGAGGAGCCTTTGCGAGGTCGAACATAAACACCTCATTGGTGATGGTCTTACCTATAGCACAAGGTAGTTCCATCTGACTCTCCTGGAACTTCTTCGAGTTAAGTATCGATTCCATCGACACAATCGAAGGTTTGGCATTTGGTACTTCGATACCTACAGTGCCTTTGCCAGGCATAGGGGCGATGATACGTATGCCGAGTGCAGAGAGCGAAAGGGCGATATCGTCTTCCAATGAACGTATCTTTGTAATACGGACACCAGGAGCAAGAGTTATCTCATACAGCGTGATGGTAGGACCTACGGTAGCCTTAATGCTGCTTATCTCTACTCCAAAAGTACGAAGCACGTCGACGATACGGTTCTTGTTGGCATTTTGCTCAGCCATATCGATATATGGCTTGCCGTCGTTCTCGTATTTCTTCAGCAGATCGAGCGTGGGATATTTGTAGTTCTCCAAGTCGCGTTTGGGGTCATAGGGCTCGAGGTCATCGAGTGCCGAGGCCAAGCTGCTTTCGTCGGCAATCTCGTTATCGCCTTTGGCAATCTCTACCTCCATGTCGAGGTCTTTGCCGTCGGCCTTAGCTGTTTTTGTGGGCTTCTCGGTTTCTGCGATTTCATCGGTTTTATATCCTTCGTCGATGACTACTGTATTGCCGTCGTCGTGGAACTCCACAATCTGTGTTGCAGGGTCGTCGTATACAAGTCCTTTGTCTTCAGACTGTATCTGCTCGTCGATGGAATTGTCGGAATCGCCTCTGCCTGTTGTCACGTGGAATTTTACCTGATTGAGAAACTTTGATGGATTCAGTATTCTGCGCACGAAATATATCGTCTCCGCACTTATCCATGTAAGGAATCCTAGTGCTGTGAGTGCGAGCAGGATTGTCAGGCCAGGTGCACCCACAAGGTTCTCTATCCACTGACAGATGAATATGCCGTGATCGCCTCCGGGATTGTAGCAAGCGTCGATGAATAGTGGCGACAGAAACTTAGCCAAAGTTACTGACCCCCAGATCATTACTATCATCATCGAAAAGAACCACTTCAGCAAGTTTACCCTGTATGCCTTAATGAGATGCACTCCAAGGAGAATGAGGAATGCGGGGATAAGGAATGACGTTAGTCCGAAGCATCGTTTTATAAAGTACCACGACATGTATGCTCCCAATTTTCCGCATGTGTTGGCAAACGTGACACTGGTATCCATCAGCTCTCCCTTGCGTGGTGACTCTATCATCGTCTGATCGGCTGCTCCTGTGGTGAGATAAGATATGAATGCGATTATCATATATACCGCCATCGCGATGATAAGGAACCCGACAAAGATCCATAAAATCTCGTTGTCGAAGATATTCTTCAGCCCCAGCACCTCGCTGAAACTCGATGCGCTCTTTGACCGCTTTTCGTTCTTCTTTTTTGCCATAATAGGTTTATATTTCTCAATTTTCGTGCAAAAGTAGCGGAAAAATCCCAAATTTCATCATATTTTATCGATTTTTTTGTATTTTTGCACCCTGATAATGAAAAAGATCATTTATAACAGATTTTTGAAAGAGTGGTTGGCAGACTTACCGAAGGTCACTTATGATAAGCCGATTTTCGTAATTGTCTCTCCAAATGATACGGAAAAGGCAGTCAATTACTTGTTGTCGATGCCGATTTTGGGTGTCGATACGGAAACTCGTCCATCCTTTAACCGCAATCAGCAGTTCAAGTGCTGTCTCCTTCAGGTTGCAACAGAGCATAATTGCTTTCTGTTTAGATTGAATTTTACTGGTATGACACCTGCAATTATACGTCTGCTAGAGGATACAAACGTTCCTAAGATAGGTCTTTCTTGGCATGATGATATACGTGCACTGAGACAGCTTCGTGAATTTAAGCCAGGATGGTTTATTGATTTACAAGATCATATGCGGGAAATAGGTGTTGAAGATCTAAGTCTTCAGAAGATGTATGCTAATCTTTTTGCAGAACGGATAAGTAAGACAGAAAGACTGTCAAATTGGGAACGTGATGTGCTCACTTCCAAACAGAAGAGTTATGCTGCTATAGATGCTTGGGCATGCATACGTCTTTTTGAGGAATTGAAAGAGCTTGAAAATACAGGAAACTATGAACTTCACAGCGTGGAGACAGAATTGGAAATTGAAGAAGATTTAAGAATATATGAAGAACTTGCAGCTCAAAAGGGGCAAGGAGGATAGTCTCCTTCGTTTCCATCCGTGGGTTTTCTCCGGTGCTATTCAGCATATCGATGACGGTGTTGCTGATGGAGATGTGGTAAGGGTAGTAAAAAACGATGGAAGTTTTATTGCAGTAGGCCATTATCAGGCCGGTTCCATTGCTGTACGTGTGCTATCTTTCCGTGATGTTGCTATCGATGCTAAGTTTTGGCATTCGCGATTGGCTTCCGCTTTTGCCATGCGTAAGGCAATAGGAATTGCTTATAATCTCCAGAATAATACATATAGGCTTGTTCATGGGGAGGGTGACCATTTGCCAGGACTGATCATTGATGTATATGGCAAGACCGCTGTAATGCAGGCTCATAGCATAGGCATGCATCTTAGTCGCGTAGAGATAGCCGAACAGCTTGTAAGTGTTATGGGAGCCCGTATTGAGAACGTCTATTATAAAAGCGAAACCACTCTGCCATTTATGGATGATATGGAGAATGGATTCCTGTTTGGAGGATCGGATGATAATACTGCTGTTGAGAACGGACTGATGTTTTATGTCGACTGGCTAAGAGGACAAAAAACGGGATTCTTTGTTGATCAACGTGAGAATCGAGCATTACTTGAACGTTTTGCTGAAGGGAAAAAGGTCCTCAATATGTTCTGTTATACTGGTGGATTCTCGTTTTATGCCATGAGAGGTGGTGCAAAGCTGGTTCATTCTGTTGACAGTAGTGCTAAGGCTATAGAACTGACCAATCGTAATGTGACACTTAACTTTCCTGGTGATTCACGTCATAAGGCTTTTTGTGAAGATGCATTTAAGTTTCTCGAACAGGCGGGTGACCAGTATGACCTGATAATCCTCGACCCGCCTGCATTTGCCAAGCATCGTGGAGCATTACATAATGCTTTAAAAGGTTATACCCGTCTTAATATGAAAGCTTTACAGAAAATTCAACCTGGAGGAATACTATTTACTTTTAGTTGTTCACAGGTAGTTACAAAGGATCATTTCCGTAATGCAGTCTTTACAGCTGCTGCTCAGGCCCGGCGTAAGGTCCGCATCCTACATCAGTTACACCAGCCAGCCGATCATCCTATCAATATATACCACCCTGAGGGAGAATATCTTAAGGGAATGGTACTCTATGTAGAGTAATATGAATAATCTGAAACTTCAAGTGGCCAAATTTATTCGTAGTCAACAGTTGCTGTCTGCTGATGGTTTGCATCTTGTTGCTCTCAGTGGAGGTGCCGACAGCGTTGCTCTAATGCTTGTTTTGAAAGCTTTAGGTTACAGAATAGAAGCAGTACATTGTAATTTCCATCTTCGTGGCGAGGAGTCTGACCGCGATGAACAGTTTGTGAAAAACCTCAGTAGTCGTGAAAATATACCTCTGCATTTAATTCATTTTGACACAAGAGAATATGCTGATTTACATCAAGTAAGCATTGAGATGGCAGCACGTGATCTCCGTTATCATTATTTTTTCCAATTATTAAAGGATATAGGTGCTGATACGGTTTGTGTGGCTCATCATCGTGATGATGCTGTAGAGACGTTGCTTATGAATCTTCTTCGTGGCGCTGGAATACACGGTCTCACAGGTATTCGTCCTCGTAACAGACATGTTGTGCGTCCTTTGTTATGTGTTAGTCGTAAGGAAATTCTTATGGCTTTGAAAAGTATAGGACAAGAGTATGTAACAGATTCTTCTAACCTTGAGACGGAGGTGTTGCGTAATAAGATTCGCTTGCAACTCATACCATTACTTGAGCAACTTAATCCTTCTGCATCAGAGAATATATTCAGAACGTCATTCTTCCTCTCTGAGGCAGAGAAAGTCTATAATGCAAATTTTAAAGTACCAGGTGAAAATCTTTCGATTTCATCGTTATTAGAGTTACCTTCCCCACTAAGTTTGTTGCACGAATGGCTATCACCACTTGGCTTTAACCGTACCCAAATGTTTGAGATACTCGAATCTTCTATTTCAGGTATGTCTGGTAAGGAGTTCAATTCGAAGACTCACACTCTAGTCATAGATCGTGAGAATATTTTTGTAGAACCGATAAAACCTCCGATGAAACCGTTCATCATCCCAGAGACCGGTCTTTACTATATTGATGAAACAATATCTTTGCGAGTTAGTATATTAAATAATTCCAACGAGATCAGTCGTGAACCTTATATTTGCACTATCGATGCAGATAAGGTTAAGTTTCCACTGACTCTTCGTCCTGTATGTCAAGGTGACAGATTTGTTCCTTTCGGTATGAATGGTTCGAAACTAATATCAGATTTCCTGACAGACCAGAAACTGCCTCTTATTGATAAGCGCCATCAGTTATTGCTTGCCGATGTTACTGGGCTGATTGTTTGGGTTGTAGGTCTGCGTACTTCGAACATTTGTCGAGTAACTTCATCCACCTCTTTTATATTGAAGATTGAGAAAAAATAACAGATATGACATTAAAAGATTTCTTATCCAAGAACGATCATTTTGCAGCTAATAGCGGATGCGTTTTAAAAGAGATACGAGAAGGTTATGCTTGTGCAGAACTTCTTGTAAGGTCTGAGCATTTGAATGCAGGAGGAGTTTGTCAGGGTGGAGTTTATTTCACATTAGCAGATATCGCTCTTGCAGCAGTTATGAATAGTCATGAGGGTACAACCTTCGGCATAGAGAATAATATTATGTTCCTTCATAGTGCCAATGTAGGTGACAAGCTGACTGCTGAGGCTATGGAGGTGTATAATCATCATAAGATTCCATATGTCGAGGTACGAATCACCAATCAGTTTGGCGAATTATGTTGTGTGGTGACAGGACTGGCATATCGAAAATCACAAAAAATGCCAGTTGATGGATTAATGTAATTTTTATCTAAATATACAATGAATAAAAATTTTGGGAGTATGATTATTGCAACTGTTGCTATGTGTGGATGTGTTGCAAACAATGGTAAAGCGAAAGGAACAGAGAAAAGTGCTGTAGTTGAGACCGTTGATGTGGATAAGAAAGTACAGGATTCTGCTGTTGAGGCTCCTGTATTTACCCTTAATGACCTTGATGGTAAACCTTTCGAGCTAACTTCCTTGCGCGGTAAGTATGTTGTCCTTGACTTTTGGGGATCTTGGTGTATTTGGTGCATTAAAGGTTTCCCTAAGATGAAAGAGTATTATTCAAAATATTCCGGTAAGTTCACAATATTGGGTATTGACTGTAATGATAGTGAGGAGACTTGGAAAGATGCTGTAACAAAACTAAAACTGCCTTGGAAGCATGTTTACTGTCCGAAGGATTCTAAAGTCCTTGAAGAATACGGGATTCAAGGTTTTCCAACGAAGATAATCGTTGATCCAGACGGAAAAATTGTAAATACCATTATAGGCGAAGATCCTGCATTCTATTCTATTCTCGACGACTTGTTTGGTAATTAATAAAATTGGGAGCTTAGTTTATGAAGAAGGTTTATAAGGCACATATTCTTTTTACAAAAGAGCAGAGTTGTTTTGAGGTGATTAGAAATGGTTATGTAGCTGTAGAAGATGGTGTCGTGACAGGTGTATCTGCAGACTTAAAGTCGTTGGACAGTTTAGATGCTGAGGTTATAGACTATGGTGATAAATTGCTCATTCCCGCGATGAACGATGTGCATGTGCATGCTCCACAGTATCGTAATCAAGGTATTGCGATGGACCTCGAACTGCTGCCCTGGCTACAGAACTATACTTTCCCAGAGGAATCGAAATATGCCGACATCAGTTATGCAGAGCGAATGTATCGTAGATTCGTTCACGACCTATGGCGTTTTGGTACCATGCGAGCCATAGTCTTTGCTACCGTTCATACGGAGAGCACACGTGTGCTTATGAAACTGTTCTCTGAGGCAGGCATGGGTGCTTTAGTCGGTAAGGTTGACATGAACCGCAACTGCCCAGACACACTTGTTGAAACTGTTGAAGAGGCCATCAAAGGTAATGAGTCACTTATCTGCGAATATAACGATCCCAAAGGCTTGGTACATCCTATCATCACTCCACGCTTTATTCCATCGTGTACACCTGAACTTTTGAGAGCCTGTGGAGAACTGGCTCGGAAACACCAGTTGCCCGTACAGTCTCATCTATCAGAAAATCTTTCTGAGATAGAGTGGGTGAAGGAATTGGAGCCTGGAAGTCAGAGCTATGGCGATGCTTATAACCGTTATGGTCTTTTCGGACAGACCCCCACAGTAATGGCGCATTGCGTATGGACTACAGGTCTTGAGTTTGAGCTAATGAAAAGAAATCAGGTGATGGTGGCTCATTGTCCTACATCTAACCTGAATATTGCATCGGGGATGGCTCCTATCCGCACATTCCTTGATGAGGGTATACCTATTGGCTTGGGAAGCGATATAAGCGGGGGGCACGATTTGAATATATTGCGAATGATGGTTTATGCTATTCAGGTAAGCAAGATGCATTACCAGCAAAACAATGATAAAGCGTTCCTTACTTTGCCAGAGGTGTTCTGGATTGCTACAAAGTCGGCAGGCCGTTTGTTTGGCAAAGTAGGTAGCTTTGAGCCTGGGTATGATTTTGATGCATTGGTGATTGACGATAGCGACCTTAACTTCGACAACTATTCGCTCCTACATCGTTTGGAACGTTATATATATCTTGGAGATGACCGTCAAATTGTTCACCGTTTCTGTCGAGGAAAGGAAATTGCAGAACCATCGATATAGACATGAGGTATTTCATTACATTCAGTTATGATGGGACAAACTATCATGGTTGGCAGATTCAACCAAATGGTATGTCTGTACAGGAGAAACTTCAGTGGACGCTGTCTACCTTGTTAAGAGAGGAGATAGCAGTCACTGGTGCTGGACGAACCGATGCTGGGGTGCATGCTAGGATGATGGTGGCTCACTTTGATGTGGATGTTGTGACTTGGACGATTGAGGAGCTGGTGTATAAACTTAACAGGCTGTTGCCAAAGGATATCGCTGTGCAGAAGATAGAGAAGGTGAGTGACGACTTGCATGCGCGTTTCTCAGCAAAGTGGCGCACATATCATTATTACATCCACACCCGTAAAGACCCGTTTGAGAGGGCATTTAGCTGTGAGATACACTATCCGCTGGACTTCGCTAAGATGAACGAGGCTGGCAGGATATTATTAGAGTATAAGGATTTCAGTGCTTTCTGTAAGGCAGGAGCTGATGTGAAGACTACGCTCTGTGAGGTGACAAAGGCAGAATGGATACGGACATCGGAGACAACCTGGTATTTTGAGATAACGGCAAACCGATTCCTTCGCAACATGGTAAGGGCCGTGGTGGGTACACTCATTGATGTAGGCAGAGGCAGACTCATGCTCAACGACTTCAGAAAGGTGATAGAAGGCAAACAGCGCTCAGATGCTGGAGAGTCGATGCCTGGCAATGCGCTCTTTTTGGAAAATATTGTTTATTAAGATATGTGGCTGGTTTTAGCTTTTATGTCGGCAGCGCTCTTGGGTTGCTACGACTCGTTTAAGAAACAGGCACTCCGTGAGAACGCAGTGATACCTGTATTGTTTCTCAACACACTCTTCTCGTCACTGATATTCCTGCCGTTCATAATCATGAGCGGCACATCACATATCCTTGATGGTGGTATTTTCCATGTTGCTTCTGGTGGATGGGAGATGCATAAGTATATCCTGATGAAGGCTCTGATTGTACTAAGCAGTTGGATTCTCGGATATTTCGGTATGAAACACCTGCCACTGACGATTGTTGGTCCTATCAACGCCACAAGACCCGTGATGGTCCTTGTGGGTGCGCTTCTAGTGTTTGGTGAACGGTTGAACGTATGGCAATGGATTGGTGTGCTGCTGGCAGTGGCATCATTCCTCCTGCTTAGTCGCAGTGGTAAAAAGGAAGGTATCGACTTCAAACATGACCACTGGATATATATGATTGTTGGCGCTGCCGTCTTGGGAGCTATCAGCGGACTTTATGATAAATACCTTATGGCACCGGCAGAGAGTGGAGGCGTGGGGCTTGACAGGATGATGGTGCAGTCATGGTATAATATCTACCAGTGTGGTATGATGGGTGCGATGCTCTGGCTGTTGTGGTGGCCTAAACATGAGCAGACGACACCCTTCCACTGGTCGTGGTCGATATTTAGTGTGAGCCTTTTTCTTTCAGCAGCCGACTTTATGTATTTCTATTCGCTGAGTATGCCAGACGCTATGATAAGCATCGTGTCGATGATACGCAGAGGCAGTGTGATAGTTAGTTTTATGTTTGGAGCTATGTTCTTCCACGAGAAGAACCTTAAAGAAAAGGTGTTCGACCTGGCACTTGTACTATTAGGAATGCTGTTCCTCTATATCGGCTCGCACTGATTATCCGCGCCAAATCCAGTGGAACAGTTTGTTTAGCCAACTGATGGAACAACGGAACCATCGATAAGTTGTTACTGGCTTACCTCCAAAACGTAAGATAAACTCCCGAAAGGGATTTTTTTGGAAAGGTAGACCAACATCAAGGAAGTTGATGTGTTGGTAGCCTTTTTCGTGTGCATATTTTATTGCATGCCAAATTGTCACTGCATCTGGATGAATATGGACATAAGTCTTGCGACGGAAGGCTGAATACCAAAGAAAAGCATCAACGTCATCATAGACACACGCAGAACAGCCAATAACACGATTATGGTATTTGGTTACAAAGAGCTGGCAACGGCTACTATCCCGTAGTTTTGTAAAATAGCTACTGTCAGGGATGTAGCGCTTGGGCTTGAACCAGTGATGTTGGCGCAAGAGCTTATTAAAGTCTCGGAGGTCATCTTCTGTCTCTACAGTGTTACAAGTTACTCCCTTGGCATAGGCACTCTCTATGCGTTTCATCATCTTTTCTGTTATACGTTCCTCGGGAGTCTTACTATGTAATGAGTTGTGTATGCTCATCCACTTAACAGGGAAGAAATCCGATTGCCTGAACTGACGATACGCAAACATTTTCTGACTGAGATCACTTACTTCTATGTAAAGACACCTATTGTTGAGCTTTCGTGTGATAGCCGACAGCATTTCACCGAAAAGTTCGTCACGACGATATTTGCTCTCGACATATTCTCCTTCTCCCATTATTCTGCAGTGCATAAAGAATAATGGAGGGAAAAAAGATGTTCGGTATCTCACCACGGCAAGCAGATGACTCACTACCCGACCAGACTCATCAGTACACACAGCCATATAAGGTTTCATCTTAGGAGTGGAGGCACTGATCAGAAACAACTGTCGACTGTGAAAGAAATTGCTCTCTTCCACCTCTGGCATCCGGTCTATGCGACTATAAATATTGGTCTTTATACCATTCATGCTACAAAAATACAAATAATTTTGTTTCTTCCCAAAAAAAAACGTAACTTTGTGGCAAAAATAATAATTTGGTTATGACAGAATTTAAAGATTTAGTACAAATACGCCGTAGTCATCGTAAGTTTAGTGATAAGGAAATTGACCCGGAAGATCTTAAACTTATTCTCCGTGCCGGTCTTATGTCCCCAACCTCAAAGAGTCAGAGAGCATGGCATTTCGTGGTGGTGGAAGACAAGATGGACTTGGAGAAACTTGCTGATGCCAAGAACCAGGGAAGTCTGTTTCTG
>Ga0310691_10007798_pt1 | contig 11091 bp, 5 predicted proteins | sample 176DNAGHGlowgp2_FD_203887 | JGI IMG/M metagenome (GOLD analysis project Ga0310691, IMG submission 203887) | Sheep rumen microbial communities from Palmerston North, Manawatu-Wanganui, New Zealand - 1766 DNA GHGlow gp2 (v2) (version 2) | ecosystem: Host-associated > Mammals > Digestive system >... | reverse complement strand
TCGATCTGCCTGCTGCTGTTGTCGATGGTAATGTCTATCGCGTTCTGAGTCGCCATTTTGGTATCAATACTCCCATCAATTCCACAGAAGGAAAGAAGGAATTTGCTCTGTTGGCTCAGGACTTACTACTCCCCGCCCTTGATAGGGAAAGGCTACGGGTAGGCGAGCATCGCTCGGGAATGGGGATGGGGTCAGGTCTTTACAACCAGGCCATCATGGACTTTGGCGCTATCCAGTGCACACCATCCAGTCCTGACTGTATAAACTGTCCATTGATGGAATCGTGTGTGGCATTCCGTGAGGGTAGGGTAGCCCAGTTGCCTGTGAAACTCAAGACGCTGAAGGTCAAGGAACGTCGACTGACATATGTCTATGTGCGCTATCAAAACATGACGGCAATCCATCGTCGTGGGGAGGGGGATATCTGGCAAGGACTCTATGAGCCCCTCCTCGCCGAACAGGTGCCAGAGGGAGCTGTGTTGCTGCGTCAGGGCGTAAAGCATGTATTGACTCATCGCATCTTAAAGGCTGACTTCTGGTTATGGGAATCAGCAGAGCGCCCGGAACTTCCTAAGGGCTATTTCTGGATAAAAGAAACGGAGCTTGACGATTATGCCAAGCCCCGCCTGATAGAGATATTGTTAGATTCTCTTACTCTTTGATAATCACCTTTTTCTTGTTTTTGATGTAGATGCCGCGTTGTGGCGTCTTCACCTTACGTCCTTGCATATCGTACATATCACCCTCGCCTTCTGAGATAGCTGGGGTAGGACTGATGCCTGTAGAATTTACAATGGTTAGCGTTCCACTCACGTATGTGAACTCGTAGTTTTGTGCCTCTGCACCAGAAACACGAATTTCGTATTCTCCTGCAGGACTCAGTTCATTAGCATCACATTCTATGATGGGTTGCTTAGTAAGAACCTCTGCTTTTTCGCGATTACGGAATCCCTTGATGGTATATTCCATGACTGGATTGGCTGTTCCGTATTCACGTGAATAGGATTTTGCAGTCACGGTAAGCGTGGCAGGAGTGATGGTGAGCACGCCAGGCACGAGCTGTACATCAGGTGTGGTAATCGTTCCTGCGGTGATGGTAATGGGATAGGTACCCACAGGCGCCTTCGGATCTGTCATCTCTTCACCCTCTGCAGCAGGCTCTCCCATGATGGGTGCTCCTGTTACCGCGAAATCCACTTCTGCGGCACTGCTGCCATAACGACGTGTTGCCGTTCCTGTTACTACAGGTTTCCCTGTGTATTCCGTCATATTGCGTGTTCCCCATTGTGGGCCGGCCAGATAGCTTTCCAACAGATTCTCGGGTACGAAATAGGTAACAGCCGATGGCGCAAGACTCTTTCCAAAGTCAACAATACGGTTAGGATTGAGCATCACCACATATTTCAGATTGGTGCAAAGGGAGAACGGATATTTGCCCAATGCCTCGACGCTCTCAGGCAGATAGACAGAAACCAGATTAGAGCATTCGCGGAAGGCGTTGTCAGGAATCTCTTTCAATGAGGTAAAAAAGCGTAACTCCTCAAATGTCTTGATATTGCTGTTACCACGGAACAGTTCGCCTATATCGCTGACAGATGCCGCCTCCTTTTCGCTCAACTCACCATCATCGTTCAGGTCCCAATTCTTCACGCAGACAGCTTTTGCCTGTAAGTCATTAAAGGCGATGAAATGCAGTTTTTTGCGGAGTGATGCGATAGCCTCCTCTATATCGTTGGAAGTGCTGGCTGCATTGTCATAGACAGCTTGTTCTGTCGCGGCCTCCACCTGTTCCTCCTGTGCCATCTCAAGCAGCTGTTCCAGACTTGCTGTCAGTTTGTTGAAGGCGGTGGCTGCCTGCATATCTTCCTGCGTTATAAATGCCCAACGTGTAACGTTTCCCTTCATATCCCAGTAAGCACCATGAGATGGACTGGCTACCTCGCTGTGGTGGTCGCCTGCACCCAGGTATTCTCCTTCCACATAATCCGTATCATCCTGTGGCACCTGCATGGTGAAGGTGTTGTCCTCTGGATTCTGTACGATTGTCCAGTAAGCCTTGCTACTGGCTGTTCCATCATAGAAACAAGTCTTGACGCCTGCACCAACCTTACTGTCGGTTGATGTGCGGAATAGTATTTTTCCATCAGAATCAAGATAATAGTTGCCAGCATTGGTTTGACGGAACTGATATGACAACCCCTTTTTAGCCACTACCGATTGTGTGCCGTAGGCTTCACCTCTGTTGAGAAATTTACGACTGCTCAGGTTGAATATATAACCAGACTTGCCTGTTGTGATGGGCGAGAATGTAGGTTGGGCGTTGGTGCGCATCTCTACGATGGTGCCGAATTCCTTCCATACATCAGCATTTTCATAATGCTCCTTGGCGCCGAAAGGTACGCGTAGTGTGCATTCACTTAGATTCACGTTCCTGAATACATTGTTGCCCAGATGGATATTCTCCGGGGTGGGACATGCGATGCTGACCTCCTTCAGGGATGTGCAGCCTCCGAAGGCCTCTGTGCCCAGTTCTATCAGGTATTCACTCAGATTTACTTTCTGCAGTTGACTACAATTCCTGAAGGCATAATAGTAAATACGCTCCACACTTTCCGGCAGTACCACAGAGGTCAGCTTGTTGCAGTTGTTGAATGTGTTTGCATAGATTGTGGTGAGGTTCTTAAACTGCTTCATCTCATCGAATGAGGTAATGGCGATATTAAATTGCAGTTCAATATCCTTGATTTCTGTGGCCTCATAGAAACTGATCTCGCCGTCACCATTCAAATCGCATTGCGCCATGCAGGTCTCTCGTACCAAGTTGTCTTCGAAATCAATGAAGTTCAGTTGCTTGCGCAAAGAGCGTTGTGCCTGTCGTATCTGCTCTGTAGTGCTGCTCATGTTGTCATAGACTGCTTGTTCTGCGTCTGTTCCAATCTTTTTCTCTTTAGCTACATTCAATAGGTTCTCCAGTACTTTAGCAGCTTCATAGTTGGCTGCCTGCTCTTCATCATAGCGTACGAAATACCACTGGCAGTTAAGTTGATACTGTTCGTAGTCAATATCGCTATAGATACCGTAGGTTGGCGAAGCAGCATTGCTGGCATGATCGGTCTGTACACCAAGGAATTTCTTGGCATTATAACCAGATATGTTAGATGGAATCTGAATGGTATAAGCCTGTTCGCCTGATGACTGTATGCTCCAATAAGCACTTGACGAGAGCGAACCGCCGTCCACGAAGACTGCATTGACGCCTTTGCCCACGTTGCCATCCGTAGAGGTGCGGAACAAGATTTTGCCATCCTTTCCCGTATCCTGCGATGTCAGATAGTAAACACCTTCAGCCATACTCGAAGAATGATTCACCTTGAAACGCATGGGCGAGAGTTCATCGACAACAGCCTGAGTGCCGTATGCCTCGCCCTTGGTCAGATAGCGTCCTGTTCCTATATTATAGATGTAATAGGTTTTTCCTACCTCCAATGTAGCGAACTGTCCGCCCGAACGCTCGCGCAACTCCTTTATCTTGCCGAAGTCGCTCCATTGTGGCGCACTACTGAAATAGGTCTTGGTACCCTGAATGGCGGTCAATGTTGCTCTTTCGAGTTCAATATCCTTGAATACGTCTGTTCCCATCATTATTATGTCAGGACGGAAAGTCTTTGTGGAGAATGCTTTAAGTCCTGTACAACCAGCAAAAGCCTCGTTGCCGATGGAAGTAACGCTGATAGGCAAATCCACAGAGGTAAAGGCTGCACAGTCACGGAACGTACCTGCTTCTATGGCTTTCAGGTTGGTGGGCAGAATCATATCTCCTAAAGTCTTGCAACCACAGAAGGCTTCTTCACCAATGGTGATCAGCCCTGTAGGCAGCGCCAACTGAGTCAGTTTCTCACACCCCTTGAACGAGCGTGCCCCTATGGCTTTCAGCGCTTTAGGCAGACGGATGCTTGTCAGGTTTGTACATCCATTGAAGGCATCGTCTGAGAGTGTGGTAATACCCGTGAAATAATAGAACTCCTGAAAGTTGCGTATGTTCGTGATCCCCTTGAATGCCGTACCCAGGTCAGTCACGGCAGCAGCCTCGCCATACGTCAGTTTGCCGTCCTTGTTGGCATCCCAGTTTTCTATACATACCTTCTTGATATTACTATCCGTGAAACTCATCGCCTTCTCGCCATAGTTCACGGGTTCCAAACCGATGATAATTTCTCTGTAGGCCGTATAGCCGTCGCCAGAGCCACCTATACCCTGCTGTCCTGGAGTTAAGTTGGTCAACAGATAGTAGCCATCGCTCGTGCCTCCCCATCCCCAGTTAATGTGGTAACAGTAGTTGCCGTCATAGCCGTCACATACGAATGCATGTCCTCCGCTAGAATTTGCACCACTTATATAAATAGGTCGTTGGGCTTGTATCTCGTTGTAAATGATGTTGTCCCATTGTGCATCGTCGGTGGCATCGGATACATACTTGACAGACGAACCATAGCCAAAATATTTAGTGAAGGCTTGGTAAGCATCGTTCGACTGCGCCCCTGATGATTTGTTGGTATAGTCCATCTTCACGGCAACACCACAATAGTGCATCAGGTCGGCCACGGCCTTCCTCTGCTTGTCGTTAGCACTTCCGTATTCGTCCTTCATGTTGGCCCAGTCAATAGGAGAACCCTCTGGAATACCTTCTACATGCAGATGCTGACCTGTGGTGGGGTGGGCACTCCATGTGTCGTAGGCAGGCATGGCGGCCTGCGTCTCATCTACCGATTTCTCACGGTTATAGTAGAGCAACTGTGCCATGGCCGTAGCTACGCATCCTGTTACGGAACGCCCATCGTTGAAATACTCAGGACACGTCAGGTTGTATGGATACCCCTGACTCCATTTGCTCTTTACAAGTGGTTCTACGCGTGGGTGCGTGGCAATGCTGGCTCTTCTGCCTGATACTTTCTTGGTCTGGATAGCGGCAATCTGACTGGCATAGTCGTCCAGCCATTCCTTCATGTTGGGAGGCAACGTGCTATAGTCGAAACTTCCCTGGTCTGTATAACCGAGGATTGTGTAGGTCTCGTCGTCACCCGACACGATGACATAGCCCTCATCGTTACCGCGGTCAAATACGTAGTAACTCTCCATTTCCGTTTTCGGAGCCAGTTTCCCTGGACTCATCACAGCCTTCAGACTGCGTTTACCTTTTTTGTCTGTCAGAAATTGGGCAGCCTTCTGTCGTGCTTGTTCGCGTGTGATAGGGTTTGCGTACATGCCAATGGCTATGACACAAAGCAGGAAAGTAATAGTGAATCTTTGTTTCATAATTATTTATAGCTAGTGTTTCTGGTGCAAAAATACTATATTTTTTGCGATTATTCTAAAAAAAGGAAATAATTTTGTTGTCAATATAAATAGTTTTGTTATCTTTGCAGCATTCAATAAAACAATCTACTATTATTATCATCATTTACTAAAAACCAATGCATGTATGAAAGACTTACAGATGTACATCAACGGCCAGTTCTGTGAAAGTTCGAACGGCAAGTGGATCGAAGTGTTAAACCCCTCAACAGAGGAAGTTATCTCCCGTCAACCGGAAGGTACCATTGAGGACGTAAACCGTGCGCTGGATGCTGCCCGTGCAGCTCAGAAAGCTTGGGCTAAGACACCTGCCATTGAGCGAGCTGGTTATCTGCTGAAGATGGCCGAAGGTATCAAGAAACGCGAGAAGGAATTTACAGAGATTATCATGCGCGAGCAGGGTAAAACCCGTAATTGGGCTGCTATCGAGGTAGGTGCTACTATTGCTTATTTTGAGTATATGGCCACCTTTGCCCGTCATATCGAGGGCGAGATTATTCCTTCTGACCGTCCTAATGAGACCATCCTGCTCACCAAGAAACCTATCGGCGTCGTAGCTGGTATCCTTCCTTGGAACTTCCCCTTCTTCCTGATTGCCCGTAAGGCTGGCGCTGCTTTGATTGCCGGTTGTACTATCGTGATAAAACCCTCTCAGCTCACTCCCGAGAACTGTACAGAGTTTGCTAAGGTCGTGGCTGAGACTGGACTGCCTGCAGGCGTTATCAATATCGTTACAGGTAAGGGCTCTGTCATTGGCAACGAGATGGCTGGTTCACCCAAGATCGACATTGTCAGCGTGACAGGTTCTGTAGGTGCTGGCGAGAGTATCATGGCTGCAGCTTCAAAAAATATCACCAAGGTTAGTCTGGAGTTGGGTGGCAAGGCACCTGCTATCGTGATGAAGGATGCCGACCTTGAGCGTGCTGCCCAGTGGATTGTAGATAGCCGTATCGGTAATAACGGTCAGATCTGTAATAATGCTGAGCGCGTCTATGTACAGAAAGAGGTGAAGGCTGCTTTCACAGAGATACTGGTAAAGAAGATGCAGGCTGTGAAGGTGGGTGACCCCTGTGCCGACGAGAGTGTTGATATGGGACCATTGGTAGAACAACGTGCACTTGAGAGCGTAACGGAGAAAGTAGAACGAGCCATCAAACAAGGTGCAAAGCTCCTCTGTGGTGGTCATCGTGTAGGCACCAAGGGCTATTTCTATGCTGCTACGGTGCTCGATGACTGTCGTCAGGATATGGATATCATCCATGAGGAGACCTTTGGTCCTGTTATCCCGTTGGTAGAATTTGAGACCCTCGACGAAGTTATCGCTATGGCTAATGACTGCGAATATGGTCTGGCTTCCAGCATCTTCACCAAGGATTTGAATGTTGCCGTGAAGGCCTGTCGTGAACTCGAGTTTGGCGAGACCTATATCAACCGTGAGCATTTCGAGGCCATCCAGGGCTTCCATGCAGGTGTTAAGAAGAGTGGTATAGGTGGTGCCGATGGTAAGCATGGTGTCGATGAATACCTCGTTACCCATGTCACTTACTTGGACACATGGGAGTAAAGGTGCCGTCTTAACTCCTTAACTCCTTTAACTCCTTAACTCCGAAATTATGAAAATCGGATTATTCGTTCCCTGTTATGTCGATGCGCTCTACCCCGAGGTAGGCGTATCGACATATCGCCTATTGAAAAGCCTGGGATTAGACGTAGATTATCCTGAGCGACAGACCTGTTGCGGACAGCCTATGGGTAATGCCGGCTTTGAGGATAAGGCGCTGTCGTTGGCGAAAACGTTTGATGAGCTATTCTCGCCCTACGACTATGTGGTGGCTCCCTCAGCCAGTTGTGCAGCCTATGTACGCTGTTTCCATCCAAACCTATTAAAGGGGCATATTTGCGACGCAGCAGGAAAGACGATGGATATCGTGCAGTTTTTGCACGATGTCGTGAAGGTGGACCATCTTCAGGCCAGTTTCCCTTATCGTGTCAGCGTGCACAACTCCTGTCATGGTGTGCGCGAACTGGGACTCTCGTCACCTTCCGAGCGCCATGAGCCTCGGTATAATAAGATTATCGACCTCTTGAATCTGGTCGAAGGTATTGAGGTGGTAGAACCTGAGCGTCCAGACGAGTGCTGTGGCTTCGGTGGTATGTTTTCTGTTGAGGAGCAGGCTGTGAGTCGTCGCATGGGTATTGACAAGGTCAATCGTCATATTGCTACAGGAGCCCAGTATGTCACGGGTCCCGATTCCTCTTGTTTGATGCACATGCAGGGCATAGCCGAGAAAGAGCATCTGCCCATCCATTTCATCCATGTCGTACAAATTCTTGCCGCAGGCCTATGAGTACCCAACATTCAAAAGCAGCTGAGGTATATCAGCAGAAACCCGAGGTGGTGGCGCATCACGACCAGACCTTCTATGGTGTGCGCCAGAAGCGCGACCGTATGGCTCAGAACCTCCCTGAGTGGGAAGACCTTCGCGAGGCGGCCAGTCAGATAAAAAAGCATACCATCACCCATCTGGCCGACTATCTGGAACTATTCGAGCAGAATGCTACGAAGAATGGCGTCCATGTACATTGGGCAAAAGATGCTCAGGAATATAATGCCATCGTCTATGATATCCTCCAGCAACACCAGGTGAAAAAGGTGGTGAAGAGCAAGAGTATGCTCACCGAGGAATGTCATCTCAATGAGAATCTTGAGCGGCGTGGCATTGAGGTTATCGAGACCGACTTGGGTGAACGTATCCTGCAGATGATGAAACTGGCACCCAGTCATATCGTGATGCCTGCCCTCCATGTTCATCGTGAGGATATAGGTGCCACTTTCCGTCGTCTCATTCTTAACTACAAAGAGATAGCTGCCTCTTATTCTGGTCGTGTGGCCGGTGATTCTGTCGCCGACGAAAACGATCCCACCTTCCTCACCTACGTAGCCCGCATGCATCTGCGCCAGCAGTTCATGGAGGCCGATGCTGGCATGACGGGTGCTAATTTTGGCGTAGCCGAGACGGGTGATGTGGTGGTGTGTACCAACGAAGGTAATGCTGATATGTCGACCTCTATCCCTAAGTTGCATATCGTCTCTATGGGTATCGAGAAACTCGTGCCCAACTATGCCGCTATGGGCGTGTTCCAGCGCCTCCTGGCTCGTAATGGCACAGGTCAGGAAACCACCGTCTATACCTCTCATTTCCGTGGTCCTCGTCCAGGTGGCGAGATGCATATCGTCTTGGTGGACAATGGACGTAGCAGTATCCTGTCTAATCAGGAGCATTGGCAGACGCTGAAATGTATGCGTTGCGGTGCCTGTATGAACACTTGTCCCGTCTATCGCCGTTCGGCAGGCTATAGCTACACCTATTTTATCCCCGGACCTATCGGCATCAATCTGGGCATGTTGCGTGATGCGCGTCGCTATAGTGATAACGTGTCGGCCTGCTCCCTCTGTTGCTCATGCGATAATGTCTGTCCGGCAAAGGTGGATCTTTCTACGCAGATCTATCGCTGGCGTCAACAGCTCGACTCGCTGGGTAAGGCCGACCCCATGAAGAAGTATATGTCCGTAGGCATGGGCTTCCTCTTCAATAATCCGCAGGTTTATACCTGTGCCCTGCGCCTCTCGCCGATGGTCAACTGGGTGCCTGGTCCCTTGTTGCAGAATAGTCTGAATCCCTGGGCCTATGCGCATCAGATGATGAAATTCCCCCAGAAATCGTTCCACCAATTATGGAAGGAGAAGAAATTATGAGCAGTAGAGAACAAATACTTTCCGCCTTGCGTCTGTATACACGTGAGAGGTATGATATGCCCGACCTTACCCAGTTGAAGCCTATCACCTATGCCGACCCAGTGGCTGAGTTTAAGAAGAAAACCACAACCATTGCTGGTGCCAAGTTGATAGAGATTTCAGAGAATGATGACCTCAATACGGTTATTCGTGAACGCGTGGCGAATGGATTGCTGACTGATCCCGTCATAGCCACCAATATACCTGGCATTGATGCACAGTTGAATCCTGATACTGTTGCCGAGGCTCAGGAACTGGAACGTGTAGATGTTGGTATTGTCCGAGGCGATATAGGCGTGGCTGAGAATGCTTGTATCTGGGTGCCGCAGACCATGAAGGAGCGTGCTATTTGCTTTGCCTCCGAACATCTGGTCATTGTGATAGACGATAAGCACATCGTGAATAATATGCACGAGGCCTATGACCTCATCCAACGGTCGTCGGATTATTTCCTTGAATATCCCTTCGGAACCTTTATCAGCGGTCCCAGTAAGACGGCAGATATCGAGGGTGCCCTCGTTTATGGTGCTCAGGCAGCCCGTGCTGTTACTGTTGTGTTCGTAAACAGAAAATAATTTAGGGTAAAAGGACAAAAAATGTTCAAAAAAGTTTGGAGGGAACGATTTTTTCTACTATCTTTGCCGATGTGAAATTCTCAACAAGGCTTACCTTAAATTAATATACTTCAATAAAAAAACACCTGATAGTGCGATTCCGTTCCTGGAGTCGCATTTTTTTTGTCTTATTATTGCGTGAATAGATTTTTTTCTCTAATTTTGCAACCGATAAGCAAACCCTTAACTATTTATTATTACAACTTACTATGATGAAAAAACTGTTTTTGCCTCTTCTGCTCCTCGTAGCAGTATCTGCCCAGGCAGCAGACAACCGCTCTGGTCGCTTGCAAAGCAAGAACCCCGTGTTATCCATTGAGGGTGGTAAGGTACAAGGTGTGTTGGCCGATGATCATCCTGAGGTCTTCGTCTATCGTGGCATCCCTTATGCTGCACCTCCTATCCGCGAGAACCGTTGGAAGGAACCTCAGCCCATTGTTCCTTGGAAGGGCGTGAAGATCTGCGACACCTTTGGTCGTCCCAGTTTTCAGGCTATCCAGTATACTGGTGGCTACTACACGGAGTGGGGCTATGGCAAGGAGGCCGCTTTTAGTGAGGACTGCTTGTATCTGAACGTATGGACAAAGGCTCCTGGTCAGGTGGATAAGAAACTGCCTGTTGCCCTTTGGATTCATGGTGGTGGCTATCGCGAGGGCTTTGGTTCTGAGCCCGAGTTCGACGGTCAGGAGTGGGGTGCCAAGGATGTGGTGCTCGTCTCTATCAACTACCGTCTGGGCGTGTTTGGCTTCCTGACCCATCCGCTGTTGGCTGCTGAGAGTCCTCATCACGTATCAGGCAACTATGGTATCCTCGACCAGATTGAGGCCCTGAAATGGATTAAGAAGAATATTGCCCAGTTTGGTGGCGACCCCAATAATGTGACCATCTTTGGTCAGAGTGCCGGTGGTGGTAGTGTGCGTACGTTGTGCGAGAGTCCCCTGGCCCGTGGTTTATTCCATAAGGCTGTCATCATGAGTGCTCAGGGACTCACTATTCCTGATGCCAACGGCAACCCGATGGGCGGTCGCTATAGCGGTGGTTCTGTGGCCGATGCTGAGACCAATGCCAAGAAGGTGTTCGACTGGGCTGGACTTACCGACCTGCAGAAGATGCGCGCTGCCTCTACTGAGACCGTCTTTGCTCTGCCTACCCTCTATTATCAGGTAAATAACGACGGACAGCAGCAGGGTGGTTTCCCCTTCATGCGCGGACTGCCCTTCATGCCTATGATTGATGGCTATGTCAGCGAGAAGAGTTTTGATGATGCTACACGCGAAGGAACCCTGGCCGATGTGCCTTATATGATTGGCTTCACCCTGAATGATATGG
>Ga0310691_10007796_pt1 | contig 11094 bp, 11 predicted proteins | sample 176DNAGHGlowgp2_FD_203887 | JGI IMG/M metagenome (GOLD analysis project Ga0310691, IMG submission 203887) | Sheep rumen microbial communities from Palmerston North, Manawatu-Wanganui, New Zealand - 1766 DNA GHGlow gp2 (v2) (version 2) | ecosystem: Host-associated > Mammals > Digestive system >... | reverse complement strand
CCAGCAGTACAGTGTTGTTCATGCGAAGCATCACACTGCCATCGGCCTGCTTTGCCACTTTCCCGGTCTCAATTGTGATGGTTCTTCCATCAGGCAACTGAATACTTTTCGTAATTACGTTCATCTTGTATTAAAACATCTAAAAATATAAAAAATATTTGCTATCGTTTGCAAATCGGGCACAAAGTTACACATTATTATTATAAGAGACGAATATTTGCGAGAATATTATTGTTTTTTAGGAAAAAACGTGTAACTTTGCAGCCAAAATAGAAAAATAAACATAAAACATGAAGAAATATCTGATGATTGCCGTGGCTGCTCTGGTCATTGCATCGTGTAGTGAGAAGAAATTCCACGTAGAGGGTTCTATCAGCAACGCCAAGGACTCTCTGCTTCTGTTAGAGAACGTGGGCATTGAAGAGATTACCGTTGTTGACTCTGTCCGTTTGGATGCAGACGGTACGTTCAGTTTCAGTGGCGATGCTCAAGACTCCCCAGAGTTCTATCGCCTGCGTATTGCCGGACAGATTATCAACGTGTCCATCGACTCTACCGAGACCGTTACTGTCAAGGCTCAGTACCCACAGATGGCCACAGACTACGAAATCAGCGGTTCAGACAACTGTCTGAAAATCAAAGAGCTTGCCCTCAAACAGATAGATTTGCGCCAACGTGCCATTGCCGTCAACGAGAACGAAAGCCTTACCGTAGAGGCTACCAACGACAGCATCCTTAGCATGATTCGCCAGTATAAGGACGAAGTCAAGAAGGACTACATCTACGCAGCGCCCGACAAAGCCTACGCCTACTTTGCTTTGTTCCAGACATTAGGCGACATGCTGCTTTTCAACCCCCGCACCGACCGTGAGGATATCAAGGCCTTTGCTGCCGTCGCTACCAGCTGGGACAGCAACTACCCCAATTCCGCCCGTGGTGCCAACCTGCACAACATTGCCATTGAGGGCATGAAGAATGTCCGCATCAATGATGCCGCCAGAAACCAGAACATTGATGCCAGTAAGATTAGCTCAGCAGGTGTCATTGATATTGCGCTGCGCGACAACAAAGGTAAGATGCGCCGCCTGACAGACCTGAAAGGACAGGTGGTGCTCCTTGACTTCCACGTCTTTGCCGCCAACGAGTCACCGGCACGCATCCTCCTGCTTCGCGAACTCTATAACAAATACCACGGACAAGGTCTGGAGATTTATCAGGTCAGCATAGACCCCGATGAACACTTCTGGAAGCAGCAGACTGCCGCCTTGCCATGGATTAATGTCCGTGACGGAGAGGGTTTGCAGTCGCAGACACTGGCTATCTACAACGTTCAAGGCATCCCCGACTACTTCCTCATCGACCGCGGCAACAATATCGTGGGGCGTGCTCAGAACATCAAAGACCTGGAGGAGGCTATCAAGAACCTGCTATAAGTGACACATGATGGACGAAGATTTTGACATCAGAGAAGAGCAGCTGTCGTCGAGCGAGAAGGAGTTCGAGAACGCGCTGCGCCCGCTGGCTTTCAACGATTTCAGCGGACAGCAGCAGGTCGTTGAGAACTTGCAAGTGTTTGTCGAGGCTGCCAAATACCGTGGCGAACCCCTCGACCACGTCTTGCTGCACGGCCCTCCCGGACTGGGTAAGACAACGCTGTCTAACATCATTGCCAATGAACTGGGCGTAGGCTTTAAGATTACCTCTGGTCCTGTGCTCGACAAACCGGGCGACTTAGCCGGCATACTGACATCACTGGAGAAGAACGACGTGTTGTTCATTGACGAGATACACCGTCTGTCACCTGTCGTTGAGGAGTACCTCTACTCAGCGATGGAGGACTACCGCATCGACATCATGATTGACAAGGGACCGTCGGCACGCTCCATACAGATTGACCTCAACCCCTTCACACTGGTGGGTGCTACCACACGTAGCGGACTGCTCACAGCTCCATTGCGCGCCCGTTTCGGCATTAACATGCATCTGCAGTACTACGATCCTGAGACGTTGCAGAAGATTATCGAGCGCTCCGCCAGCATCCTGCGGGTACCTATTACCACGGATGCCTCATTGGAGATAGCCCGTCGTTCGCGTGGCACGCCCCGTATTGCCAATGCCCTGCTGCGTCGTGTGCGCGACTTTGCACAGGTCAAGGGTTCCGGACGCATCGACTCCAGCATCACCAAGATAGCACTGAAAGCGCTGAATATCGACCAGTACGGACTGGACGAGATAGACAACCGCATCCTGCTCACCATCATCGACAAATTCCGTGGCGGTCCCGTTGGAATCACCACTATTGCTACTGCCATCGGCGAGGACGCCGGTACCGTCGAGGAAGTCTACGAGCCATTCCTTATCATGGAGGGCTTCATCAAGCGCACCCCTCGTGGTCGTATGGTAACAGAGTTAGCATACAAACACTTCGGACGTAATCCCTATAGTGGAAACATCATGGAACCCAATCTCTTCGATTAATTAAGCAATGAAGACAGGAATATTTGTTGGCAGCTTTAACCCGTTTACGGTAGGGCACCATTCCATCGTGACCAGAGCACTCCCGCTGTTCGACCGCATGGTGATTGGCGTGGTGGGCGACCAGGTGCATAAGCCCGACATGCCCAGCGCCGAAGAGCGCATCAAGGCGATATCCGACCTCTATGCCGACGAGCCGCGCATCGAAGTGAAGCCCTACTACGGACTGGCTGTCGACTTTGCACGTGCAGAAAATGCCCATTTCATCGTGAAAGGAGTGCGCTCCGTTAAGGACTTCGAGTACGAGCGCGAGCAGGCTGACATCAATCGCCAGCTCAGTGGTATCGAGACCCTCCTGCTCTATAGCGAACCACAATTTTCCTCCATTTCATCGACAATGGTACGCGAATTGCAGCACTTCGGTGTAGATGTTAGTGCATACTTGCCGAAACGCCAATAATTAAGCATTAGGAATTAAGCATTAAGCATTAAGAAAAATGATTAGCTACAATTCAGAAAACGTCAAGTTCCCCAACATCAAACGTCGCGAGACTACCGCATGGATTCGCCGTGTGGCTGCCACCTACGGCAAACGTGTAGGTGAGGTAGGCTACCTGTTCTGTGACGACGAGCACATCCTTGCCGTCAACCGCGAATACCTGCAGCACGACTACTATACGGACATCATCACCTTCGACTATTGTGAAGACGATGTACTGAACGGCGACCTCGTCATCTCGCTGGATACCGTACGCTCCAATGCCGAACTGTTTCATAAAGACTACGACGAAGAACTGCACCGTGTCATTATTCACGGCATCCTGCACCTCTGTGGTCAGAACGATAAAGGTCCTGGCGAACGTGAACAAATGGAAGCTGCCGAGAACAAAGCGCTGGCTTTGCGTTAAAAATAGGCCATTTCATCGACCTGATGAGAAGATTTCTCGCACCTATATTAACAACCATCTGCCTGCTCAGTGCTTGCCAAAGGGCAGAAACGCCAACACCATCACAAACTAAAGAGGATGGTGTGGATAGTGCAGCCATCTATCAGGAGTGGGCTTACCGGGAGATTTTCGCCAACACCTTAGGTAAAGCAGAGGAATACGCCTATCGCTCTGTCATGTTGAGTAAGGATTCTGTCATGGAAAACAGTTCCATGATACTACTATGTTACATCTATTATCGGGAAGGAAAACAAGATCAGCTACAGATACTGATGCAAACCATCTCTCCCGATAGCTATGCGAACGTCATGGATATACAATGGCAGGTGGAACAGGCAAAGACAAACCATGAGCGCCAGCTATATGCCATCGCCATCATATTACTACTACTCATTTCTGGCATTGTCTGCTATTGGTATATCCACCGGATGCGGGCACAGGCTGTCTTGTATCAGCATCGAATAGACCGGGTGCGCCAGGAATTGCTTAGCAAGGAGTCAAACCCTACCGAGTTTGCCACACTATCCATCAATGAGGCCAAACAGGGTGTCGATGTACTCTTTGCCATCATCAACGACCAAAATATCAGTCAGATGGGCAAGGAGGAGGAGCAAGCTGTACTCAAGGCACTTCCGCTCATTGACGCCCCCCTTGCAGCACTGTTAGCCAAAGCTTCCTCACCTCTAACTCCTAAGGAGACCTATTTCTGCATCATGGAGTACTACGGCAAGAACGATCGCCAGAAAGCCCGTTCCTTCTGTTGTTCGGAACAAGCTATTCGCAGCACCAAAAGTCGCCTCAATAAGAAGATAGACCTCTCTATCCTGCATCCTGTATCCTATATCAAGGATGCTATCTCCTGAAGGCTGTTGACCACGCATATGTAGTCGCGCCAACGCCCACGCACCATACCGCGCTGCTGCAGGTCGTCAAGCATATGGATGGTGGCATCCCAAAAGCCCTTCATATTATATAGGATGACGCGTTTGTGATGATAGCCGATGGTATACGACGCTGCTACGGTGAATACCTCGTCGAGGGTACCCACGCCGCCTGGTAGTGCGATAAAAACGTCGCTTTCGTCAAGCATCAACTGCTTGCGCTCGCTGAGGTTGTTACAGGTCAGCACACGGTCGTTAAACTGCGACGTGCGTCCTGTCTCCTCTACTATGCTGGGCACCACGCCCAGCGTCTTGCCACCCGCCTCCTTGACAGCCTTGGCAAGACACTCCATCAGTCCTTGGTTCACGCCACCAAAAACGATCTGATGACCACTCTTTGCCACCCATCGTCCCAGTTCCTCAGTCAACTGAAAATAGGCAGCATCAATCTGGTTGTTTGCCGAACAGAAAACGCCAATATTCATATTTATTCTATTATTACTGTTGCAAAAGTACAGAATTATTTCCATTCTCCATACGCAATCCTCAAAGAATTTTGCAAACTGGGCTTGCAGAGCGTGTCAATACCGCTATTTAAAGAATTGCTACCTGCCTGTGTATTAGTAACTTAACCATTTCTATCTGTGTCAATGGCATGATGGCTATTGACAAGAGCTTTTTTATTTACTACCTTTGCATCGACATACTTATCAATCAAGAGTGTTAATCCAACGGAATGGAGTCGCCAGTTGATGTCAAGGGGCGCAAATGGCAGGCAGCTGACGACTCCGTTATTTTAAAAAAGTATGAAAGATGAAAAAGAGTATGATTATATCGAAAGAAATGGTTACCTTTGCAGAATTAATTAAACAATCAATGATGAAAAGAACAATATTGACGTTGGTCACGTTGCTGAGCATGGTTTCGTGCCAATTGACTGCAGATAGAACTATAGCTCAAAAGGATATATACGGCTTCTGGCAACTTGAGGGGGAAGTCAACAAGGAACTTCCGTGGAGCAAGATAGAGTTTATTAATGACTCTGACATTTTGATAGACCCCAGCCTGGATACTATCTATCACTATCGCCACTTCGCAATAAATGGTGACTCATTGATACTGACAGACCATCAGATGCAAGAGAGTATCTATAGAGTTGACCATTTGGAAGATAGTGATTTGGTGATTACTGATTTCAAGAATACTGGTGTTCAACTGCATTTTCGCAAGTTTGTTGGTAAGTCTGCTGAAGGCGAATATATGATGGATGGTTGTCATACCAAAGTTTTCTCAGCGCGCGATCTTTCTCCTGATTCCTTAGATGTCAATGTTAAGTCAGTACTTGTCAATGAGTATTACGAGTATGCTAAGAAGGAAATACATATCCTCAGCCGTCATGAAATACAAACGGCGAGAAGAATCTTAGAGTCTTATTTCGAAAACAAGGAATATCATAATAAACTGGACAAAGACAGATACCCATATCCTTTCAATCAATATGTCAGGCAATACACGGCCCATGTCGAAAACGGAGACATCATAGTGACAGTAAATCTTCTGAGGAGATGGTGTGCCTTTGACGGTTATACATCATTAAAGATGGATGTATATAGTGTTGAGGATGGTGGACCCAGTTATGCAACAGCCGTGATTAATCTGACTAAGGGAGAAGTCGTTTGGTTTATGACGAATGGGGAAGCATAGTATAAAGAATCATAGGGGCATGTCCCCGTGATTGTGGAGGCAGGTGTCCAAACGTTAGGTGTAGTACCCAGCATTGTCGAGGCAACAGGTCGCACATCACAGTATAACGACCACGTTATCCTGTATAACATGAATGGATTCTGGGACGCCACCATCCACATGCTCGACGACCTGCAACAGCGAGGCATGGTACGTGGACAGTGGCGCAACTACATCTGCGTGGCCCATAGCCTTCAGGAGATAGACTCCTTATTATTGATGAACTGATAACATAAAGGTGCTTTTCCACCAAGCCTAACTATTAGTGGAAATATGGCTCTACTTGTGGTGTGCGATAATTGCAATCCGACTCTCAAAATTTGGCAATTCGACTCTCAAAAATTGGCAATTGTGTTTCAAAAATAGCAAAAATTGCAGTTGTTGGAGAAAAAATGCAAAGGAGATGATGATATGTTAGGGGAAATGCTTAACTTTGGAGCAGGAAAACCTAAAACTAAAGATTAAATTATGAAACAAACGTTTATTCTCGGCAACATCATCGCTACTATAGTGGATGGCGAAGAAGTCTTTAAAGCGTAAATGAAAGCTATTTTCTAACCCCGTATGATAATCACTAATGACCGATAAAAAAATAGGAAAGTAGATATTCATACTTTTTTCTAAGGAAATATTAAACCTAAAATATTGCAATGATGAGAAAAATGGAGAAATGGATGCTTGCCGTTATCCTCGTATGCGGCATCTCGTTAACCTCTTGTAACCGCGATGACAATTCCGCCAGTGAACAAGCAGAACAGCAATTCCAGAAAGATCTGGATCAGGCTATGAGTTGGGCGCAAGTCTATGGTCCACCGACACAGTCGCTGGCCGAAGAGGTGGCTGCACGCCACAAAGGAAAGGCTACGCCCCTAAACTACAAGACCCGTGAGAGTACCGAGCGCAAATGCCGTACAGATAAGTCCAGCCCCTTCGAACTGAGAGATCTGGCACGCACCACCGTTCTTTGTGAGTATGACTCGATACGCAATGTCATCAAAGACATAGAAGAGACGGCCACTACGAGCGGCATCTTCGGACGTTACAAGCACCAGACCTCTGACCGTGGCTATTGGGGAGACCTTTTCAATATGAAGTTCGAATACCTATATACCGAGATACAGGTCAAGAGCTACGGGAATTACTATGCATCAAATCCTGAGGAAATCTGCCGACCTGTGCTGGGCGACTCACTCTACAATGTCATCTATACAGCGTGTGGGGGGCTTGAGCCAGGACTCTCACACCACTATTATGAAATCATCCGGTCAGACACAACAAGCGACGCTACACGCGAATATTATAAAAAGCTGTGTATTGAATACCATAGTCACTTTGATCCTGATTTTGTAGAATAGGCAAGGGGCCAATCCATAACATAAAATACAAGTAAGAAACAACAAAAATACATTATTAAAAGAAAAGGAAAATGGAATCTTTTGAACTGTTAGGTTTTGGCATTGACGCCTGGATTACTATTGTCACTGTGTTGGGTATGTTTACCATCTTGCTGACTACCAAGTGGCGCAGCGACATCGTGTTCCTCGGTGCCATCGGCGTACTGTATGTCACGGGAGTACTGGATGCCAAGGAAGCCTTCTCGGGTTTCAGCAGTACGTCAGTCATCACTGTCGGTGTGCTGTTTGTCGTTGTGGCCGGACTGACCTATACCGGTGTGCTGCAATGGATTGTTAAAAACCTGCTCGGCACGCCCGGCAGCTATGGCAAGGCCGTCACACGACTGATGCTGCCCGTCGCCGCGCTTAGCTCGTTTCTCAGCAACACAACGGTCGTCGCACTCTTCGTGAACGTTGTGAAGATGTGGGCAAAGAAGCTTGGAGTATCACCCTCAAAACTGCTCATTCCGCTGAGCTATGCCTCGGGAATGGGTGGCGTCTGTACGCTGATAGGTACTCCGCCGAACCTGATTATCAGTGGACTCTACGAAGAGAAGACGGGTACGGCGATGAACATACTGACGACAACTATTCCCGGACTGTTCTGCTTAGCTGTCGGCGTGCTGTCCATCATTGCCTTGCGCCGACTACTACCTGACCGCAAGACTCCTGAGAGTGCTTTCGAGTCAACAAGCGACTATACCGTTGAGCTGCGCGTACCATCGGACAATCCTTATATAGGTCAGAAAATCGGCGAGGCAGGTCTCTTCCATGTCAATGGTGGTAGTCTGATTAAGATGTACCACTTTGACGACATGCCTACGCCCCTCTCAGAGGACGAACCCATCATGGGTGGCGACCATCTGATTTATGCGGGCCAGATTGACGAGATCATCGAGATGGCAGTGAGCCACCAGTTGGTGAGCTCCGACCACCATATCTATAGCATGGACGAACTGGACACAGACTGCAAGTTGCGAACAGCCTACGTCACCTTCGGTAGTAAGCTGATAGGCAAGTCCATCGGACAAAGCACCTTCGAGAAAGACAACAACGTGATGCTGGCAGCAGTCTCCCGACGTGGTGAGCGCATTGAAGAGGCTCCACGAGATGTCGTCTTGGAAGCTGGCGACACCCTGTTGCTGACTTGTCCGAAGAATTTTAACATGGATACGGATTCCTTGAAGGACAACCTCCGCTTCTTTGACTCCGACACTGTGCCCAATATCGGTACAGGAACCATTGTCTCCACAGCTATCATGGTGGCAATGGTTGTGGTGTCAGCGTTGGGAATCATGCCGTTGCTGCAGTGTGCCTTCCTGGCTGCTGCTGCCATGCTCATCTGTCGCTGCTGCAATATGGAGCAGGCCATGAAGGCCATCAACTGGGACATCCTGATGGTCTTTGCCGGTAGTGCCGTCCTTGGACTGGCTATCCAGAAGACGGGCATCGCCGAATGGCTAGCGAATGGCATCCTCAATGTCTGCGGTACCAATCCGTTAATAGTGATGATAGCCGTCTGCTTTGTCGGCACCTTCATCACCGAGTTTATCTCGAACACGGCAGCGGGTGCCATGTTCTTCCCCATCATGTACGAAGCTGCCGAGAAGCTGGGCTACGAGCCATTCCCCTTCCTCGTTGCCCTGATGATTAGCGTCAGCAGCAGTTTTGCTACACCTATTGGTTCCCCCACGCACATGTTGGTATATGGTCCTGGTGGTTATCGCTTCAGCGACTTCATGCGTATTGGTTTACTGATGAATCTTATCATCCTTGCGGCCAATATCTTTATTGTCAATCTGATCTATCCGCTGACACCGCTGCCATAAAAACCTCAGATGTACTCCATCAGCACATCCCAAACGGCAATGATGTGGCAGAGACTGCCTGCCAGGACAAAGAAGTGGAAAACGGAGTGCATAAACGGCTTATTATGAAGCGAATAGAAGAGGGCGCCTGTGATATAGCAGACGCCCTCTGCTATTATCCAGATGACAGCAGCCGTCGAGACGCTGTCGATGAGCGGTTTGAAAGCTACCAGTACACTGAGTCCCATACCTATAAAGCAGAACGTCTCCAGGTGGGAGTGCTCTTTCAAACGGACAAAGCTGACAATGGTTCCTGCTATGGCACATGCCCATACAAAGCAGAACAGCGACCAGCCCCAGTAACCCTGTTCGCGCAGTGCTATCAGTGTTAGTGGCGAATAGGAGCCAGCAATGTGCCAATAGATGGCTGCATGGTCCCAACGGCGGAAGCGTTCACGCCACTTGGAGCGTAGCGGTAAGGCATGATAGACGGTGGAAGCAACATAAGAGCCCATCATGCCAAACAGATACAGACAGACGCCGAGACGCGCCCACGGGTTGTCACCTCTGAACGACATCCAGAGAAAGACAAAACCGAAGACGGCACCCATGACGATGCCTCCGGCATGCGACCATGAGTTCCAAAGTTCTTCCTTGTGTGTGTACCTAATAGCCATAACAGGGGACAAAATTACGAAATTTAGTAATATAACGAAAGGAAAAATAGAAAAAATGAATAATTTTTCTCATCTTTACAACAATTATTAGAACGGTGTAGGCAGAATATATTTGATGAATTATTTGGCAATTTGACAGATAATGACTAATTTTGCAGCCAAATTGACAACAATTACAGATTGAAAATCATCAAAGAGTAATTAAAATGGCTTATACACGTATGACTGCTGCCGAGGCTGCAGCACTGATTAAGAATGGCGACCACATCGCCATGAGTGGTTTCACACCCGCTGGTGTGGCCAAGGCAACAACCAAGGAGTTAGCAAAGAAAGCTGTCGCAGAGCACGAGGCTGGCCGCGAGTTTAAAGTGGCCATCTTCACTGGTGCCTCTACCGGACAGTCGACCGACGGTGACCTGGCCAATGCACAGGCCATCCTCTATCGTGCCCCCTACACCACCAACCCCGACTTCCGCAAGCACGTCAACCTGGGCGAGATTCCCTACAACGACCTGCACCTGAGCCACATGGCACAGGAACTGCGCTATGGCTTCTATGGTCCGTTGGACTGGGCCATTCTGGAGGTCTGCGACATCGAGGAGGTGGGCAATGACTACCATGTCTACCTGACAGCCGCTGGTGGTATCTCTCCCACAGCAGCCCGTCTGGCCAAGCACGTCATCCTGGAGCTGAACTCGTTCCACAACCCCAACGCCAAGTTTATCCACGACGTCTATGAACCCCTGGATCCACCTTACCGCAAGCCCATCATGATTGAGAAGGTCAGCGACCGCATCGGTGTGCCCTACGTCTCTATCCCCAAGGAGAAGGTGGTAGGTGTCGTAGAGTGCAACATCCCCGACGAGGCCCGCGCCTTCAAGGATTCTGACCCCGTAACAGAGAAGATTGGCTTCCTGACAGCAGAGTTCCTGGTAGAGGAGATGGCCAAGGGCCGCATCCCCAAGGAGTTCCTGCCCCTGCAGAGCGGTGTAGGCTCAACGGCCAACGCCATTCTCGGTGCACTGGGTGAGGACAAGCACGTCCCCGACTTCAACATCTACACAGAGGTTATCCAGAACTCCGTCATCGAAATGATGCTCAACGGTCGTGTGAAGGATGCCTCAGCCTGCTCGCTGACCGTGTCGAACGACTGTCTGATGCAGGTCTAC
>Ga0310691_10007795_pt1 | contig 11094 bp, 9 predicted proteins | sample 176DNAGHGlowgp2_FD_203887 | JGI IMG/M metagenome (GOLD analysis project Ga0310691, IMG submission 203887) | Sheep rumen microbial communities from Palmerston North, Manawatu-Wanganui, New Zealand - 1766 DNA GHGlow gp2 (v2) (version 2) | ecosystem: Host-associated > Mammals > Digestive system >... | reverse complement strand
AGAATCGGTGGAGAGTCTGCTGCGTCAACAATACGGCGAGGTGTTTATGGTACATCGGCTGGACCAGGACACCAGCGGTCTGATGGTTATTGCCAAGAGCCGCGAAGCTCACCGCCACCTGCAGCGACAGTTTCTTTCTCACGCGCGCGCTATAAATAAATTGTATATAGCGCTACTCGACGGTGTGGTAGACGGACGCGGGCGCATCAGCCTGCCGCTACGCCCAGACGTGGACGACCGCCCGCGACAGATGGTGGACTATGAGCACGGCAAAGCGGCGCTGACCGACTACGAGGTGCTAGGCCACGAAGACGGTTTTACTCGCGTGGCACTGACACCGCACACAGGCCGCACACATCAGCTGCGCGTCCATTGCGCACATGCCGAAGGGCTTGGTACACCTATTGTCGGCGACCGTCTCTACGGCAAACCAGCTGAGAGGTTGTTGCTACATGCCGCCAAGCTCTCGTTCACTCATCCTTCATCGGGCGAGCGCCTGACCTTCACTTCGCCTGCACCATTCTAACTTCTTTGCTCCACTTTCTGGATTCTATTAGGTATTTGAGTTGTCTACTGTTGTGCAGTTCTAATATATTTATTTGAGTCCACAAAACTTTTTCCATCTTTTTTGTTGCCGTTCTGATATTTGCCTCCTAAAAATTTGGAATGTAAAGGAAGATTCACTATCTTTGCAACAAATTATTAAAGTATAGCAATGTTAGTACTTCAAGATTGCATAAACAAATTGGCGGCCTTTAAGCAAACCTTTGGCAAGCAATTCGGTATCACTAAACTAGGCATTTTCGGTTCTGTTGCAAGACAGGAGAATACTGAGGAAAGCGACATTGATATTGTTGTTGAAGTAGAAAAGCCCACACTCGCGTTGATGTATGAACTGAAGAAAAAACTGATGGAGCTATATAGTTGTGATGTTGATTTGGTCAGGTTTCGTCCAACGCTTAGACCTCTGCTTAAGTCGAATATCTTAAGCGATGCAGTGTATGTATAGGGAGGAACTGGAAATAAGAGACAGGCTGGAGGAAATCCTTGAGTCCATTGAACTGATTCAAGAATGGAGTAAAGGAATGACGGAATTGCACGACTTTATGGTTTCACCAGGTCGTGTGATGGCCTTCAATGCCTGTGTGATGAGACTACAAGTGATTGGTGAGCATGTGGGCAAGCTGCTGAAAGACAAAAACAAGCCTTTGGACAAATATTCAGAAATACCGTGGCATGCTGTTTATGGTATGAGAAATATTATTTCCCATGAATATGCAAATATTGATGAGGAGATAGTTGTTTCGGCCATTAACGATGACTTACCAAAGCTGAAGACGGTGATAGAGGACCTTCTTAAGCAATATTCTTAATTCAGATTAAAAGCGTCTTTGTTTTGTAACAATACAGGATAATTGACGAAAAGAGCAGGAATAAGGTCTACACTTCCTTTAGGTGCTACATTCTTGAAACCACTACGAATTCCCCCTTGAAAGGAGGAATCCGTAGTCTTGTCAAGTAAATCTTACTTCACGTACTCAGCGAAGTCGGTCAGGTGCATATCGCCCTTGCGTGCCAGCGTGTCGTGCATGGCGAAGGCGGCGGTGAGGCAGTGGCGGGTGTGGCCGCCGGTGCCCAGCTTCAGGTAGTCGCGCAGCAGCGGACGGTAGTCGGGGTGTGCGCAGTTCTCGATGATGGCCTCGGCACGCTGCATGGGGCTCTTGTGGCGCAGGTCGGCCACGCCCTGCTCGGTGACGATGACGTTGACATCGTGCTCTGAGCTGTCCTGGTGTGTCACCATAGGCACTATCGACGAGATGAGACCACCCTTGGCCGTCGAGGGGCAAGTGAAGATACTCAGGTAGGCGTTGCGCTCGAAGTCGCCGCTGCCGCCGATGCCGTTCATCATCTTCGTGCCGCTGATGTGCGTCGAGTTCACGTTGCCGTAGAGGTCCACCTCGATGGCGGTGTTGATGGCGATGACGCCCAGACGGCGAATGACGGCCGGGTGGTTCGATATCTCGCTCTGGCGCAGTGTCAGGTGGTCCTTGAAGTAGCCGATGTTGTCATAGACCTGCATCAGGCACTCGTTGCTCACGGTGAGCGAGCAGGCCGAGGCGTCCTTCACGCGGCCGTGCAGCATCATGTCGATGACTGAGTTCTGAATCACCTCAGTGTAGATGTTGAAGTCGGGCACATGCTTGTCCTCGCCCAGTGCGCCGAGGATGGCGTTGGCCGTGCTTCCCACGCCGCTCTGCAGGGGCAGGAACTCCTTGGGTATGCGTCCGGCGTGCAGCTCTGACACGAGGAACTCAGCGGTGAGGTAGCCAATCTTGTCGGTCACGGGGTCGCTGTCCTTGAATGCGCGAGCCTCGTCGGGGATGTTGCACTCCACTACGCCCACCACCTTCTCGCGTGGGATGCTGACGTAAGGCTTGCCGATGCGGTCGCCGACGCTGAAGATGGGTATGGGCTTGCGGTAGGGCGGGTCCAGCGGCTCATAGACGTCGTGAATGTACTTAGCGTTGGGGCTGTGGAAGGCGTTGAGCTCCAGGATGACCTTCTTGGCCAGTCGGGCTGCCGTGGGGCTGATGCCGCCGGCGGCGGTGAGGTAGACACGCAACTCGTCGCCCACCTCCTCGATGTCGCAGACCTCAAGGATGGCCCAGTCCAGGTCGCCATAGAAGCCGTAGCGCAGCTCCTGTGCCATGTGGCTCAGGTGCAAGTCGTTGTAGGGAATCTCGCCCATGTTGACATGCTTGCGGAAGTCGGGGTTGGTGGTGTAAGGCGCGCGATACTTGATGGCCTGTGCGTTGGCCAGGTCACCGTCGGTGCTCTGGCCTGTGCTGGCGCCCGTGAAGATGCTCACCTTGAACTCGCGGCCGGCCTCGTGCTCCTTGACGGCAATCTTGGCCAGCTCCTTCGTTGTTGCCTTGGCCACACCAGCGGGTGTGAAGCCACTCATGGCGATCTGGTCGCCATTCTTAATCAGCGCTGCAGCTTCTGCAGCGGTTAACTTTGTGTATGCCATTTCTTGTCTCTAATGTGTCTTTCGGCTTTTATTGGTTTTGAATCTGTTTCAGCTGGTCGGAGGTGATGGTCAGGTTGGCCTCCTTGTCGCTGCCCTCTTCCTTAAACTTGATGTTGAGGTTCTTGTTGGCTGTAGTGATGACCTTGAAGAACGTCTTCATGTCCTCGTCGCCGCTCTCGAAGCTCTCTATCATCTGCTGTATCATCATATCCTTGATATCGGCATTGTTGAGCACCTCGTCAAACTGCTCTATGCTGACGCCGCCTAAGGCATTAGGAGCAACCTCCAGCAAGAAGGTCACGTCTTCGTCATCCACGTCGATGGCTGACATCGTCATGCCGTCACCAGCTTCCTGCGGCAGTTCCTTGTTGCCCACCAGCATCACCAGCTCAAGCAGTGCGTTGGCCTGGCTCTCGGTCAGTTCGCTGAGGTCGAGGCCTTCCAGGTCGATGTCGTCCATGTCCAGCTCAGAGATGTCGATGTCGTCCAGGTCTAAGTCGCTCAGGGCCTCGATGTCCTCCAGCGATGCCACCTTCTTCAGGGCTGCGTCCTTCATCGTTGCGGTTTTCCCGTCCTTTTCCACCTGCTCGGTGTCGTCCTTGTCGTCAGCCTTGCTGCCTTTCTTGCTGTCCTTGCAGCTGGTAAATGCCAAAAGGATGCCGAACATGACGGCAGCCATCATAAAAAGATTCTTTTTCATAATAATAATTTGTTTTTGTGGATAATGATTATATTCGTTTCTTACAACATGTTCTTCAGTTCGCGGTTGCTGATGGTGACGTCGGTAAAGGCGCCGCTGTTGTCGCCCTTGTAGCGGTAGACGAGGTTAGCCCCGGCATTGACCACTATCTGGACGAACTGCTTCTCTACGGTTCCCTGTGCACTCAGCTCGGCCATCACTGCTTCCTTCATCTGCGCCTTGTTCTGCTCAAACAGGTCAACGCTGTACATGGTCTCGTCTACGACATAGACATAGATGACGTTGTTGCCTTCCTGTTTCAGGTCTACCACGTCCATGCCCTGTGCTACGTGTATGGGCAGCTGCAGCTTTGTGCTGGCTATGGCTGTTTCCAGCTTCTCTTCTGGTGTGACGTCGTTGTTGAGCAGCTCCTCCAGTTCGTCCGCGCTGAGGGTGATGCTGGCTACGGCGTCCGATTCCTTGCCGTGGAACGATACCTTCATCTTCGCCCCGGCCTTGATGACCTGCTCCATCAGTGTGCGCATGGCACCGGTAGGGTTGCTCAGCATCACCTTTGCATTGTCGCGCATGGCCTGGCGGTCGTCGGCCATGGTGGCAACGCTGAAGAGGTCCTCGTTGATGTCGTAGCGCATCACCAGCACGTCGTCCTCCATGGTCATGCTGACCATCTCGCCCATGATGCCTAAGCTGACAGGACACGTGGCGTTGGCCTCCTTCGCACCTTTGCGCAGTTGGGCCATGTAGCGGTCCTGGTCCTCGTCGTCGTCGTCTGTCGTGGCCTCGATGTCGTCCTTGTCACGGTTCTTCTCACGCTTCTTGCCGTCGCAGGCGGCAATGAACAGCACAAAGCCCATCAGCAGGGCAAGGGTAAGGGTGCGTCTTTTCATCATAGTGTCTTTTCTTAGTTTGTTGTTGTTTGTGTTCATTTCACCTTCACCATCTTATAGCTGTCGATGGTGCGTCGGTCCTTACTGATGTTCAGGCCCACAGCCCAGACGGGGCGCTGGTCGGCGGCAAAGCGCACGGCATAGTCCTTGGCAATGACCTGTTCGGCGGCCTCCTCGGCCGTCTTGCCGTATTTCAGTTCCAGGATATAGATGCAGTCAGGCAGCTTCAGGGCAATGTCCATGCGTCCGTCGCTGGTCTGTTCCTCGGCGCTGACATCGGCACCAAAGCCCATCAGGGCAGCGTAGATGAGCGACTGGTACAGCTGCTCGTTCTGGTTCTTGTCAGTAATGCTGTAGGGGATGCCAGCGTACCAGCGGCGCACGGCTTCAAGGAACTCTTCTATGGAAATCTCCTTGAAACGTAAGTCAGTATAGGCATTGCCAAGGGCATCGCCACTACCTACATAGTCTGCCATGTAGTATTTGTAGAGCGATTTGGCAAAGCCCTCGCGCACTTCCCTGTTAGGGAAGCCCAGGGTGAACATCCTGGCGAAGGGATTAAACGCTTTCAATGTGAGGTAGCCGCTTTGGAACAGTACGGGTATGGGGTCGCCGATGTGCTCCGTTGGGGCGTCGAAGCGGTCGAGCGTGGCTTGGAGATGCTCTATCTGCTGCAGGCTGATGTTGTGCTGCCGCATGATGTTGACCAGCATGGTGGGTGTGCCGGTACTGAACCAGAAGTTCAGGACGCGCTTCATGGTGAAGGCGTTGATGAGGCTCCACGGGCAGTAGATGTCGGTGAACCGGTCGGAGAAGTGGTAGCCGTCGTACATCTCCTTCAGGTGGGCCACCATGTCGTCGTAGGAATAGTGCACGCCGTAACGTGCATAGTCAGTGTTCAGCGTCTGCATCATTTCTTCGATGTCGGGCTTCATGCAGGTCAGCAGTTCCTGTTCGCTGAAACCGCAAACGGCCTCATAACTGGGGTCGAAGGTGAGCTGTTGCAGGTTGTTCAGCTCGCTGAACACCGACAGCTGGGAAAACTTTGAGATGCCTGTGAGGAACACGAAGCGGAGGTAGTGTGACTGTGCCTTCAGCGGCGAGAACAGGTTGCGTACGCAGTCGCGGATGTAGTCCTGCAGCTCCCTGTTGTTAATGCTGTCGAGCATGGGGGCGTCGTACTCGTCGATGAGGATGACCACCTGCTCATTCGTCTGTTTGTGGGCGGCCTCGATAAGGTTGGTCAAGCGCGAATCATAATTAGTAGGATTCTCTGGATTAGTAATTCCAAATCTTTCCTCCTGCTGTCTTAGAATCGTATTGATGGTGCCATGCACCTGCTCCTTCTCGTAATACTTGCCGTTGCTCAGGTCAAGCCGAATGACGGGATACTTCTTCCATTCCTTCTCCTTGTCATAGATATACAGTCCCTCGAACAGCTCCTTGCGACCCTCAAAGTAGCAGCGCAGCGTGTCGACGAGCAGCGACTTGCCAAAACGACGCGGACGACTAAGGAAGAAGTTGACGGCCTTGGTCGTCACCATCTTCCAAACATACTCTGTCTTGTCAATGTAGACGGCACCGCTTTCACGTATTCGGTCAAAGAGTTGCACGCCTACGGCGTAGCCCCTTGAGCAGCTTTCAGTCTCCATCATTCGGTCGCGTTTTGTTCCAAACGGTGCAAAGTTACGACTTTTCCACCAAACAACCAAGTGTTTGACAGAAAAAGTTATAGAAGCACTATTTTGTGGAGGTGCAGCCCGTCTTACGCGCGCGTATAGATGCGAAAGTTGTTCAGGTGCTGCACCTGCTTGCACCTGGACCTCCAGATGCCACTACTGGTGCTACTGCCACTACTGGTGCTACTGGTGCTACTGGTGCTACTGATGCTTGCACCTACTTGCACCTGATTTACAACCACTTGCAAATCAATGTATTACAAAACCACATCTACTTGCACCTACTTGCACCTGAGGTTGCACCAGTAGCATCAGTAGCACCTTGCATTGTTTCGCTTATACACGCGCGCGCGGAAGAAAAATCGCGATTGACGACAGCCAGGCATTGAGTTATGCTCGCCAGGCATGGAGATAATTCAGCCAGGCATGGAGATAATTTCGCCAGGCATGGAGTTATGCTCGTAAAGTGCCACTTTATGCTCATAAAGTGCCGCTTTATTCCCAAAATCTCTCGAGAATTTATCCTCCAATCGGCCACTTTTTCCTTTCTCACATGAAAATAAATCCGTGAAATCTGTGAGAGACAGTGCGACTGATTCGTTCACGGGTTTCATCCCGAAAACGACCGTTCTATTCTTTAATGATTACTAAAAACGGACAAATAATGATATTTTTTTTGTAATAATCTGTGCGAAATGGCTGTTATTTGCGGAATTGTGCGTAAATTTGCAGCCAAATTTTGCATGAACGAGACGGAATGAGAAAGATTTCCCTGCTCTATTGTGCCCTGCTGGCATGTTCGTCGGCCCTGACTTCATGTCTGAACGACAGCGACAGCAGCGTCACGACCTACAGTGACGTGGCTATCACCCAGTTCACGCTGGGCACCCTGAACCGCTATACGCACGCCACGTCGTCCAACACCGGTAACGACACCATTGTGAAGTCAACGGTGTCGGGCTCGGTGTATCGTATGACCATCGACCATCTGCAGCAGCGCATCTGCAACCTCGACCCACTGCCTGTTGGCACCGACGCCCAGCATGTGGTGTGCACGGTGACGACACGCAACAGTGGTCTGGTGGCCCTGAAGTCGGCCACGAGCGACTCGTTGCGCTGGCACTCCTCGACGGACAGCGTCGACCTGTCGGTGCCCCGCATCTTCCGCGTCTATGCCAACGATGGCTCCGCCTTCCGCGACTATGAGGTGACACTCAATGTCAGCAGCACCACGGGCGTCGCCTTCGCCTGGCAGCTGGTGAAAGACGACGATGCCCTGGCCTGGACCGACGGCATGCGGCTGGAGGCCTGGGGCGACAGCGTCCGCCTCTGCCCGCGCGACAGCATCGTGGGGCGTTCCACGGCGGCCTGCTATCAGCTGACCCGTGAAGGGCTGTTCAGCAGTACCGACGGCGGTCAGACATGGCACGAGGAGGCACTTGACGATAATGTGCAGCTGCTGCCCGACAGCGCCGGTGCCACCTCTGTCAGCTGGCTTTACGACTCGGCTGACAACATGGACTATGTGCTGCTGGTGGGACAGCCCCGTCAGGACGATGTCGTCACCATGCGTGTGTGGCGCAAGCTGGAGAGCCACCAAGGCGGCGAGGGCAAGTGGGTCTACATGCCCTTCGACCATGACAACAACTATCCGCTAACGCTGGTCTACAACGTGTCGCTGGTCTATTACGACGGCAAGGTGCTCTGTGTGGGCGACGATCTGTCGATGCTTGAATCGCGCGACCAAGGCATCTCGTGGCGTGCCAGCGCTACCTACGCCATGCCTTCGGGCCTTAGTGGCACCCATGTGGCCATGGCTGCTGACACGCAGGGCCGCCTGTGGCTGCTCACTAACAGCGGACAGCTGTGGATGGGGGCGCTGCGCTGACGCTGGCGCTAAATGATAAATGATAAATGATAAATGACAAATGCTGCGCCATGACTGTGCAGAATATAACAAGAAGAATGAAGTATGGTAAACTGCTGTGTTTATCATTTATCATTTTCCATTTGTCATTTAGCCCCGTAGCGGCGCAGGACGACCCTGAGTACCGCATGGAGATAGGCGGCGGCTTAGGGCTGATGGCCTGTCAGGGCGACCTCGGCGGAGGACTGTTCAGCCACCTGCAGCCCATGGCGGCGGCAGTGGCCAAATATAAGATGAACCCGCGCATGGCGTGGAGCGCTCAGCTCAGCAGCGGACGGCTGAAGGGCACGTCGAAGGACACCGACACCTGGTATCCTGAGCTGCACGACAGCATCGCTTCGTTCAGCAACGCGCTGACCGACTTCACCGTGCGCTATGAGTATAACTTCTGGCCCTTTGGCACGGGCAAGGAGTATCTGGGCGCCAGGCCGCTGACCCCCTTCATCGCCCTCGGTGCAGGGCTGGCCTTCACCAAGGATGTCACGGCAGGCTCGCTGCTGCTCGGCGGCGGGGTGAAGTACAAGCTGGCCGACAGGCTGAATCTCACTGCCGAGTGGGTGATGCACTTCACCGGCAGCGACAAGCTGGACGGCGTCGTCGACCCATACGGCATCAAGAGCTCGGGGCTGTTCAAGAACACTGACAGCTACAGCACGCTCCAGGTGTCGCTGACCTACGACATCTGGTCCAAGTGCAAGACCTGCCACAACGACCGGGAGTAAGGCCCACCCCTGGCAACCCACCCCCAGCAACCCACCCCCAGCCCCTCCCCAAGGGAGGGGAGAAAGATGGAGGAGCAAGTAATAAGAAATAAATAACGTAAAGACAATGGATACAACAGCAAACACCGTAGCAAAAGTAACTAATCCCCCCTCCCTTGGGGAGGGGTCGGGGGTAGGCTCTCCCTCCCTTGGGGAGGGGTTGGGGGTGGGCTCCATCCCTGAACACATTGCCATCATCATGGACGGCAATGGGCGATGGGCCATGCGGCAGGGGCTGGACCGCACCTTCGGACATAAGGCCGGCGTGGAGACCGTGAAGCGCATTACCGCCGAGTGCCGACGCATGGGTGTGAAGTACCTGACGCTCTATACCTTCTCGACGGAGAACTGGAACCGTCCGGCCTACGAGATTGAGGCACTGATGAACCTGCTGGTGACCGCTATGGAGACCAACCTCTTTACTGACAACAACGTGCGGCTGCGCATGGTGGGCGACTTCAGCCGCCTGTCGAAGCCCGTACAGGACAAGATTAAATATATCGAGGACCTCACCAAGGACTTCGACGCCCTCACCGTGGTGGTGGCCATCAGCTACAGCAGTCGGTGGGAGCTGACCAACGTGGCCCGCCAGATAGCACAGGAGGTGAAGGACGGCACGCTCAACATCGATGACATCACTGAGCAGACCATCGACAGCCACCTGGCCACCAGCTTCATGCCCGACCCCGACCTGCTCATACGCACCGGCGGCGAAATCAGGGTGAGCAACTACCTGCTGTGGCAGATAGCCTACTCGGAGCTGTATTTCTGCGACACCTACTGGCCCGACTTTGACGAGGAGTGTCTTCACAAGGCCGTCGCCAGCTACCAGCAGCGCCAGCGCCGCTACGGACTGACGGAGGCACAGGTGGAAAGCGGGAAATAAGGCCTCCCCAAGCCCCTCCGAAGGAGGGGGTGTTAAAACAGATAAAGACATGAACATACATTCTATATATAATAATGTACCTAAACATCCCCTCCTTCGGAGGGGCTTGGGGAGGCCTGTACCAAAACATCCCCTCCTTCGGAGGGGCTTGGGGAGGCTTGTACCTAAACATCCCCTCCTTCGGAGGGGCTTGGGGAGGCTTGCGCTCTTGCTTTTCCTGTGCCTTTTATCATTTAGCCGTGCAGCGGCGCAGGTGGACATCAGCTATGCTGGCACTCCGCGGCAAGTGGTGATTGGCGGCATTACCGTCAAGGGCGTCACCGACTACGACGAGATGGTGCTCATCAACCTCTCAGGACTTGCGGTGGGACAGCAAATCGACCTGCCTGGCAGTGAGATTACCGATGCCGTGAAGCGCTACTGGCGTCACGGGCTGTTCTCGCGTGTGAGCATCACCGCCGACAGCATCGTTGACGACAAGGTCTACCTGTGTCTGAACCTCGCACTCAGTCCACGCATCTCAGACATCAACTACCACGGTGTGAAGAAGGGTGAGCGCATGGACCTCGAGGCAAAGCTGGGCATGGCCAAGGGCATGAGCATGACGAAGAACCTCATCGACAGGGCTACCATCTTGGCGAAGAAGTATTTCGACGACAAGGGCTACAAGAACGCTGAGATTGAAATCAGCCAGCACGACGACGTGACGGGTAACAATCAGGTGGTGCTCGATGTCTACATTGACAAGAAGGACAAGATGAAGGTGCGCAACATCGTGCTCGACGGAAACAACGAAGTGAAGGACGCCGTCATCAAGGGTAACATGTTCAGCAAGGGCGCCCTGGGCAAGATTCACGAGGCCGGCAAGCTGAAGAACTTCTTCAAGGCCAAGAAGTTCACCCCCGAGCGCTTTGCCGAGGCCAAGAAGGAACTGATAGAGAAATATAACGAGCTGGGCTTCCGCGATGCCGCCATCATCGAGGACTCCGTGTGGAACGAGGACGACAAGCACGTCAACATCTACCTGAAGATTGACGAGGGCGACAAATACTATCTGCGCAACATCACCTGGGTGGGCAACACCGTGGTACCCACCGAGGGCCTGAGCCGTACGCTGGGCATGAACAGCGGCGACGTCTACAACCAGAAGCTCATCAACAAGCGACTGCTCACCGACGAGGACGGCGTGCACGACTACTATTACAACAACGGCTATGTGTTCT
>Ga0310691_10007794_pt1 | contig 11095 bp, 12 predicted proteins | sample 176DNAGHGlowgp2_FD_203887 | JGI IMG/M metagenome (GOLD analysis project Ga0310691, IMG submission 203887) | Sheep rumen microbial communities from Palmerston North, Manawatu-Wanganui, New Zealand - 1766 DNA GHGlow gp2 (v2) (version 2) | ecosystem: Host-associated > Mammals > Digestive system >... | reverse complement strand
TATATCACAAATTTTTTTCAAAAAGGAGAAAAATCAAGTTATGAACACAAAAAGAAACTCTATTGAAATCGGTGTTAAGGGACTCATTTTAGCTGTTACTGTCATAATCGCCGTAATCCTCTCGGCCCTTGCGTTGTATATGGCGAACACATCAAAGTCAACCATCAACTCAGGAACCACCCAGTACACCCAGCTTACTTCTGAATATTCCGAGATTAACGCAACGATGTATGACGGGCTGGATGTCTCGGGATCGAAAGTCATCGAGGTTATCAAGGATATGGCCCGAGACGGCGGCACTGTAAGCGTTCTCGTTAGGACAAAGGCTAACACAACAGGTACTACATACCAGGGAACTACCACTACTTATACAGCTGGAGATACCCCTACCGCCAATGATCATATCAATGAGACCGGTACATTCAGGGGCGAAGTAGTCAAGAATGACAACGGAATGGTAACCCAGATCATCTTTACACAGCACTGATCGAGTACAAAGTACTGATGTTACATACAACCTCTAATGGCTGACGTTTATTTCCGGGGCGGATCCCCCTGCCCCGGAGTGCAGCCATTGTCTCTTCATAGGAAAAAGAGCTGCTTCACCTAAAAAGCTGAACAGGATTTTTATAGGTGGAAGAGCTGTTTTGCGTATGGATAAAATAACGAAATACGAGTAAACCTTACATCAAGGATTTTGGGAACCTATATATCAAATGCGAGTAAACCTTACATGGTTTTGATATATTAAATTGACTCAAATGCGAGTAAAACTTACATATAAATGTCCGTGTTCGGTATGCTCAAATGCGAGTAAAACTTACAATGTTGTTTATTGAAGTTCATTTATCAAACATACAGGAAAAATGCCGTATTTAACGTGTTTCCTATATAAGCAAGATCATTAGACAGAGATTTATATGCGAGTAAACCTTACATGACGTTGTGTGATGTATGAGTGCTTGAAATACGAGTAAACCTTACATGATTTTGATGAAGAAATCTATCTCTAATGCGAGTAAACCTTACATATAAATGTCCGTGTCCCATATACTTAAATGCGAGTAAACATTACACATATTTTCATTATATTGTATGTGATAAATGATTCAAAACATATATCTTGTGTTCAAGAAAATTATTTTTTGAATTATGGAAACAAAAAGTAAGTAAAATGCGAGTAAACCTTACAAGGTGTCGCGTATATATATGATTAACATATTACTTTAATACTTATATACTTATATACTTCATAGAAGAAAAAAAATCGGAAAATGCCGTAGGGCCCTTGAAATACAAGGCTTCAGATAGTGAAAAAAATCCGGCCAAATACGAGTAAACCTTACACGTTATGCGAGTATTCCTTACACTTCATGCGAGTAAACCTTACATCTCATGCGAGTAAACCTTACACGGCTGAAAATACCTTTTACGGCAAATGCGAGAAAACCTTACACAGAAAGCGGTAGAAAATTATGGCGGAAGCAGGCTTAAAGGAAAGTGCCAACTGGAGAAATGCCAGTACGGAACTTGACAATTACGTTGTCCAGAGCAACGAACTGATAATGGCAAGACAGGACCTGAGCAAGAATGCTTTTAAGCTCGTCAGGGCAACTATCATGCAGATAAAGCCCGAAGATGAGGACATAGATGGGATATTTTTCACGATAAGTGAGCTTGCTGACCTATACGGAGTTTCAAGACAGAGGCTCTATCCGATAATAGATGATATTACAAACGAGATAATGACAAAGTTTGTCGAGTTCAGGGTTGAGAACAAGAAAGACAAGGTATTTTTCAGAAAGGTCAGCTGGGTTTCATTCTGTGAATATAAGAGCGATAAGGGAGTTTTTATCCGAATGAACCGAGACCTGCTGCCGAACCTTGTAGGTCTTAAGAAGCTGTATACGCAGTATCCGTATGGGGATATCAATTCAATGGGTTCAGTCACTTCGATGCGCATATATGAGATACTTATGGCAAAGATCGAGGGTGATGTATTTCCGAAAGAGGGAAGGAGCGTACTTGTTACCATTGAGGAGCTGGTAGAGGTATGCAAGCTCGACGGAAAGTATAAGAACAACAACGACCTGAAAAGGTTCGTGATAGATAAGGCGGTAAAAGACATAAACAACTGCACTATCTACGAGATTGAATACACAGATGTCAAGAGAGGTAAAACGATAGTGGCGTTCAATTTCAATGTCAGGATTGAGGCTATCAAGTCCCTTATTCTGGGGAGAAAGCAGAGAGAACAGAAATACCTGAAAATGTTTGGAAAGCCGGTTGAGAAGAAAAACGAAAACAAGGCAGAAAATGTCATAGAGATAAATATGGGTGGTGCTTATCATGAGAAATAACCGTAACGCTGCTGCCCTGGGAAGATATTTTGCAGGACTGCTTGCAATAGTCCTTTGCGTGATACTCCCTTTGCAGTATATAGCAAAAACCGAGGCAGAGTCTGTCGGGGCAAATACCCAGGCGGCTCTTGACAGAATGGTATCCGATGTATGCAGGGCAAAAAGAATAACCGAAGCTGATTATCTGACGCTCATGGAAGCAATCGGAAGTTCCGGTGCGATATATGACGTGGATATCATGGTGGGGACGAAGAGATACGGAATGAACGAGGCTGACGACACGAGGTTCGATACTCCCATGATGTCATATACGAACGAGATCCTTGATGTTATAGCTGCTGACGGATACTGGCCGCTCAACTCTGGTGATTCCGTTACCGTAAGGATAAAAGCCAAGACAAAATCGTCTGCTTCAAGGATTGCTAACGCATTCCTGCAGACTCACATAGAACCCGAAGAATATATATCAGGATGGATAGCGGGCAACTGAAAGGAGAGAGCGATATGTCTGACGGTACTAAAGCGTTGATGTATGCGGCAGTCGGTGCCATACTGTTCTGTGCGGCGATTTCCGTGTTCATGATGCTGACAAGAAATGTCAATTCCCTTGCGGATAATGTCCGTGATACATCTTCTTACGAGACTTCCCTTGCCAAAGAGGGAAGAATTGAGCCGGAAGAGCCGGAAGTGACCTATGCCGATGTGATGGCGGAGCTGATGACGGACAGGCTTGAATATGACCTTAAGATAGACGGTGTGCTGATCAAAAAAGAAGATTATAACCTTGCGATGAGGGAAAATTACACGTTTACCTATACTTCACATTACAGAAGGCAGTGCGTGTATGATGCCGACGGCTATCTCAAAGAGGTGGATTACTGGGGGATGCCTTGAGTTTTGCTGATATTATTTTGCTCGGGCTTGCCACGGTGCTGTGGTTTGCCGTATGTACCATGCTTACTGTGCTGATACATGAGACAGGGCATCTTGTTTTTGGAAAGATGTCCGGATACAGGCTCATGGGTTTTGCAGTATCGGGACTGATGATCAGGAACGGGAAGATAAAAAGATATCCCGCAAAAAGGCTCAGTTTCGGGCAGTGCTTCATGTGTACCGACAATATGGATAAGGATCCGAAGAAGCTTATAGCCGGAGGGTGCATCGTAAATCTTGTTCTTGGTACCATGCTTGTTGTGTTCGCAGTGCTCACGCTCGGACTTGATAGTGAGAAAGGTGTGTGGAGGCTTATGCTGATAGCTGTTCCCGCACTTATAAATATTGTGATGGGGCTTACAAACCTTTTCGGAGGCTCCCCGATGTCGGACGGCAATACACTTAAAGAAGCGAGGGAGCCTGAGGGAAGGCAGATGTATAACAGGATAATGATGATAACCGCACATCTGCTTGACGGAAGGGCGTTCTCAGAAATGCCGGAAGAACTGTTTACGTGGAGCGGTGACAGGTACACCTGCTCGCTTGCGGCAGAGCTGTCAATGTACGGATATTACAGAAAATTTGAGCAGCTTAAAGACTTTAATGGTTTTAAAAGCCTCATGGAGCAATCCGGGTTTGACAGAAAGGAGGATAAGGAGCCGATATTTGCTGAAGAGGAAAGCCTTGAAAGAAAGCTCTGGAGCTGTGTATGCGGGAGCGGGAGCCAGTATTCCGAGATAGTCGAAGCTGATGCAAAGACTTCGAGGGAAGTTCTTGTACAGTATGCTTTAACAGGAAGGGTAAAAAAGGATTTTGAAAAAACGGTCTCGGCACTTGAAAACCCGATGTACGGGCTTGCGAGGTCGGCAGTTATTTCAAAGAATGTCCTGACCGGTATCCTGGACGATAAAAGAGGAGGTAAACGAAAAGGATGATAGAAGATTCGCCTATGGGCGTTATAGCCGATATAGTGATAATCATAGCAGTAATGTTCATCTTCCCGATGATATGGGCCGCACAGAAGGGTGATTACCTTTCCCAGAAAGGTGCGGAAACGATAGCTTATGAGTTCTGTACGAATGTGTGCTCAAGAGGCTATGTTGACGATACCCTTTACAGTGAGTTTACCGATGCTCTCTCGTCTACCGGCGGGGTGTACAAGATAACCCTTGTGCACAAGCAGATAATATATGAGCCTGAATATGAATCGGGCGTGTTCACGGGCAATGTCATGTCCTATAATGACGAGACATATACAGAAGCAATCCTGTCAAGGATATACGGAGGCGGAAACGGTGCGTATCTGATGAACAAAGGTGACGTGTTCGAGGTCACGATAGAACTTGCGACGGACGGACTTGCACAGGATCTGACCAAAGCGGCGGTAGGAACTTCTACCACCGGATTTTACAGGACCTCACAGGCAGTGACGGGCATAGCAAGGGACATATATGAGAAATATGTGCCGGAAACATAATAAAGACAAAGAGGACAAGGAAAAAGTAAGGAGGTCCTATATGTTCGCAAAGATCGTAAGGCAGAAAGCCTTTGATAATGAGGTGACATATACATCCATAGCAAAGAAATGCGGCTGGACGTGTTCGCAGCTGAGCTCAAAGTTAAAACTTGACAGGATGAACGAAACCGAAATGCTGAAGATAGCAGAGGCTCTTGGCTACGAGCTTGAGATAAGGCTTGTATCAAAGCCTGAGATAGAAAGAAGAAAAGGAGAACGCAGACAGGCATGAGAAAAAAAGATTTAATTGTTAGGGCTGCTGCCTTTCTTATGGCAGGAATGATGCTCACCGGCTGTGATGATCTTAAGGAATTCGCAGGTGATTCGATGGATAATATTGGGAGTAAGGTATCGGATGCGGTCGATACCGTGAGCGAGACGCTCGGGCTGAGTGATCCGACACAGGTCCCTACCCAGAGCATTAAGCCTGAAAAGATATATGCTACGGCAACGCCAAAGCCTACAAAATCCCCCGAGCAGCTTGCCGATGAGGAAGCAAAGAAAGAGGAGAGGATAAAGAAAGCAAAGGAGGCTTTAGAGGCAGCAGGACAGAAAGTATCGGCTACTCCGATTCCCACAGGGAAAGACAAGAAAGATAAAAAGGACAAGGATAAGGCTGTTACTTCAACGCCTGTTCCTACTGATACGGAGAATAATGCGGATAACACTCCCACTCCGACGGCAGAGCCTACACCCGAGCCTACAAAGGTTCCTACGCCCACGCCTTCTCAATCAGGTGGCGGTGGTGACTTTGACTGGTGATGTGTCCGAAAGGAAGTAAAAGATGAAATTCTATCATTTTGCGATAGTGTTCGTCATATTTGCGATCGCCATAGTTGCAATAACCGACTTGAAAGTTTCGGAAAAGAACTACATGGCCGAAAACACCGAAGTGACAAACACGATATTTGACCGGGCGGTAGTTGCCGCTACGGACAGGCTGCTCGATACGGAGGAGGGAGCGAGCCAGTTAAGGAGGGAAGAAGCGACCGAGGCTTTCTTTGACTCGCTGTACGCGTCTTTCGGCATAACCGATATGCCGCTTTCACGAGAGAACATGGCCTTGTATGTACCGGTCATCTGCATAACGGAACCGGACGGGTTCTACATCTGCTTTGACGATATGATCTACGGAGAGGGCGGAGGTCTTGAGACGAGAAGGTGCTGGAGCGAGAAAAAGACTTTCACCCACAAGGAGGCTTCTGCTCCCGCCGGATACCGTGCGACAGGCTTTGTGATCAAGTTCCTGGGCAACGGATCCTGCTATGTGGACGATGCCGAGGGGATAGTCCATGGCAAGAAGGATGAGCTGTTCATAATATATCTTGATGATTTCATCAAGGAATGTAATGAATACATTGCGGCAGCAGCACATCCGGGGACTGCTATGCCCGACCTTGAATATATCGACCTGATATCTGTCCTTTACGGACCGAAGAACTACTGGAGCCTGCTGACTCATGCCGACGAGTTTAAGGATACTGAGGCTAATGTCAGGGCGACCACGCTTGAAGAAAATTTGGCATATTACTGCAATATCCATAACTATGTGGCACAGCAGAGCGGAGTCCTTTATTCGTTCTCCATACCGTCGTTTGATGCGGAAACGTATCTGAGGGCAACCAACGGAACTTCCTTCATAGCTTTCTTCCAGGGCTATCCTGTTCCGGGTACCAATGAGGTTTTCAACAGATATTCGATATCAAGTGCGGAAGTAGAACTGATACAGTTATTTTACATTGATACGAACCTGATATACCACAGATCACCGGAGTGCAGCCATATAAGCGGTGAGATCACCGACACAAGTTCCTCACAGAGGGGATGTGCCGAAAAGGGGGCTTTTGCCTGTGATTACTGTTTCCCTGATACGGGAGCGCACAAGTAAATCCGATAAAATATGTTTTGATATGATTTAACTTTTGAGAAGGGAGAAGGTTCAGCGTAAGATGGGTAAATTGAGTAATGCTCTTAAAAGAGCTGCCGGTATGGAAACAGATAAACGTACTTTCCGCCCGATAAGAAAAACCGTAAAACTCATTTTAATAATTCCTTGTTGTTTTCTTCTCCTTATCGCAATAATGTCAAGCAATATATCAATGGTCGGTTCGGAAATCACAGACTTCTTTTCAGGGGATTCATCGTCATCACTGGGCGGAGCTTCGTACACATATCATGGATATACGCCACCGTCAGGTGCACCTGAACCTGACATTGAAGAAATAGCAGTGAATGGTGGAAGCATAGACATTCCAAATGATGTTAAAGAAAAAGCGATGCTTGAAAACTATTCCATAGAAGATTTTGTAAATGGAACATATTCGCCTTTTGGGGTTGAAGGGGATGGGGATGAGCGTTTTAAGGATATAACTATAAAGACAGAGCGGAAAATGGTGGTTGGAAAACATCCGTCCTCGTCAGATATAAGCAGTTACAGAGCAGGCAAGAGATCAGAAATGTGGGCTGCGAAGGAGGCGGCTTATGCAGCTGCCGTGTCGGCGGCTGCCACCCCGGAGCCAACTGTAACGCCGACTGTTAGCGGCACGCCCGCACCTACGGGAACGGGTGCGCCAACATCAGCGCCTACGCCACCTCCGGTACCTACTCCACAACAGACAAGGGCATCTGTGCCTTCCGTAGGACGAATACCGACAAGTAATGAGCAGAAAGAAAAAGAAGATAGAAAAGAAGATACATTTGCAAGACCGGCAGAACCTGATTTTGGTATCGTAGATGAGAGTGGAAGGGTAAGGGTGTCACCAAGAATTACTGCTGTTCCAAATACGGGAACTCCGTCTGTTTCTCCGTCTGTTACAACAAGTGCAACGCCTTCTGTTACCGGGACGGCAACTGTTAGTCCTACTGCGACGGGAACTCCAACGCCTACAGCTTCTCCAATACCGACACCTACATGGACGGAGGAAGATGAAAAGGCTCTTGATGAGGCTGTTTCTGCGTGGATAACGGAAAACACCTACGAGGATACTGTTAGGGAATATATTGAGACGGTTATAAGCGGGGAACAGTTAAGAAAATACATGAACTCGTTTCATTCACCATGGCAGCTTAATTATTGTATGGCTGCATACCTTGAGATTTACGAACTGAATCCCGATAATGCCGAAAATGTTTCCATCGGCAGAACAGCTGCTGAAATGGCTTTTGAATATGGCAATATGCTTTCATATGGGCTTGTGATCAACTATTGGAATGGTGAATGGGATGATGCCGAAATTAAACTTGAGGACAGGGAGTCGGCACTTGGGAAATGCAGGGTTGATACCGATGCGAATCATAGAGATGAACCGATAGAACTTGATGAGAATACCTATCTGCTTGAAGAGGAGGGTTTTGTACCAATAGTCCTTTTCAGAAATATTAGTGGCTGGGCTGTCAATACGTATTATGGAGACAGACTTGATACTTTGAACAGTTATGGCTATTACGATCAGACTGTACTCCGTACCGATATGTCGAGGAGCATGGACGGCTTTTTTGGATATACGGATATGGGTGAGCCGGAAATAATGATTTTTGCTAATGGTCTTGAGACTATGCCGGAGCCTGAAAAATATGAGGCGGGCCTACAGCAGATACTTGGTCTTTTTGTTCCCGGGGCATATATAGCACAACATATCGACCTTTCTGCTTTTACCCATCTTGCGGCTGGCTCACAGGGAGAACAGAGCGTGTTCATGGCTCTTGAAATTGTTAACCGTGGTGCAACATATAGTCAGGGAAACAGATATGGGGCAAACTCTTACGATTGTTCTTCTCTTGTGAACAGAGTGTATAAAGACCTCGGGATAAACTTATCCTGGGGTGGGGATACATCCACTAATGGTCTTGCACATTATTTTGTGGACCACAGTCTTGTTGTGTGCAATGGGTATGATGAAAGCCAGTTGCAGCCGGGTGATGTGATACTCTGGAGCAAACCTTCGAGGACGGATCATTATCTATGTGTTTATCATGCAGGAATTTATGCCGGAGATGGAATGATCGTTGATGCATCGTCCTCAAGAGGTCATGTTGTTTACCGGGAAATGTGGGGACAAAGCGAAGTTGTGCTTGTCGGCCGTCCGTCTGCAGGTATGGGAGATGCTGCAGGGCTTAACGCACAGACATACGTAACCGATTAAAAAGTAATACTATAAAGAGGTAAGGGGAAAATGAACGATACGGCTGATACAGGCAATATCATGAGCGTTGCGGAGCTTTACAAGAAGCGTGACGACAAGATAGACAGGTATGTGAAAGCGGGGAGCCTGTCGGAAGAAGAGTGGCAGAACCGTGACCGTACCAACGAATCCGCAGAGGACGAGATCGTCATGACGATATTCAGGCACTTTGTCCGTGAATGGGAAAAGGACAGGGAGAAAGAAAAAGAAGAGGAGAAAGGTAAAAAAGCATAGTAAGGAGGCTTATATGCTGAAAAGACTTGCACTCATATCCTTAGCCGTGGTGATGAGCTTAATGTTTTCATCGTGTGCCCTGATAGCTGCTAAGAAAGGTGTTGATGCCATCAAAGAGGATCTTGTCTCAACGGACAGCCCTAAGCCTACGAGCAGCATTCCCGATAAGAAGTACGGGACCGTGGGCGAGTTCTTCAGTGATATCGGCGAGGGTATAGGCAATTTTGCAGAGGACCTGGGCTCGTCGCTCGGAGAGGCGGGCAACAGGCTTACCGATGAGCTTGCGGGAAAAACTTCGGATAACAAAAAGACGGAGCCAACGAACATACCGACTCCCACGGGTGTTATCAACGAAACAAAAGATATCGTAAAACAGGGTGTTGAAAATATAAAAAGCGGTGACGTAGAGCTTAAGCCTACGGATATCGTAACTGAAATAACGGGCAGGCCTGTTGATGATGGAAGAGGTGACGAGCCTGTACTTGAAGGTCCGTACCACATAAGCTATGTGGTTGACGGGGATACTTGCAAGTTTGAGGAATGGGGAGACGTGAGGATCAGATATATAGGCGTTGATACCCCTGAATCGGTTGCCCGCGACGAGTATACGTCGAAAAATGGGAAACAGAATACCCAGGAGGGTAAGGATGCGAGCAGTTTTATGAAAGAGTATCTTCCCAAGGGTACCGTCTGCTACATAGAGCGTGACATCGAGACTCAGGACCGGTATGGGCGCGAACTTGTTTATCTGTATGCCGAGAAGGACGGAAGTCTTGTTTTTATAAACGAGCTTCTGCTTAAAGAAGGATTGGCGAAACTGTTCACCTTGCAGCCAAATTCCAAGTATGCGGACAATAAATTCTATGAGGCACAGAAATATGCCAGGGAAAATGAGAAGGGTTTCTGGGGAACAGGGTTTTTTGAGGAAGAATAGGAAGTTTTTAACCGGTGTTGCGCAAAGAAATGCCGAAAAGTTCTTTTATTATAATTAGAGGGGTGTGTTTTGGAACTTAAGGCTTACGGAAGGAGAAGTGGGGATGCTCAACAAGGAACTTATAATGTATGACGGGACAAGGATATACCCTGCGTGGCTTTCAAAAGAAGAGCGCGCGGAGCTCAGGCACCGGATATCCGACAAGAACGAAATGATGTACTGCGGATGCCGTCAGGACTGTAAACTGTGGTATTCGATATCTACCGACCTGCGCATATATCCTTCACATAAAGGTTATGCCCACATGCCTAACTGCATATATGCCGAGAACTCAAGGGACAGGAGCAGGTTTGCGTTCGTCCAGGATGGCACGAGCGGTGAGACAAGGGCATTCCTTAACTTCAAGCCCTCCACTTTTACGGTTCCATATGAGGCTACTGACAGAGAGCGTGAGGCTCCGGGTGAGCAGGCAGAAAAGGACGATTTCAAGTATTTCTCGCTTGAGCGTTTTGTACGCCAGCTCAACATTGATACATGGAATGAGCGTATGGCAGCAGGAAAGGGCGTGCTGTCTGCGGATTATTTTTCGACAGCCCTGTTCGGGAGACTGAAGAACATCGTCATAGACGGGTGTGTGAAGTCGCTCAGGGAATACAAGGTCGATACCGACGGCTGGGGATTCTTCTATCAGGACTTTGCCGGTTATGACATGCGGCTGAAAGCGGACGGCAATTATACGTGCTCGCTCATAATAAAGGGAAATGATGGTAAACAGTACTCATGGTTCATATATGAAAAGACACTTTCGGTAGCATTGAAGCGGTTCATGAAGATGTTTGGAAAGGATCCGAAAGATATGCTTGCCGAGGGGCAGAAGATAGTGATGTCGGGTTTCCGTTATCAGAGGACAAGGAAAGGTTCCCCACAGCCGTATAAG
>Ga0310691_10007793_pt1 | contig 11095 bp, 6 predicted proteins | sample 176DNAGHGlowgp2_FD_203887 | JGI IMG/M metagenome (GOLD analysis project Ga0310691, IMG submission 203887) | Sheep rumen microbial communities from Palmerston North, Manawatu-Wanganui, New Zealand - 1766 DNA GHGlow gp2 (v2) (version 2) | ecosystem: Host-associated > Mammals > Digestive system >... | reverse complement strand
CTATCCAGAGCGGTATCATGACCACCGTTCACGCTTACACTGGTGACCAGATGATTCTCGACGGTCCTCAGCGCAAGGGTGATGTTCAGCGTGCCCGTGCCGGTGCCCAGAACATCGTTCCCAATAGCACAGGTGCTGCCAAGGCTATCGGTCTCGTGATCCCCGAGCTGAACGGCAAGCTGATCGGCGCTGCACAGCGCGTTCCGACTCCCACCGGTTCCACCACTATCCTGCACGCTGTTGTGAAGGGTGAGGTTACTGTTGAGGACATCAACGCTGCTATGAAGGCTGCTCAGAACGAGAGTTTCGGCTACACCGAGGAGAAGCTCGTCAGCAGCGACATCATCGGCATGAAGTTCGGTTCTCTCTTCGACGCTAACCAGACCATGGTCAGCAAGATTGGCGACGGCAACAGCCTCGTTCAGGTAGTTGCTTGGTACGACAACGAGAACAGCTACACCAGCCAGATGGTTCGCACCATCAAGTACCTCGCTGAGCTGAAGTAATCCTTCACCCAACAAAGGTCAATCAAAAAGCCCTTCCGAGTTTCGGAAGGGCTTTTCATATGGAGTAGATTCTCTTTTAGTAAACCAACTCGATGAGAGCCTGACGGGCCTGAGCAATCTGGTCGCCAGCCTCGACAATCTGAGATTTGAACTCTTCAACGGTAATGGCATTGATGACAGCGAGGGGATCGATGGCCTCAGCCACGGGCAGCAACTCAGGATCATACTCGGTCAGACGGTTGATGGCATCCTGAATGAGGATGATGCGGAGGGAAACGTTGCTGGCAGCCTCATCGTCGAAAGCAGCCATGAACTTATCCACATTCTGCGAGAGGATGTAAAGCTGCTCCACGAGAGATGCGGAAACAATCTGCCAGAAGAAGTTGATGCGGCCATTCTCATTCATGGCGTCATACAGCATCTGCGAGGACTCATAGATGCTGTACTCACTGTCGAGCACCTTGAAAGAGGGATCATTGATGTCTGCCACCAACTTGGCAATTGCCTTGTCATAGCCTTCCATGGGGAGGTCATAGAGAGCAGCGATTTCCTTGTCAACCTCAATGGCACTCAGTACGCGGTACTCCTCGGCCAGGGTCATAGCCTGCTCGGCAACAGAAAGATCCAAGAGATAGTGGGGACGCACTTGCTTCTCCTCATCGGTGAGCACAATCATGCCATTCTTCTGCACGACAGGAAGTTGCTTCAGACGAGCGACCTCGGCAGCAAGACTGTCAAAGTTCATTTTAATGGCAGCCTCTATCTGCTGCTGCTCAAACATAGAAAGAGAGTCTCTGGATTCCTCTTCCGCCTGAGCACTCTTGTTGCCTCCGCAAGCTGCGAAAGCCATTGCGGCCAAAGCCACAGCAAAAAATGATAATTTCTTCATTGTTTTTTGTTATTTGAAGATGATTTTTCTTTGTATTTTATGCAAAGGTAGTGCATTCTGCGCATATCGCCAAAACTGAAACTAACTTTTTTCCATATCATCAGTCAATTTTGCTGAAATATGCGCTCACATTCATGATTTTCGAAGTCGTTCGGGCAAGTCTAAGAGCAAGATAACCGTTAAAAAGATGCACATGAGCAACAGCACGCCGACATTGAACCACAAGGTCTTGATATGCCAATCGCCAAGGCGTTTCTCGCAGCTGTAGAAAGGTGCACGGCCATAGCGGTTATGAGGCGTCAGATAGACCTGTCCGACACGCGGCACGATGGCATCGTCAATGACATCTACGAACTGTCCGTTGTCAGCTCCCACGACGAACTCCTGCAGTTTGATATTGTAATTCTGGCGTTTGAGTTCGAACATGGCATCCTTACCGCGTTCACGCAGGAAGGCCGACATCATACGGTCACTGGCCAGCGTCGCTTTGTTAGCGCGCTGCACGAGGATGCGTTCAGCAGCTTTCATATAATCGTAGAGCGAGACAGCATCGTAATCACCACTATAAGGCTCCATCTCGCAATAGGCCGTAATGGTGGGAAGGTTGCGGCGAATCACTGCGATATGCTGGGGATTCTCCTCCACCCCGCGCTTGCGCTCATCCTTCAGGGTTTCCAGCTGCGACTGCAGCTCATTGAGGATGCCGACATTATAGAACTGCGCCTCATACTTCTCACGGTTTGTTTCAAAGAACGGCTGCTCATAAGCATTGTCTGAGAACTGTGTCACAGCCAGCGCCTCATACGCCCATCGCGAGGGGATGACATCACCCACTATCGGCACATTACCCGTATGACTGCGAGGCGCGAGATCTGAGAAGCTGACGACGAGTCCACACAGCAGGATCTGCGGTATCAAGAGCATCGGAATGGTGATATAGATGGCCACGATGGAGTTGAGCGTCTGGGAGAGCAAGAGCCCCACGAGATTCGAGAGGAAAGCCGTCACGAAAAGAATGAGCCACCACACCCAGAACAGTCCATGCAGTCCCATAATGGCATTGCCGATAATCACAAACAGGAAGGTCTGCAACAGCGAGACGCCAGCCATATAGACAATCTTAGACCAGATGTAGCTGCCGTAGGACAGGTGCAGGAACTTCTCGCGCTTCAGCAAAGCGCGGTCCTTGAAAATCTCCTCGGCGCTGCCGCTCATACCAATGAACGTAGCCACGATGACAGCCATGAAGAAGTAGCTGACGAGGTTCTTATTGTTCATCACGCAATAGCCCTCTGGCGGTGCGTAGCGCGTGAGGAAGGCACAGACGACAGCCAGCAGCGGTGCTTCCAGCAGCGCGATGAGCATGTACTGCAGGTTGGTGACCTTTGTGCACAGGTTGCGCTTGAGGAAGATGAGGAACTGCTTCAGCACGCCCGGCTTGCGCTGGTCGGAAGGAGGCACTGTGCCAATGGTAACATCTGGTTGCGCTGGACGGCGCTGCAGATACAGCTCGTGCCACTCCTGCGGCGACATCTTACGCTCATCAGAGATCTCGCCGCTGCTCGTGAGCGATTTCTCATCGATGATGTTCAGTACAATCTCAGGGTTGACATTGCCACATGTGGGGCAGGCGCTGGTCTCCGCGTCAGCGTAATCAGCAGCCTCCTTGAAATAGGTGATGGCATCGATGGGGTTACCGTCGAAGACGGGATAGCCTCCGCGGTCCAGCAACCACAGGCGGTCGAAGAGCTTATAGACATCACTCGACGGCTGGTGGATATTCACCACGATGAGCTTGCCCTTGAAGGTCTGCTCCTTCAGCAGGTTGATGACCTTCTCTGTATCTGCCGACGAGAGGCCCGATGTGGGCTCGTCCAGGAACAGCACCGCAGGTTCGCGGATCAGCTCCAGGGCGATATTCAGGCGTTTGCGCTGACCGCCGGAGATGAATTTATTGATGGCAGAGCCTACCTTCAGGTCGCGCGCCGCGTCAAGTCCCAAGTCCTTGAGCGTCTTCATGACACGGCGATCCAGCTCCTCGTCGCTCATCCCTTCGAAGCAGAACTTGGCCGTGTACCACAGGTTCTGATAAACGGTGAGCTCCTCGATGAGCAAGTCATCCTGCGGCACGTAGCCGATAAGGTTCTTGACAGCAGGTTCGCTGACATCGTGCCCGTTGATGGTCATCGTACCTTCCTGCGGTATCAGGCTGCCGTTGAGGATGGAGAGCAGCGTGGTCTTTCCCGTACCAGAGCCGCCCATAATCGCCAGCAACTCGCCGCTGCGCAGCGTGAAGCTGAGGTTATGCAGGCCGTTGTCGCTATTTGGGAAACGGAAATTGAGATTGCGACCGCAGAACTCCACCTTGTGCACACTCTCGCCCTTCTTACCCATACGGCGATGGTGAGCCTCCAGGATGGTAGAGTAATACACGGGGTGACCGTCGCGGGCCTTCAGCACACTGCTCTGGAGCCACACTTGGTACGATCCCGCAAGCACGGGAACATCATTCAGCAACACCGTGTCATCACCGAGATAAGTGAACACGAGCGCGCCCGTCTCGGGGTTCAGCAGGGTCTTCAGCTGTCCTTGATAACCGGGCAGCTGATGAAGGAGTACGTGTTCCGAGGGTGTTCCTTTCACGAAATCCGTGAAGTCCTGGAACACGGCATCGTTGACTTCAAACTTCTCGGCCACCACGCGGAAGATGGAATCGAGCCCACCACCGCCGATGCCGCAGAACTCCATCAGACGCAACAGCAGCAGCGCCTCCTCGCCAGCACGTATCTTGCCGTGCAGGTTCTCGCAGATGGTGGCCGCCACAGCCTGCGTATCCAGGCCTTCGGACATTTCGTAAGCACCACGCATATCGCTGTAGAAATCAAGGTAGAAATCCACATTGCGAATGCCGAGGTGGTGGCGCAGATAGCTCACGAGCATACGCTTAGCCCGTGCTTCGTCAACATTCTCCTCTTTGCCGAACAAGGCAAAAAGACTCAGAAAGGTGGAGAGTATAATATCAGTCATCTCGTGTGTATTGGTTTGCAAAAATACGGATTATTCCCGAATGCCCTCTCCACATATTAGTTAAAAAGGATTAAAACACTTTCTTCTACCCATACTTCATCCGTCTTGGACGTAAGTTTACACAGATAATCACTACCTTTGCCAAGAATTACGATATCACAAATACTATCATTCATCCGATATGAAACGATTCTATCTCTTTGCCGCCACGGCGGCCATCTTGCTGAGCCTTACGAGCTGCAAGAAGCATGACTACGAGAGCGTAAAGGGCGACCCGATGCAGACTCGCATCTACACGCTCAAGAACGGTCTGAAAGTTTATCTCTCCGTGAACAAGGACGAGCCTCGCATCCAGGCCAATATCGCCGTGCGCACAGGTTCTCGCAACGATCCTGCTGAGACGACAGGCTTGGCACACTATCTCGAGCACCTGATGTTCAAGGGCACCAACCATTTCGGCACCACCGATGCCGAGGCAGAGGCTCCCCTGCTCGACGACATCGAGCAGCGCTACGAAGCCTACCGACAGCTCACCGACCCTGAGGCGCGCCGTCAGGCTTACCACGAGATTGACAGCGTCAGCCAGCTGGCAGCCAAGTACAATATTCCCAACGAGTACGACAAGCTCATGGCCCTCATCGGCTCGGACGGCAGCAACGCCTTCACCTCATTCGACATCACCTGCTATGTGGAGAACATCCCCTCCAACGAGGTGGAGAACTGGGCCCGCATCCAAGCAGACCGCTTCCAGAACATGGTCATCCGCGGTTTCCACACCGAGCTGGAAGCTGTGTATGAGGAATACAACATCCATCTCACCGACGACGAGGAGAAGATGTTCAACGCCCTTGTCTTCAAGCTCTTCCCCACACACCCTTACGGCACACAGACCACCATCGGCACGCAGGAGCACTTGAAGAACCCCTCCATCACCAACATCAAGAACTACTTCAAGAACTACTACTGCCCGAACAACGTAGCCATCTGTATGTCAGGTGATTTAGACCCCGACAAGACAATCAATATTCTGGAGAAGTACTTTGGCAACTGGCAGGAGAATCCTGACTGCAAGCAGCCCGAGTACGAGCCCGTGGCTGCGCTGACACAGCCCGTCGATACCACCGTCATCGGACTCAATGCCGAATCGCTCTATCTGGGCTGGGCCTTCCCCGGCGCTAAGGACCGCGCCTGCGACACTCTCTCACTCATCAGCGAGGTTATGAGCAACGGCCGCGCAGGTCTCATCGACCTCGACATCAACCAGAAGATGACCATGCTGGAGGCCTGGGCCGGCGACTACCAGTTGGCCGACTACAGCATCTTCTTCATGGGCGGTTCGCCACGTGAGGGACAAACCTTGGAAGATTGTCGTGAACGCTTACTGGGCGAAATCAACAAGCTCAAGTGCGGCGACTTCCCCGATGACCTCCTGCCCGCCATCATCAATAACATGAAGCTGCACAAGATGCAGGCCATGGAAACCAACCGCGCCCGCACATCAATGTTCCAGGATGCCTTCATCAACGGCATCGAATGGCAAGACGCCGTCGGCCAGATCGACCGCATCGCAGCCCTCACGAAAGAGGACATCGTCAACTTCGCACAGCGCCACTTCACGGAAAACGTTGTGACCGTCTTCAAGCTCCAGGGCGACGACCCCAACATCAAGAAAATCGACAAGCCCGAGATCACGCCCATCCCAGCTAACCGCAACGAGATGAGCGACTTCGTCACGGAAATCCAAGGAACCGAAGTAGAGCCCATCGAACCCCGCTTCGTGGATTTCAAGGAAGACCTCACCATAGGCACCACCGCCCATGACCTGCCGCTGGTATACAAGGAGAACACCGAGAACGGCATCTTCAACCTCGTCTTCTACCTGCCTTTCGGCACCGCTGCCAACCCGCTGCTGGACGACGCCAGCGACTACATCGACCTACTGGGCACCGACAGCCTCACGGCAGAGCAGGTGCAACAGCAGTTCTACGGCCTCGCCTGCACCTTCGGCATCTACGCAGGCCCCTATCAGACATCTATCATGCTCTCGGGGCTCGACGAGAAGCTGCCCGAGGCGCTGGCACTCGCCGAGAACGTGCTGGCCAACGTGCAGGTAGATACCGAAGCCTATCAGGCCTACATCATGAACGTCGCCAAGGCCCAGGCCGATGCGAAGTTGGAACAACAGACCTGCTTCTCACGCCTGCGCGCATATAATATATATGGTGAGCGCAATGCCCAGCGCAATATCGTCACGGCCGCACAGCTCGCAGCCACCGACCCGCAGACGCTCATCGACCTCATTCACTCGCTCACCAGCTACGAGCACACCGTCCTCTACTACGGTCCCCGCAGCCAGAGCGACCTCGCGGAGCTCCTCACCAAGGAGCATACGCTCCCCGAGACCCTGCTGCCGGCACCAGCCTTCGAGGACTACCAGGAGCAGGAGACGCCCGCCACGGAAATCATCATCGCACCCTACGATGCCAAGAACATCTATATGATTGCCTTCCACAACGACCTGATGCCGTGGCAGGTAGAACAAACGCCCGTGGCAGCACTCTACAACGAGTACTTCGGCAGCGGCATGAATGGCATCGTCTTCCAGGAACTGCGCGAGAGCCGCGGCCTCGCCTACAGCGCCGGCGCCTACTACGACGGTATCCCTGACCGCAAGGGACACCCCGAGACGAGCTTCACCTCCATCATCTCGCAGAACGACAAGCTCATGGACTGCATTCGCACCTTCAACCAGATCCTCGATACAATACCGCAGAGCCAAGGCGCTTTCGAGATTGCCAAACAGAGCCTTACGAAACAACTCGCAGCACAACGCACCACCCGCTTCGGTGTCATCAACGCCTGGTTAGCGGCTCAGGAGCGCGGCATCGACTACGACATCAACGAGCGCATCTACAACGCACTCCCCGACCTCACCCTCAATGACATCGTGCGCTTCGCCAATGAACGCATGGCCCGCAAACCGCGCCGCATCGCCATCCTCGGCGACGCGAAAGAGCTCGACATGGACGCCTTGCAACAAGTTGGTCCTGTGCGCCATGTTTCACTCTCAGAAATCTTTGGATATTAGGCCAACATATTAAAGGTTATTAAAAAAGGAGAAAAGCGCGAATTCTTTCGTGCTTTTCTTCGTTTATATAGATTATTTGTAGTACTTTTGCAGCAGAAAAACAAAAAGAGCACATGAAACTCATTCTGCTTTCTACCCCCGACTTCTTCGTAGAAGAAGACACCATCATATCAGCACTCTTCGAGGAAGGACTCGACTCCTTCCACCTGCGCAAGCCCAACACCGAGCCCATCTATTCCGAACGGTTGCTGACACTCATCCCCCAACAATGGCACAACCGCATCGTCGTCCACGACCATTTCTACCTCGTCGATGAGTTCGGCCTGCGTGGCGTTCACCTCTCTGAGAAGCACAATACGCTCCCGCAGAACTACCACGGCACCTGCAGCCGTTCCTGCCATTCGCTGGAAGAACTGCAGCAGCGGCGCGACCTGGACTATGTCTTCCTCTCCCCCGTCTTCGACAGCATCACCTACCCCAACCGTCATGCAGCCTACACCCCCGAGCAGCTGCACGACGCCACACGCGCAGGACTCATAGACCGCAAGGTGATGGCAGCCGGCGGCGTCAACAGCGAGACGCTCCCCCGTCTCTCCGACTACGGCTTCGGCGGTGCCGTCATCCTCGGCGACCTCTGGACACGCTTCAATATCCACTCCGGCCTCGACTACAAAGAAGTCATCGCACACTTCCGCAAACTCCGCAAAGCCGCCGAGTAAGTTCAACATCTTGAACTTTTGAACTCTTGAACTTTTGAACGAATAAAAAAAACCCTCAACCATAAACCCTCAACCATAAACCTCCTCCCCCATGTCCTCCTTCCTTGTCTTTTCCGGCACCGCCACACAGTACCTTACTGAGAAAATCTGCAAAAGCCTGGGTGTACCCCAAGGCCAGATCAACATCACACACTTCGCCGACGGCGAATTCAGCGTCAGCTACGAAGAGAGCATCCGCGGTCGCGATGTCTTCCTTGTGCAGAGCACTTTCCCCAACAGCGACAACCTCATGGAGCTCCTGCTGATGATCGATGCCGCCAAGCGCGCCTCCGCCCGCAGCATCAACGCCGTCATCCCCTATTTCGGATGGGCACGTCAGGACCGCAAGGACAAGCCCCGCGTGGCCATCGGCGCCAAGCTCGTGGCAGACATGCTCTCCGTGGCCGGCATCAGCCGCCTCATCACCATGGACCTGCATGCCGACCAGGAGCAAGGCTTCTTCAACGTCCCCGTCGATCACCTCTACGCCTCCAGCGTCCTGCTCCCCTACGTGAAGAGCCTCAACCTCGAGAACCTCGTCATCGCCACCCCCGACGTGGGCGGCTCCAAGCGCGCCTCCGCCTACTCCAAATATTTCGGTTGCCCCCTCGTGCTCTGCAACAAGACACGCCCCCGTCCCAACGAAGTCGCCAGCATGCAGATCATCGGCGACGTGGAGAATGCCGACGTCGTCCTCGTAGATGACATGGTCGATACCGCCGGCACCATCACCAAGGCCGCCGACCTGATGGTCGAGCACGGCGCCCGCAGCGTGCGCGCCATCGCCAGCCACTGCGTCATGAGCGGCTCCGCCAGCGAGCGCGTGCAGAACAGCCAGCTCAAGGAGATCGTCTTCACCGACTCCATCCCCTACAGCAACCGCTGCGCCAAGGTCAAGCAAATCTCCATCGCCGACCTCATCGCCGAAACCATCCGCCGCGTCGAAGACAACGAAAGCATCAGCAGCCAGTACCTGATCTAAGGCCCCCGTCCTGCGGACAAACCGCAGGCAACACAGCGCCCTATCCCCAGGCCCCCTCCCCCCTGCGCTTTCCCCATGTCCTCCTCTGAAACCTCCCCTTCCCACCCCGTTCTTGGCGGTTCTGCCCCTCGCCCCCTTCCTGGCGGTTCGTCCACCAAGTCTGTGTCTGCAGCCCCCTCCCCTTCCCGCCCCGTTCCTGGCGGTTCGTCCGCCAGGTCCTCCTCCTCCCGTCCACAAATCCTCCGCGCCCCTTGGCATGACTATCGCCAGCCGGGCGTCTATATGCTCACCCTTTGCACCCATGACCGCCGCCCTCTCCTTGGCTCCCTCTATGCCGATGAAGCAGGTGTCGGGCGTGTGCGCCCCTCTCATCTCGGCTCTTCCTTAGCGCAAGCCCTGCAGCAGCTTCCCCTTATCTATGAGGAGTTGGAGGTGATGCGCTATGTCGTCATGCCCGACCATTTTCACGTCGTCGTTCAGATCCATCAACCCATGCAGCGTCATTTGGGAGAAATGGTGCGGCGCCTGAAATATACCACTACAGTCGCTTATCTCAAGGAGCTGGATCTTCGCGAAGGCTGCTTTCATCGTGTCGAAGGCAGCAGGCCCTCGCGCAGAGAGCGCGAAGCCGTCAAGGGGAAAGCCCCTGAGGACGAACCGCAGGCAACTGAGCGCCCGGTAGTCTTGGTGCCACCCTTGTGGCAGGACAACTACCACGACCGCATTCTCACACACTACGGCCAACTGCCTAAGATGCTGCACTATGTCGAGGACAACCCACATCGCGCTTGGACAAAGCGCCAACATCGCCAATTCTTCTACGACAAACAAACCCTCCATATCCCCATCCCCGTGGAGCTTGCCCGGGCGCTCTATCGGGAAGCCCGGGCGCTGGCAGAGCTGCCAGCCCTCGAGAGCTTTCTGATAGTCGATCGCACAGGCGAGGAAGTCAAGACCAGCCTGCGGATGCGAGCTATGGGAAACCCCTTCCTACTCGACGAGGGTCTGCACCTTCCCCTGCGTGTCTCGCGCAGCGTCTCACGCGAGGACTACACAACCCTCCACGACCAACTCCTGCAACGTTGTGCCGATGAGGGAGCCGTCATCGTCACGCCCTGCGTCAGCAATGGCGAACAGATGCTCGTTGATGATGCCCTGCAGAACGGCTTTCGTGTCATACGCCTGCAGCACGAAGGGATGTCCGACCTCTACAGCCCCTCCGAGCGTTTCCTGCCCTTCACCGCCTCCGGCCAGATGCTCTTCCTCGCCCCCTGGCCCGACCAGCCCCTCTCCGTCCATCCCACCAAAGGCCGCTTCGAATTCCTGAACACCCTCGCCCGCATCCTCTGCGGCCTCAACCCATAGCCCTTCCCCTCCTTCCCACTCCGTTCCTGGCGGTTCGTCCGCCAAGTCTGTGTCAGGAATCCCCTTTCTTCCCGCCCCGTTTCTCTTCTTCCCTCTTTTTCCGCTTCTTCCCTCTTACTTTGATGGTGCCATGAAGGATCATGTAGGTTTGATGTAGGTATATTTTTATTATCTATTTATGAGTCAATTACTTGAATGCAAATGATGAAGGTATCTCAAATCGCTGTTATCTCTGAAATAGGAGCTCTGGCCAAGACGTACTCTTTATAGTCCATAAGCAAACCCTCTATAGTCTCTGCGCGTAGGGACTATAGAGGGTAAGGCGAGGGAGTAGTAGTGTCCGGCTGTAGCGGTACAGAATTATTTTTGCGGAAAACTTTTGTCCTATGGGTCAAATTGCAGGATAAAATCTCTCGGGATGCCAATATATAAAGGCATTCCGAGAGATTAAGCAGCTTGAGGCAAAAATCGTCGAATAAA
>Ga0310691_10007792_pt1 | contig 11095 bp, 7 predicted proteins | sample 176DNAGHGlowgp2_FD_203887 | JGI IMG/M metagenome (GOLD analysis project Ga0310691, IMG submission 203887) | Sheep rumen microbial communities from Palmerston North, Manawatu-Wanganui, New Zealand - 1766 DNA GHGlow gp2 (v2) (version 2) | ecosystem: Host-associated > Mammals > Digestive system >... | reverse complement strand
AGATTGGGGACATGACCTACTATTTTATCAGCGACTTGCATGTCGATTTCTATGCGCCGGTAACCCGCACTGTGGGCGTGTTGCGCAAGCATTTCGAAGTATTCTTCGAGCGCAACTTCTTGCCGGCGGACGCCTGCTGCATCGCGGGCGATATCGCGAACGACTACTTCAACTACGTGGAGTTCTTGAAGTTCATTGCCGAAAAATACAGTGCGGTTTACGTGTGCTTCGGGAACCACGACATTATCACTGAGCGTCTGGGGCGCTTCGGAGCGGACAAGGAATTTGCTACATCCGAGAGCAAAATAAAGTACTTCCTTGCCGAGGCTGGAAAAATCCCGAACATTCAGTTGCTTGAAAACCGCATAGCAGAAGGCGTTGCGGGCTGCATGGGCATGTGCGATTTTAAGTACAAACATTCGCCCGCCGCATCTGAAATGGCGAACAAAATCCTGTGGGCGACACGCTGGTTCGACGCTCGTCACTGGAAATATATGCAGAACAACGCCGACAAACTCTGGCGACATTATGACATCGTATTTCGTGAACTTACTGCACAACGCCCGAAAATCATGATGTCGCACTTCCTGCCGCTGGAATTCGAGATGGCGGAACGTTACCGGCAAGACCCCTGCTCAAACTTTTTCTATTTCCACGGGGCGGAATACCTCGAGAACCTGGATGACGGGAGCATCTGGCAGGCGGGGCACACCCACACCGCCATCAAGCGCGAATACACCGACCCGCTTGGCAAAAGGCACTTGCTGCTGTGCAATCCCGTGGGCTACCCCGACGAGAACCCCTTCGCAGAATACGGGCTAAAACGGGAAGATTTCTTGGTGGAGGTTGGGTAAAATATGGAAAATAGATTTTCAAACCTGTACAAAACAACTACAAATATTCAAAATTGTAGTCGTTTTCTTGATAATTTTTCAAAGAAATTCGGAATATCTAAACATTTTCCGTATTTCGTTGAAATTTTATTGTGAAAGCCCCCAAATTAACCCCCAAAATGCCCTGAAAATCATTACCTTGCATTTCCTCGCACCCCTTTCTTGATATATATTTACATCGATGCCCGAAAACAAGAAAGAACTTTCCGAAGAAGATATCAAGAACCGCTACATTACGCCGGCGTTAAACGCTGTAGGCTGGGCGGCCGAAGATATGCGCATGGAAAAGTATTTCACCGACGGGCGCGTAATTTTCCAGGGTGGCAAGCATGCCCGCAAGCAGGGCAAAAAGGCAGACTATCTGCTTTATTCCGCACCCAATTACCCGATAGCCATTGTTGAAGCCAAGGACAATAACCACCCCGTGGGTGGCGGTTTACAGCAGGCGATGGATTACGCCGAAATTCTCGACATTCCGTTTGCGTATAGCAGCAATGGCGACGGCTTTATAGAACACGATTTTTTGACGGGAATGGAAATTGAAATCCCGCTGGACAAGTTTCCGACGAGAGAACAACTTCTTGCGCGTTTGCAAGCGAACAAAAAATTCACCCCGGAACAAGAGACCGTCATCAACCAGCCATACTACTGGGACGCGGACACGCACGCTCCCCGTTACTACCAGCGTATTGCAATCAATCGCACGATTGAGGCTGTCGCAAAAGGCCAGCAGAGAATATTGCTCGTGATGGCGACGGGTACAGGCAAAACCTATACGGCTTTCCAGATTATCGAACGCCTGCACAAGTCCGGCTGCAAAAAGAAAATCCTGTACCTAGCAGACCGCAATGTTTTGATTGACCAGACCATGGTCCAAGATTTCAAGCCCTTCAAGAAAATCATGACCAAGATAAAGGGCAAGGAACTAGATTCCAGTTTTGAAATCTACATGGCGCTTTACCAGCAGCTGGTTTCTTATGATGAAGGCGTACCCGATCCGTTTACGGAATTCAAGCCTGAATTTTTTGACTTGATTCTGGTAGACGAATGTCATCGCGGCTCGGCAAAAGAAAATTCCGAATGGCGAAAGATTCTGGAATATTTCAGCGGGGCAACGCAGATTGGCATGACGGCAACGCCCAAGGTCAAGAACGGTGCAAACAACCTGGAATACTTTGGCGAACCGATTTTCACGTACTCTTTGAAGCAGGGAATCGAAGATGGCTTCCTTGCTCCGTACCGCGTAACGAACAGTTTCTTGAATGTGGACTTGAACGGCTGGACTCCCGAGGGTCCGCAAGAAATGGACCTCTTTGGAAACGTGATTCCGGAGCAACTTTACCAGCGCCCCGATTTTGGCCGCGAACTCGTCATCAAGACCCGCCGTGAAGTGGTGGCCCGCCGCATTACGCAGATTCTTTACAAGATTGGCCGCATGACCAAGACGATTGTCTTCTGTACCGATGTGGAAGAAGCCGACGCGATGCGCCAACTGCTCGTGACCTTGAATGCCGATATGGTCAAGGAAGATTCCCGCTATGTAATGCGCATTACGGGCGATGACGCCGTGGGCAAAAAACAACTCGGCAACTTTATCGAACCCGACGAAGCATACCCGGTGGTGGTAACGACATCTGAAATGTTGAGCACCGGCGTAGATTGCAAGACTTGCGGGCTTATCGTCATTGATAAGGAAATCGGCTCGATGACGGAGTTCAAGCAGATTGTCGGTCGCGGTACACGCCTAAAGATCGACAAGGGCAAATGGCACTTTGAAATCCTCGATTTCCGCAATGCGACCAAGCTGTTCAAGGACCCCGAATTCGATGGCGAACCCGAAATGCCCGAGGAACCGTTCGGCGGAACAAAACCGCCCGACCATGTTGGCGAAAAGCCCAAGCCCTACGACCCGTCAGGTAGCGCGAAGACTGGTCCCAAGAAGTATTACATCAACCACGTCGAAGTGAAAATCGATGCCGAGACGGTTTCGTATCTGGGTGCCGATGGCAAGACTCAAGTAGTTGAAAGCTTTACCGACTTTACCCGCAAAAACATCCGCGGCAAGTTCGCCACGTTAGACGATTTCATCAAGCGCTGGACCGCCGAAGAACGCAAGGCGGCCGTCGTTGACGAACTCAAGGAATACGACGTCTTGATAGACGCCATCCGCGAGGCTAACCCTGCCCTTGCGAAGGTGGATGTATTCGACATTATTTGCCACGTGGCATTCGACCAGAAACCGCTGACCCGCAGCGAACGCGCGAACAACGTCAAAAAACGCAATTATTTGGCAAAATACGAGGGCAAGGCCCGCGAAGTTCTAGAAGCTTTGCTTGTCAAGTATGCAGACGACGGTATTTTGCAGATGGAGCAGAACGAAGTCCTGAAACTAGACCCGTTCAGCCATATCGGCACCGTTCCCAAGATTATGAAGCTTTTTGGCGGCCGTGAAGGCTACGAAGCCGCCGTTATAGACCTGAAAAAGCAGCTCTACTTGACAGACGATGTCGCGTAATGTATTATGGCGATGGAAAAAATCTGTCATAGATTTTTCAATGGAAATTTATAGGTAAAATATGTCCGTAAACAACTTGGTCAAAAGATTGCAGAACGAAATGCGTGGCGATGCCGGTATCAACGGCGATGCCCAGCGAATCGAACAGATGGTGTGGATGTTTTTCTTGAAAGTCTATGACGCCCAAGAAGAAATCTGGGAATGCACCAAGGACAAGTACAAGTCAATCATCCCCGAAAAGATGCGCTGGCGCAACTGGGCCGTCGATGAAAAAGATGGCAAAGCGCTTACGGGCGATGCCTTGCTCGCATTCGTGAACAACGAACTTTTCCCGACGCTCAAGAACTTGCCCGTAAATGAGAATACCCCGCGCGGTAAGGCGATTGTGCGGATGGTTTTCGAGGATTTGAACCAGTACATGAAAGACGGCATCATCCTCCGCAAGCTCATCAATATCATTGACGAAGTGGACTTTAGCGATGCCGACGACCGCCACACCTTCGGCGACATTTACGAAGGAATCCTGAAGGATTTGCAGAGTGCCGGCAATGCGGGCGAATTCTACACGCCGCGAGCCTTGACGGACTTTATCGTGCAACAACTGCACCCAAAACTCGGCGAAACCTTTGGTGACTTTACCAGCGGAACGGGCGGTTTTTTGACCAGTTGCCTGAACTACCTGAAACCCTCCGTAAAGACCACGAGCGACGAAAAGAAATTCCAGTCGTCCATTGTCGGGCAGGAATGGAAACCGCTCCCGTACCTGCTTTCAATAACCAACATGCTCGTCCACGACATCGAAGAACCGAACATCACCCATACGGATTCGCTCGGTCGCAAGGTGACGGAATTCAAGGACAGCGATAAGGTGGATTGCATCGGCATGAACCCGCCCTATGGCGGCAGCACCGGCATGAATGCCAAGCTGAACTTCCCGATGAACATGCAGAGCAGTGAAACGGCAGACCTTTTCATTGTGCTCATCATGTATCGCCTGAAAAAGATGGGTCGCGCGGGCGTGATTATCCCCGACGGGTTCCTGTTCGGCACCGACGGCGCAAAACTCGCCATCAAGCAGAAGTTACTCCGCGAATTCAACCTGCACACCGTCATTCGCCTGCCGGGCAGCATCTTTAGCCCCTACACCAGCATTGCCACGAACATCCTGTTCTTCGACAACGAAAAGGCGAAAGGCGCCCCGACAGGGTTCAGTACAAAGGATACCTGGTTCTACCGCCTCGACATGCCCGAAGGCTACAAGCACTTCAGCAAGACGAAACCCATGCGTCTAGAACACTGCAAGCCCATAATGGACTGGTGGAACAACCGCGAAGAAATCCTCGAGACCAACGACGACGGCGAAGTCGTGAGCGAAAAGTCCCGCAAGTTCACCCCCGAAGAACTCGTGGAAATGGACTGCAACTTTGACCAGTGCAAGTTCCCCAAGGAAGAAGAGGAAGTGCTGCCGCCCGCAGAACTCCTGGAAGACTACCACAAGAAACGCGCCGCGCTCGACAAGAAAATCGACAAGAAGCTGGAACAAATCCAGAAACTTCTCGGGATAGAGGTGAAGTAAGGGGTGACGAAAATGAAAAAAAACTTGACCACACCTAAAAGCGAGAATTCTCTTTTTGAGAAAATATCAGCACTTATTGAAAACAGCCGTGCTCACATGGCTAAAGCAGTGAATACCGCCATGGTATATACTTACTATGGCATCGGCCAACACATTGTTGAATATGAGCAAAATGGTGAAATACGCGCATCCTACGGAAAGCAAGTCTTGAGTAGACTTTCGGATAGGCTTTCTCAAAAATACGGAAATGGTTGGTCCGTCGAGACGTTGACTAAATGCAGGAAATTTTTCCAAGTGTATTCAATTTCGTCTGCACCGCAGACGAAATCCGCAAAATCGTCTGCGGTGCAGACGATTTCTGCCCCGCAATTTACGCTTTCGTGGAACCACTACCAGATTCTTATGCGCATGAATAATCCTGACGAACGCAGATTTTACGAAATTGAAGCACAAAAGCAAAATTGGGGATATCGGTGGCTTCAGCGCCAAGCGGCAAGCAGCCTTTATGAACGGCTTGCCTTGAGTACGAACAAAAACAAGGTAATGCGATTGGCGGAGAAAGGCCAAATTATCGAAAAGTCCGAGGATGTCATAAAGAATCCAATTGTTCTGGAATTTGTTGGACTCGAACCGAATAGTTCTTACAGCGAGACAAAGCTGGAAAGTGCGATTATCAGCAAACTTCAGACATTCCTCTTAGAAATGGGACGAGGGTTCCTTTTTGAAGCCAGGCAGAAGAGGTTCACATTTGACGAAGACAATTTCTACGTAGACCTTGTCTTGTACAATCGCATATTGCAGTGCTACGTGCTCGTTGATTTGAAAGTCGAGAAACTGACTCACCAAGATTTGGGGCAGATGCAGATGTATGTCAACTATTTTGACCGCTATGTCAAACTTGATTTTGAAAAGCCGACTATTGGAATTTTACTATGCAAGTCGAAAGCCGACGCACTTGTTGAATTGACTTTGCCTAAAGATGCGAACGTATACGCATCAGCTTATGATCTCTGTTTACCTGACAAGTCCCTTTTGCAGCAAAAGGTAAAAGAATGGATTGCGGAGTTTGAAGAAGAAAACGAGCCGGAAGTAGTAAACAAGAAAACAGCAAAAAAAGTAGTTGCCAAGAAAACAGTCAAGAAGGCGAAGAAATAATGGACGGCAAGCAACTCAAGAACAGCATTCTGCAATGGGCCATACAAGGCAAACTTGTCCCGCAGAACCCCAAGGACGAACCCGCCCAGAAATTGCTGGAGCGCATCGCCGGATCCCGAAATGGTGATGTGTCACCCTGGAGCGAAGCGATAGGGTCCAGTAAGAATTCAAAGAAATCCTTATCTACGTCATTGCGAGGCCCCTGTAAGGGGACGAAGCAATCCAATAACCAGCCTTCCCGCATCTACCGTGAAAACGGCGTGTGGTACGAACAAGTCGGCACCGCCACCCCAAAGGACATTTCAGATGAAATTCCGTTTGAAATTCCAGAGAATTGGGCGTGGTGTAGGCTAAAGGATTATTTAGACGTTCGTGATGGAACCCACGATTCCCCAAAATATTATTCGTCAGGAATACCATTTGTTACAAGCAAAAATCTTGTAAATGGGCAAATTGATTTCTCTAATGTAAAATACATATCGCAAGAAGACCACGAAGCCTTTTCTGCTCGTTCGAAGGTGGATGACAACGACATTCTTTTTGCAATGATTGGCAGCATTGGAAATCCTGTTTTAGTAAAGAAAACTTGTGATTTTAGTATAAAAAATGTCGCTTTGTTTAAGCCATATAATGAAGAAACTGATATGCATTATATGCTTTTGTATTTTCAGCATATTCAAACGGGCTTGAAGAAAATCGCTGCTGGAGGAGTTCAATCATTTATTTCATTGAATGTTTTTCGTAATTGGTTATTTCCCCTTCCGCCCCTAGCCGAACAAAAGCGAATCGTCGCAAAACTTGAACAAGTCCTCCCGCTCGCCGAAGAATACGGAGCTGCCCAGGAACAACTCGACAAACTCAACAAGGAACTCCCCGAAGCTCTCAAAAAAAGCATCCTCCAAGAAGCCATCCAAGGCAAACTCGTCCCCCAAAACCCCAAAGACGAGCCCGCCCAGAAATTGCTGGAGCGCATCGCCGCATCCCGAAATGAAAGTTCCCTGAGCCTGCCGAAGGGAACGTCGTCAACGTCATTGCGAGGAGCTAAGGCGACGAAGCAATCCAAGAACCCGCCTTCCCGCATCTACCGCGAAAACGGCGTGTGGTATGAACAAATCGGCACCGCCACCCCCAAAGACATCACCGAAGAAATCCCTTTCGAAATCCCCGAAAACTGGGCGTGGAGTAGATGGGGTGAATTATCTGATTCTATTCAATATGGCTATAATGCCCCTGCATTGGATTCTGGTCGAATAAAAATGGTCAGAATTAGCGATATTCACGATAATAAAATTGAATGGAATAAAGTTCCATATTGCCAAATAAAAGAAACCGAAATTTCAACATATCTTTTGCAAAAGAACGATATTTTATTCGCTCGAACTGGAGGAACTGTTGGAAAATCCTATTTGGTCGGAGAAGTTCCTACAGAAGCCGTTTATGCAGGCTACTTGATTAGAACAAGATATAATTCAGAATTATTGAGTCCGCAGTATCTGAAATTCTTTATGGAAAGTTCTTTGTATTGGGGGCAATTGCATGAGGGTACAATAGCTACTGCTCAACCCAATTGCAATGGTAAAACATTAGGAAAAATGTTGTTGCCCCTCCCACCCCTAGCCGAACAAAAACGAATCGTCGCCAAATTAGAACAACTATTTAAGGTGTTGTAAAAAGGTAATATATGGCATTATTTTCTGAAAGAAATGGTTTTGTCAAACCGCGCGAAACGTTCCAAATAGATAATCTAGATATGCGAACAAAAAATCGCATCTGGAATTGGGTTGATGAAAATTTCATAAAAGCAATCCCTTTAAAGCACACCATTGTGGGCGACTACATTGACTTGGATAAAGCTATTGTTTTAAAGCACATATTTTGCGATATTTATGGCAATACAGCAGACAGTTCTTTTCTCACAACATTGTCATCCGTGACTGGATATTTCAAACTTCGATTTCAATTAGAGCCATTTTGGGATATTTTAAACCTCATTGAATTCATTGTGGAGCCTTGGATTCCATTTATAGACAAGCCTTTGGGTGAAGAGTTAGTCAAACGAATGTCTGATTTGAATCGCATTTTAGAACAAGAAAAAGTTGGCTATCGTTTAGTTAATGGCATAATGACTCGTATTGTAGAAAAAAACGAAATTGAGTCTGTTGAAAACTCATTGAAAACAAATCACAAGTCCGTTACAGAGCACATTCAATGTGCTTTACGTAGTTTCGCCGATAAAAATAATCCTGATTATAGAAATGCCATTCAAGAATCTTTTAGTGCCGTTGAAGCATGGCTAAAAAATGAATGTGGCAATCCAAAATCAGATTTTAGATCGGCATTGCAAGCTTTGAAAGATAAAGGGAAATTAGATATTCACCCTGCGTTAATGAATGCCTTTGGCGGCTTTTATGCTTATATGTCTGATGAAAAAGGCTTACGGCATGCATTGTTGGACCAAAGCACCAAATTCGAATTTGAGGAAACAAAGTGCATGATTGTCTTTTGCTGCACAATGATAAACTATCTAAAAGCCAAGAAAAAAAATTGATTGAAGAGTTCTTTCACAAAACAGCTTCTGCGAACAGATTGAATTTCTCCAAATCTCGCACCATTTGGTAGATTTTTATATCGGGATAAATCTTTTTCGCCATTTGTACGAGATTGTCTTGGTCTTCTTGGCGGATGTAGACTCCAAGATAAAGCTCGCTAAAACATTCTCTTCCAATTTGTGGATAAAAACGACAATCCTTTATGTCAATGGCGTCGTTCTCGTCTTTTGGCTTTGCATAATCCGGTACGTCAGATGGTATTAAACCAATCGTTGGATCCCTCATTACCAGGCGAACTTCTTGTTCGTGGGCCCAATCTGTGGCCTTTGTAGATAGTTGATAATTAAGTGGGTTAATGAAAATGCGGTCACGGTAATGGTCTGGCTTTTTGCCTATATCTTTATACTGAACTTCAACTTTCTCAACACCAATGTAGGATCCATTCATAATTCGGGATAGATACTTGTCGGCTTTTTCCATATCTATTCCGATACAAATTCCCCTGTGAGCGCCATAATAGCTCCACATAAGCAAGTTATCATAGACCTTAGAAAGACTGCAAATCCATGTTTGCTCCCATTGTGTTTTGTATTGTTGCGATTCAAGCAACTGGATGATTTCTGGAGGCCAAACCGTGCACTTGCCTGCCGGAACATTTGAGGAGTCAATCAAATCGGGAACGCAGTCAAACGGGTCGTTCAATCTAGAAACATGGGTGAACTGGAGATTGTGATATCTCAGCATCGCCAATCCACCCTTGGCATCGAGGTATTTGTATAATAGTTTAGCCATTCTGCTTTTAATTTAGTTTTTTATTGCTAATTCGGGGCGTTGCGGGGTGCGCCCACTGGAAAGAAAAGCAGAAGGCTTGACCCTCTCAAAAAATAAAATTATATTCAGTTTAAATTGCCGCAAGGAACTCCGATGCGAAAGAAACCGTCAGAACTGGATTTTGAAGAATACATCCGTCAGGTCGAGCCTGCCAAGCGGGAAAAGTCCTACGCGTGGTCCACGGCTATCGGCTTGCAGCAGGTTGATGGCCTGACTCCTTCGAATTATCTGCTCGAAGTCGCCAAGAAGAACATTGAAGGGAAGATATCCCTGAACAAAGCGCAGACGCTCATAGATTCTTATTATGAATCGAAGACGGAGCGGACGGATGATCAGGACGAAAAAGAAGAGGCGGACAAGGTCTCTGCTCGCATCGCACAGGTTTTGAGCGAGAAGGCGTTCAGTTTTTCGCCGTCTTTTTTTATCGCAATCCACAAACGCCTTTTTGAGAGAGTTTTTAAGCATGCCGGAGAAATCCGCAAATACAACATTTCGAAAAAGGAATGGGTACTGAACGGGGATTCCGTGATGTATGGCGCTTCGTATGAGCTACGGATGGCCCTGGATTACGATTTTGATCGTGAACGAGAATTCAATTACAGCAACTTGAGCATGGACGAGATTGTCCGACACTTGACGTTTTTCGTGTCGAGTCTGTGGCAGATTCATGCTTTTGGCGAGGGCAATACGCGCACGACTGCGGTCTTTACCATCAAGTATCTGCGTTCCATGGGCTTTAAAGTCGGAAACGACATTTTCGCCAAGAATTCGTGGTATTTCAGGAATGCGCTCGTCCGCGCCAACTACAAGAATGTGAGAAAGGGAATCCAGCAGGAGCCGGAGTATCTTGAAAAGTTCTTCCGGAACCTGCTAATGGGCGAACATAACGAACTGAAAAATCGCTACTTGCATGTTGATTACAAGAGAGTCAAGGACAATGCTGTGATTGAAAATTCCAAGAAAACTGAGACTGCCCAAAAAGCGCAGACGAAATGTCACAGCAAAAATGTCACAGCAAAATGTCACAGTAAAATGTCACAGCAAAATGTCACAGTAAAAATCAGCGAACGCCAGAAACAGATTCTAGACATCGTGAAAGAGAATCCGAATGTTTTGCAAACGGAACTAGCAGAACGCTTTGGAGTCCGGCGAGAGACTATCTACCGCGATATGAAAAAACTAGTGGAGGCGGGAATCCTTACTCGCTCTGATTCAGATAAAAAATGCAACTGGAAGGTGGCGAAAAATTTAAAAAGTGGCGAAAAATGCTTAAAACGTCGATAAAAGTCGACAAAGTTCAAGAAAATTATTGTTGAATACCTGTCTGAATTTTCGCTTTTTTACGAAAATTTCCGCGATTGTCATCTTTTGACACTCGAAGAATGTATCTTTATGGGCAGAAACACTCTTTCCAGGAGACATAATATGAAAAAGATGCTTTTTCTTCTGATTGTGGCGATATTTCCCGCCCTTGCAATGGCGTCGCCTTTTGGGCTGAAAATGGGCATGACTCTTAAGGATATTGCCAAGGAATGCGAGGGCAAACCCGAGTTCGTAAAAAATGACGCCTACATAA
>Ga0310691_10007790_pt1 | contig 11096 bp, 6 predicted proteins | sample 176DNAGHGlowgp2_FD_203887 | JGI IMG/M metagenome (GOLD analysis project Ga0310691, IMG submission 203887) | Sheep rumen microbial communities from Palmerston North, Manawatu-Wanganui, New Zealand - 1766 DNA GHGlow gp2 (v2) (version 2) | ecosystem: Host-associated > Mammals > Digestive system >... | reverse complement strand
TAATGGTTTGACTTTCTGGCAACAAAAGTAGCAAAAATTGTTCCAAACGGCAATGGACTCGACTCTATTCACAAACTATTTCTATTTTTGCATCGAAAATCAAAACGACAACGTCAAACAAAAAACGACACAACATGAAAGAGTTGAAATGCCCTAATTGTGGGAACGTATTCCAAGTAGATGAGGCCGATTATGCTTTTATCGTTAATCAAGTCAGAACTACCGAGTTTGATGCCGAAATCGAAAAACGCATTGAAGACTTTCACCGCCAACAGAAAGCCGAAGAGCAGGCTCGTGCCGCCACGAAAGAGCAGGTTCATCAGAGCGAACTCTCAAAAAAAGACCAGACTATCAGTGAAAAGGACGGAGAGATCGCAAGACTGAAAGAGCAACTCTCCGCCATGAATGATCGTCAAAAGCTGGCTGTGGAAACTGCTGTGTCAGATAAAGACAGGCAGATTGCTGATCTAAAGGCAACTATCGGCCAAAATGCCCAAGCATTGCAGATAGCTGTGCTAAAGGAACGCCAGCAGGCTAATGAGGCCGCTCAAGCCAAAGACAAAGAAATAGCCGAACTTCGTTCACAGGCTAAGATAGCTGCGTCAGAGGCCGAGCTTCGCGAAAAAAGCCTGCAGAACGAATATGAGAACAAGTTACAGGCAGTTAAAACTGAAGCTGATACTCGTCTACGTTTGGCCAATGAAGAAATGGAACGTCTCAAGGACTTTAAGGCACGCTTGTCCACCAAAATGGTTGGCGAGAGTCTCGAAACCCATTGTAGTACCATCTTCAACGCCGAGATGCGCCCATTGTTCCCGAATGCTTATTTCGAAAAGGACAATGACGCCTCTGAAGGCAGCAAAGGAGACTTTATTTTCCGTGACAAGGAGGATGGTATTGAATACATCTCCATCATGTTCGAGATGAAGAATGAGATGGATGAAACAGCAACCAAGCACAAGAACGAGGATTTCTTCAAGAAGCTCGATGCAGACCGCACCGCTAAAGGTTGCGAATATGCAGTGTTGGTGTCTTTGCTGGAGCCCGAAAGTGAGCTTTACAATGGGGGTATCGTGGACGTGTCTTACCGCTATCCAAAAATGTATGTCATCCGTCCACAGTTTTTCAAGGCAATGATTACGCTGCTGGTGAATGCCGCAAAGAAAAGCCTGGAATATCAAAAGCAGCTTATCTTGATCCAAAGCAGAGAGGTAGATGTCACCAACTTTGAAAACAAAATCAATGAGTTCCGTAACAAGTTTGGAGACCATTATACAAGAGCCGCTGGGAAGTTTGAAGACGCTATCAAAAAGATTGATGATACCATCAAGAAACTCCAGGACATCAAGAAGAGTTTTGAGCAGTCTGAAAACTATCTGCGTCTTGCCAATCAGGACACTGAGGATTTGACCATCCGAAAGCTTACTTACAAAAACCCTACAATGAAGGACCTTTTTGACAAGGCTCGAAAGCACGACAGCTTGACTACGGAAGATGAGCCTTGATACGAAAAGAATTCCTTCCAGTTAGTTTCATTCCCCAAGTTTTGCCTATCTTTGCAAAAATTTAAGAATGGACTCGGAAAAGATCATATTGGGCATCGACCCTGGCACGATGGTGATGGGCTATGGCGTCATCCGCGAGCAAGGCAAACAGATGGAACTTATCACTATGGGGGTCATCAACCTGAAGAAGTTGGAAAATCAGGCACTTAAGTTGAAAAAAATCTTCGAACGCGTGCTGGAAATCATCAATGAATACCATCCTGATGAATTGGCCATTGAGGCTCCGTTCTTTGGAAAAAATGTGCAGTCGATGCTGAAGCTAGGACGCGCCCAAGGCGTGGCCATGGCAGCCGCACTCTATCGCGACATCCCAATCTTCGAGTACTCGCCCAAGACCATCAAGCAGAACATCACAGGCAACGGAAATGCCTCAAAGGAGCAGGTGGCCAAGATGGTGCATTTCATCCTCAAGACCGACGAAGACCCAAAATTCTTCGACGCCACCGATGCCGTGGCCGCTGCTGTGTGCCATTCCATCAGCAAGGGCAAAGATGTGAACTATACCAAACACACCACAGAGAAAGCCAAGGCCCACCGTCGCCCCGACTGGAGCAAGTTCATTGCAGAGAATCCTGATAGGATAAAGAAATGATAATCCAAAAAATTGCCTTTCTATAGATTCCAAGCCAACGCACTTATCCAGCGCAGGAATGACATAGAAAGGCCATTTCTATTAAAGTTCCGACGACAGGTGATACTTGCCGCTGCCGTAGGTTTTCACTTCATAACCGTTTGCCGTAGGTAGACAGACCTCAGCCGTAGTATTGGCAGGGATGACGATGTCCCATTCAAAATGGTTGCCCTCACGCTTCCAATGGCTTTCGATGCGACCTGAAACAGAATTGTATGAGCAGTTTACAAAGTCCAGTCCCTCAATGGGATAAGGTTTGAGTTGGATCTTGCTGTAGCCCGGCTCCAAGGCACGGATGCCGCCGAGGTATTCGTATTCCCAGAGGATGAGGTCGCCAAGGAGCATGACATGGTTGCCCGAGTTCATAGCAGGATCGGCGGTGTTGCCGTTCCAGAGCTCCCAGATGGTGGTGGCACCGTTGCGATACATATAGCCCCAACTGGGATAGGTGTCGTTGGACGCAATCTTGAGCGCGAGGTCGCCGTGACCGTATTCCGTCAGGCAACGCATCAGCTGCTGGATGCCGATGACACCTGTCGACACATGGCCGCCACATACGTTCATGGTCTTGTTGATAATGCTTTCCATCACCTTGTCTTCCAAGCCTTTGGGCACCATTCCAAACCACAAGGGCAGAATGTTGGCGGTGACCGTATTGTTGGCATAAACACCTGTCACGCGGTTGAAGTATTTGTCGTTGAAAGCTATGGTAGATGTAGTGATTTCCTGCTGGAAGAATGCCACATCTTCATCGAAACCCAAGATTTCGGCGAACTTTGCCATTTTGCCGCAGAGGTAGCAGTAGAATGGTGTTGAAAGCACCGTTGCATCGGTGATGCGCGTTGCATCGTTGGAATGAATGAGCTCGAGCGACTCGGGCGGCATGCACCAATCGCCGTAGGTGTCGCGGGGCATGAGGCCTGCCCGCATGTAGTCGTTTTTCATGTGCAACATCCATTTTTTCCAAGCAGCATAGTGTTGGCGGATGGGCTCCATATCGCCGAAACGGGTGTAGAGCATATCTGTCACGGTGACCATGGCGCCCGGCCAGGTCATGTTGTCGGTGTAGCCGCGCCAATAGGGCGGGATGACATTGGCCAAGGAGCCGTTCTCCTGTTGGCTGTCGTCGCCATCAGTGATCCACTTGGCATAGAGCTGATGGTTATCAAAGATATACGACTCGCCAAAGTTACCCGTGGTGCGGTCGCCCGTCCAACCCATGCGCTCATCGCGTTGCGGACAATCGGTGGGCATGGAGCGGTAGTTGCCGCGGATGCCCCAGTAGGCGTTGTGGTACACCGCGTTGATGATTTCGTTGGAGGTCTCAAACGAACCCGTTACGGGCATTTCATCATAGATGACACAGCCTTCGAAGTCATTCAAATTGGGGGTCTCGCGCAGGCCAGAGATTTCAACGTAACGGAAACCGTGGTAGACGAACATTGGATGCCATTCTAGTTGAGAGTTTAGAGTTGAGAGTTTAGAGTTGTTGGCAACGATGTAATGGTCGGTGTTTTCCGAGCTACGAAGGTTGGCAGTATAGAGAAGGCTGTCGGGTGTCAATAGCTCGGCGAAACGTAACGTGATGACATCGCCTGGTTGGTGTCCACGGACCTTCATGTCGATGAAACCGACCATGTTTTGGCCCATGTCGAGGTACCATTTGTCGCCTTTTTGGAACATACTGACGGGTTTCAGTTTCTCCATCACCGTGATGTTAGGATTGGGTTGGGCCGTGAGTTGGCCTTCCGGAGCATCGACAAGTTCGGCTTGATGCCATGCGGAATCATCGTAGTCGGCTTGGTTCCAGTTGCCAAGATCGAAGTTTTCATCATAGATCTCGCCATCCCATTCGTTGGCGGTGCGGATGGGGCCACGGTTGGTGATCTTCCAGGTCTCATCGCTGACGATGGTCTCCTTTTGGCCATCCTTATACGTCACTTCGAGTTGCAGAAGCAGTCGTGGCGTGCCGAAGCCAAACACATGTTCCGTGCCATCCCAGTTGGGGTTGGCGGCGTTATAGCGTAGGGATGTGTATCGTCCAGCTTCAAGGATGATGCCTACGGCGTTGTCACCTTGCTGGAGCATCTTGGTCACATCGTAGGTGTTGAAATACACGCGCTTCGAGTACCAGGAAAGCGTAGGCTTCAGCAGTTCCTCGGGTGCGACTTCGCTGCCGTTGAGATAGGCACTATAAACGCCCATGCCGCTGACATAGAGCCTCGCCTCGCTGACCTCATTTTTGAGGGCAAATTCCTTACGAAGATAACGCGCTGCCAAACGGGTTTTACCCACCAACACATCGTCGTCAAACTCATGTCCAATCCATTTGGCTTGCCAATCCTCTTGGTTCAACAGACTGATTTCAAACGATTTGACATCGCTTGCGAGCTTGGCTTTCTTTCCACCTTTGGCCGTCACCGTCGTGATGACTTTCCAGTAGGCCTTGCCGCGGCTTTTCAATTCCTTGCCTGCGTATGGGATGTAAAGCATCTGGTTGGAAGGAACCACGCCCGAATCCCAGAGGTCGCCATTACCATTTTGGGCATTTTCTAAAGACGAAGCCACAATGATGTGAAAGTCTTGTTGTACAACCTCAGTTTCCGTGGTCTCATAATTCCAGCTAAAGCGTGGCTGAGCCGTGGCCAAAGGCTGCTCGTGGACTTGTTGCTCCACATTAGGATTAATGATACCGATATTCAGATTGTTATTGCAGGAAGCGAGGCCAATGATAGCTAAAAGAAATATTGCGAGGCGTTTCATGGTGATACTATTTAGTTTGGGCAAAAATAAAGAAACTCTTTGTATGAATGGTCCGTACAAACAAAAAAAGAACCCGCAAGAGGTTTTCCTGCGAGTTCTATTGTTTAAAGCTGATGGAGCCAATGCTTAATGCGTCAAAATCTCTAACCCCGTCTCGGTCATCAAGAAGGTGTGCTCCCATTGGGCGGAAGGCAGTTCGTCCTCGGTGATGACGGTCCAGCCATCGGCCTTGTCGATGAAGACCTTCCAAGTGCCCATGTTGATCATCGGCTCGATGGTGAACACCATGCCGGGGACGAGGAGCATGCCCGTGCCTTTCTTGCCGTAGTGCAACACCTCGGGATCATCGTGGAACTTGACGCCCACACCATGGCCGCAAAGGTCGCGCACCACGCTGAAGCCGTTCTTATGGGCGTGTAGCTGAATGGCATTGCCGATGTCGCCAACGAAACCGAAAGGCTTGGCGGCTTCCATGCCCACATAGAGACACTCCTTGGCCACATCCACCAACTTCTGCTTGCGAGCCGTGGTCTGTCCGATGACATACATGCGCGAGGCGTCGGCATAATAGCCATTTAATATCGTGGTGCAGTCCACGTTGACGATGTCACCCTCCTTGAGGATTTCCTTTGCCGAGGGGATGCCGTGGCAGACCACCTCGTTGATGGAGACGCAAACGCTCTTGGGATAGCCTTCGTAGCCCAAGGTGGCCGGGATGGCACCGTGTTCGATGGTGTAGTTATGCACCAGGTCGTTAATCTCCAAAGTGCTCATGCCTGCGTGGATCTTCTCGCCCACAAGGTCAAGAATGGCCGTGTTGATGACGCCACTCTTCCTGATGCCTTCAATCTCTTCGGGGGTGCGGATGAGGCTGCGCTTGGGCACCATCGCACCCTTGGCCTCCATGGCCATCACCTTTTTGTCCAATGCTGTCGGTTCCTGTCCGGCCGGCACACGCCATACTTTACGCCTGGTAAACATATCGTTCTTATTTTGGCTGCAAAATTAGTGATTTTTTGAATACGGCCCTTCGACAAGCTCAGGGACCTTAGCTATAATGTTAGAATAAGGGTGTCTGAGCCCGTCGAAGACCCCGACTATTTCGCTATCACAATTCCTAACTCCTTATTAATCTGCTTGCGGATATCATCAAGGTCTTTTTTCTGTTTAAGTAGGATGATCTGGTCGGCGGCATCAGTGGTGTTTTTCAACTCCTCTTCGACTGCTTTGCGACGCTCTTCGATGATAAGGTCCTTGTAACGGTAAAGCGAAGATAATACAGTGTTTCTCAAATTGTTCTCTTCCTGTTTAACAAAAATGCTGTATTTATCCCATTGGTCAAGTTTATATGGTGAAAACAGCAAGTCGGCGGCCAATTGGGCGATGGTCTCATCCTCGTTCGACGTGAAAACCTGATCATCGGGGATGTATCCATCATCAAGGGCTTTGTCAAAGATGTCAAAAATCTTTTTATTGACGACATTGGTGAACACAAACCCATCCATCTTCAAGTCATCGATAATCAGTTGAGCCACAGAGAATTGTTCATACACCTTTTCGCCCTGCTCGTCCAACCGTTCGTCGACAATCATCTCCTTACCAAACATGAGCAGCAGCCTTACCAGTTCTCGCTCCTGATAATAGCCAGCAGGCAGCTGGTCCTCAACGGTTTCTTCCTGTTTGGGCGTGGTGGTGTCGGGCTCGGGAACCACATTGTCCTCAATACCCAGGTTTTTCTTCAACTTGGCCCTGAGAATCTTGTTGAGCTCATTGGTGAGCGTCTGTTCGGGCATGTCCAAGAGGCGGCTGCATTCCTTCACGTAGGTGATGCGGAAGATGCTGTCGGGGATGACGGAGATGGTCTCCACGATGTCGCGAATGACTTGTCCGCGTTTGATGGGATCGTTTTCGGCGTCTTTCAGCAGCAACTCCGTCTTGAAGCGGATGAAATCTTTTGCATTCTCTTTCAGGTAGTTGCTAACATACTCCACCGAAAATTCCTTGCCAAAGGTGTCGGGGTCATGTTCGGGAGGTAATACCACGACACGGACGTTCATACCCTCGGAGAGGATCATGTCGGTGCCACGCAAGGCGGCATGGATACCCGCTGTATCGCCGTCGTATAGCATGGTGATGTTCTTCGTGTAACGCTTCACGAGGCGAATCTGCTCCATCGTCAGCGAGGTACCGCTACTGGCCACCACGTTCTCGATGCCGATTTGGTGCATGCGCAACACATCGAAATAGCCTTCCACGAGGATGCACTCATCCTGACGGGCAATGGCGTTCTTGGCAAAATAGATGCCATAGAGCGTCTGCTTCTTGTCATAGATTTCCGACTCGGGTGAGTTCTGGTATTTCGGGCTTTTCTTGTCGTTGGTGAGGATGCGTCCACCGAAACCGATGACATGTCCTGTCAAGTTATGGATGGGAAACACCACACGACCATGATAACGGTCGTAGAGGCCGTTGTTGCCTTTGATAGACAGGCCAATTTGTTCCAACAACTCTTCAGAATAGCCGTTTTTCTTGGCATGTTCGGTAAAGGCGTCCCATTTAGCTGGATTGTAACCGAGGTGGAATTTCTGTATGATGGGGTCAAAATATCCACGCTCGCGGAAATACTCAAGGCCTATGGTCTTGCCCTCATCAGTGTTCCACAGCGTATCAACGAAATACTTGTCGGCAAACTCGTTGATGTTGAACATCTTCTCGCGGATGCTCTGCTGCATGATTTCCTCAGCAGTCTGCTGCTTCTCCTCGATTTTGATGTTGTATTTCTTTGCCAAATAACGCAGGGCCTCGGGATAGGTGAAATGCTCGTGTTCCATGAGGAACTTGGCCGAGTCGCCCGCCTTGCCACAACCGAAGCATTTGAAGATGTTGCGCGCTGGATTGACGCTAAACGACGGCGTTTTCTCATTGTGGAAGGGACAATTGCCCCATAGGTTCGATCCACGCTTTTTCAGCGTGACGAACTCCCCTACAACCTCCTCAATGTGAGCGGCTTGCAGGATTTGCTCCACTGTTTCCCTAGGTATGGCCATCGTCGTATTTTGCTTTGCAAAACTACGAAAAAAAATAGAAAAACAGTTAATAGTTTGTCACCTAGAACAGAAAAGTTGTATATTTGCACCAAGTTGAAGAGGAGTGCTTAAACAGGACTTCAGCATCCTGACAACTTGAAACCGAAATAATCAAAACAATTTAGAAGTCCTCACAAAACAAATAAAACCATGAAACGGATTCAAATCGGACTGCTTATTATGTTCTCATTGTTGTTGGCTGTTCCGGCCAGCGCCCAAAATGATAATCAAGGGCCAGCGCGTCACGATCTACTGGCGCTGACACCCTCCAGCAGAGACAGCAAGACTGGAGAGCTCCTTGACTTAACCGCGTGGTCCCTCCTCCAATATGATCCAGACCAAATTAAAGAGTTTACCGAACAGCTTTGTACGCGAGTCAATTGGGACATCAAGGTCGTTGATGAGATGGCGGAAGGAAAACGTCCGAAAAATGAAAAACTAGAAAAGGCATTGGTTGACGAATGCAATGTGTTTGTGGATTTCATCCTTCGCATCGGCCAAATTGCCGAACAGCACACGAACGTCAAGATGAAAAGAAACAACCAGGGGGAATGGACTTATTCGCTGACGCCCGCGCCTGAATTCGAAACGAAACTCTGGACGACCCACTATCCGCAAGCCATGAAAAAGAAGGATGTGAAAGCCTACGCTGCCTGTATGGTCAACGAGGTGTACTATTTCTGCGAGCGACCCTTAGGCGGTGGTTTCGTTCCTGTTATCCTTGATGACGATGAACTGTACATTGCCTATGTTTCGGTTGGATTGATCCGCAACTTCGCGCTGGTCTATGAATATGGTGCACTAGCCGTTGTCAAGGATCTGTTTTCAAGCGACTATGACAAGGATAACTTTGAGCGCTCTTTTCATACCTGTCAGCTTTATTTGGAATCCGTATCCAAGGCCATCGAAAACAACGACAAGATTGAGATCGAATACAAGCCGATGCCGAAAGCGGGTGCGATGAACGCCTCCTACAAAGCCAAGGTGCTTCCGCTCGAAAAGGCCGTTTCCGACAAAGTCATTGACTGTGTAGTGACCTCAGACGGCTGGGAAGTGCAGAGAGATGCCGCTGGCAACATCCTCCGGAGAGTCATCCAAGGCTATTCAATCGTCCAGACCAAACGTGGCAAACAAGCCGTGCGTGTATCCTGGGCTGAAGACCACATGGGAGGTGGCAAGTATGGCTCCATCCACGCCTACGGCAACGGCGGCGCACAGTTCTACGTCAAATAGAGCTGGAGAACAAAAAACTTGATAGCGCAACAACCCTGTTGCCAACTCTTGATATTGCTTTTATTATTTCCCTTTTTGGTATAGCACATACCCATTCTTTTGTGCATACTGCTGAGTTATCAAAAGAGAAGGGTAGTTAACACCATTATTCATTTATTGTCGGAAATTTCATTATTTATTCTGATTTTGCCATTCTAAACCTTCAGACAAATGAAGCTATATCGTTATTTATTGATTTTCATAGGATTAGTCGCTTTCGGATGCAGTAAAAAACCCGTTCCAACTACCGAGTCAGAGCCCACCGCCGATTACATCCAATACGTCAATCCCATCATCGGGACCAACGGCATGGGGCACACCTTCCCTGGTGCTTGCGCGCCTTTTGGCATCGTGCAGCTCAGTCCCGACACCGACACCGTGCCGCACAACATCGACGGCGTTTATCAACCTCGGGTGTATGAGTACTGCGCTGGTTATCAACACAAAGATAGCACCATCGTGGGCTTCAGTCATACTCATTTCAGCGGTACTGGTCACTCTGATTTGGGCGACATTTTGGTAATGCCCATCACTGGTGAAATCAAGTTCAATCCAGGCACACAGACCAACCCCGATGCGGGTTACCGCTCACGTTTCAGCCACGACACGGAGATTGCCGTGCCAGGATATTATGAGGTGTTTTTGCAGGATTACGGCATCAAAGCCCAACTGACAGCAACGGAACACGCTGGTATCCATCGCTATACCTATCCCGAAGGTCAAGACGGCAGCATCATCCTTGACTTGCAGCACGGCATCTACAACTACGACGGCAAGACCCTCTGGGCCAACCTCCGCGTGGAAAACGACACCTTGCTGACGGGCTACCGCATCACCAATGGTTGGGCGAGAACGAATTACACTTACTTTGCCATTAGTTTCAACCAACCCATCAAGGACTATGGCTACCGTGAGTTGCAGAAACCCAAATACAATGGCGGTTGGGGCAAGTTCGATGTCAAACACAATTTCCCTGAAATGACGGGGCGCAAGATTGTAGCTTATTTCACCTTCGATAATCCCAACACTTTGGAGATGAAAGTCGCCCTCTCCGCCACCAGCACCGAAGGCGCGTTGCGCAATCTTCATGCCGAGACCGACGGTCGCAACTTTGAGCAATTGTTGACCGAAACGCAATCCAAATGGAACAGGGAACTTTCCATCCTTCAAGCCGAAGGCACTGAGGATCAAAAGGCTATGCTCTATACCTCGTTGTATCACACCATGATTAATCCTTCCATTTATATGGATGTGGACGGACAATACCGTGGCCTCGACCATAACATCCACCAAGCCGAAGGTTTCACCAATTATACTGTGTTCTCGCTTTGGGACACCTACCGCGCCTTGCAGCCGCTCTTCAATGTGCTGCAACCCGAGCGCAATGCCGACATGGTGCAATCCATGCTGAAACACAGCGAGCAGAGCGTCCACGGACTGCTGCCCGTGTGGTCGCACATGGGCAACGACAATTGGTGCATGATTGGCTACCACGCCGTTTCGGTACTTTCGGATGCCTATGCCAAGGGCACTGCCCGTCATTGCGAGGAACTAAGCAATCTAGAAAGGATGTTACATGCCATGCAACGCAGCTCGACCTGTCCCTATTATGTCAACCTCGACGACTATCAACAACTCGGCTATGTCCCCTTCGACAAGAACAGCGGCTGCGTATCCATCACTTTGGAATATGCCTATGATGATTGGGCCATCTACCAAGCCGCTCTAAAGGCTGGAAACCAAGAGATGGCCAATACCTACAAACAGCGCGCCGCTAAC
>Ga0310691_10007789_pt1 | contig 11097 bp, 7 predicted proteins | sample 176DNAGHGlowgp2_FD_203887 | JGI IMG/M metagenome (GOLD analysis project Ga0310691, IMG submission 203887) | Sheep rumen microbial communities from Palmerston North, Manawatu-Wanganui, New Zealand - 1766 DNA GHGlow gp2 (v2) (version 2) | ecosystem: Host-associated > Mammals > Digestive system >... | reverse complement strand
CGAAATGAGGACAAGGGTTGTCTTCTTTTAGGGAGGAGGTAGTCCTTTGTGTTTTTAATGGTTAATAGATAAGGTTAATTGGGCGGCCCCCCTTACTGCCCCCGGAGGGGGCTTCTATAGAGTCTGCCTGCATTGGGGCAGCTTGGGAGGACTTCTTGTTGAGAGAGGCAGGTCATTTTTCCATTTATCGCTCCCCTACCCGGGTTCTGGGGACATCGGCAGTCTCGCCGGCTGAGCTGTCGTGCTCCCCTCGGGGAGCGAAAAGGGGGCCATTTCTTAGAGGGGGCCAACTTGGGGCCACCACTTTGGGGGCTTTCCTTACTCTCTTTTCACGCTACAAAGATACGGCTTTTTCCTGAATTATGAAAGCATTTCCGCTTTTTTTTCACTCTAAACCAAAGAAAATAAACGGCTTGTTTTGTGGGGGTTAAAAGATTAAATTCACACGAATGGCCATTAATTTTCAAATCCATAAATTCGAGACATAAATTATATCATGAATTCAAGACAGTGGGCCATCTTGGGCTTTGCTTTTCACCTCGATTCACCTGTCCATACACCTTGATGTATGGCGCCATGCACCTCGGTGTATCGGCGTGTACATCGAGGTGTATTTGGAGAGGAAGTAAGGTGGGTGGAGGCTTTTAATGTTTGTTGTTGGGCTTGGATTTTGCTTGTTGAGTGACAGATGTGAGAGATGATTCTATAGACGACTACGGAAAAATCCCTAAATACGCTGTACGTTTTGCAAGGTATTTAGGGATTTATTAATATGCTCTATAGAAATCATCTGTCACATCTGTCACTTCTTCAGAAAGAAACGGCTTCAACCTTATCTCTAAGAACGTCTGTTCAGAAGGGCAGTTCAGGCTCGCCATCTGTTGTTTCTACCTCGTCCGTCAAAGGTTCGGGTTTCACTTCGGGCTGTTCTGGCCTGGTGATAGCGTTTGTCATACGCTCCTTCTTCTGACGTTCGTAGTCGGCGATAACAATATTATATGTGCGACCGCGATTTGTCTTGCGCGCCTCAAATCCCAGGGCTTTCATGGCTTTGCCTATGTTTACGGCGTTGTAGGCGGCGCCGCGGAAACCGCGTACGTTGAGTTCGTTGAGCAGGTCGCCGGCGGTGCAGGCTTCTACATTCAGCCCATCCTCCGGGCGGCGGACGAAGGTGAGCAGCGCCTCTTCGCAGTCGTTGGGAATCATATACTGGCGGTTGTGCTCGCTGATGCGGCGGCTCTCGTCGAAGGTGGGCTTGGGGGCGAAGTCGTGCTCCAGTAGATAGACGGCCTGCGCGTAGGCGCCTTCGTAGGGCAGCGGGTAGTCGTAGATGTTCTTAGTTCCTGTGAGGTCTATGCCGAGATAGCGGCGACTGCCCTCGCTCTCGCGAATGAACTGGTGGTAGTTGGTGGTGGCTATGGCGGAAGCCATACGGCGGCGTGACTTGCGGTAATGTCCGTAGGCGTCGCGCAGGTTGGTCTGTCCGGAGGTGATGAGGAACTTCATCATGTTGCTCTTTGTGTCGCTGTTGATGGCTATCTCGTCGAAGACCACCATCAGCACCTCGGACAGAGTGAGCATGGTGTCGGTGTTGATGGGGTCGTTGGGGCGCACGGCCGTCTGGTACTTCTGCAGACAGGGCGGCAGAATATTCTGGGCGATAAAGGACTTGCCTATCTGCTGTATGCCGCAGAAAGTGGGCATCAGCGGGTTGGCGTCTATCTCTTCGCGCCACAGCGCCACCATGGCCACCAGCCAGCGGTGGAAGGCCAGGTCGTAGAGCTCCACGTCGGCCATAGGCCCGAACTCCATGTGCTCGATGAAGAAGTCGTGGATGTAGTCCGGGTCGGTGTCGGGATTCCATGGTTTCAGGCCGATGAGCCACTCCAGATGCGGAGCGAAGTCGGGTGCGAAGTCGGAGCTGTTGACGAGCGAGCGCAGCTCGTTGTCCTTCACGCGCAGTCCGGCCTCGCGCAGACGCGTCAGTATGGTGTCGATGAAGCGGTCATCGACCTCCATCCAGGCAGAGCCGCCGTCGGAATACTCCGTCTTGTTGCTCAGCACGTTGTGCCTCCATTGGCGGTTGGTCTGCAACTGCTCCTTGATGGCGGTCAGCTCGGCCTTCTTCTCCTCCTGACTCTGCCGCGCGCTCTTCGGACGGCGACCGCGAGGCAGCGAGGTATCTATGCCCGCATCCTGAGCCAGCTTGAGCACGGTGCCGAGGGTGATGTCGCCGCGCCCCGTGTGCATACAGTTGTCGAAGCACTTGTCGCACTCCTCGCGCTTGTAGCCCGCATACTGGCTGCAGATGAGGTGGTAGCTCTCGCGTGCGCCTTCGCCCAGTGAGGCACAGCCGAAGGTTACGGAAATCCAATCCGCGTACTCTCTTGTGATGTCGGCACCGCTATCAGCGATGCGACGGGCCACGAGCTCAAGATGCTCGAGGTCTGTGAAATGGTTTGTTGTTTTCATTGTTATAAATATTTAGAGTTAAAGGAATCTCGGATTTATAAAACACTCTGCATCCCAGGGCAGATAGCAGGCGCGGCATACATCGCTGCCCGACTTGTCGGCGTCATAGCCATAGCGGAAGCCCACGTAGTTGCGCACACGCTGGAACTGCTCCCTGAAGGGCAGACCATCGGTCCACGGCGGCAGCACCACCACCCACTTCACGCCCAGTCCCTTCGGCGATACGAAGCACAGGGCCGTCTCCACATTCTCATCGCGGGAAAGCATCTGCTGCACGTCGCGGGCCTCGGAGATGGAGCTGAGGTCGTCGATGTCAATGGTCAGGAATGGCGAACGCGTCACCAGACTGCGGGCGTTGCGGTAGGAGAAAACGCCTGAGAAGGTGGCATACTCGAAGTTCAGGGCCTTGAAGTCCTGCTTCTGCTGGCGTGTGGCCGTGGCAGCCATGGCACGCAGCTGCTCCGTGGCCCATCGTGCGCGTTCAGAAATAATATATTCATAGACCCACAATATGGTCTGCGTCTGCTGCGGACGCTGACGTGGTTTCACCGTCTGCTGCGCCTCGTCCCACCATCCGCTGGGAAAGATGCTAAATCGCTCATTTGTCGTTGTGTTATCCATATCTTTGCATGTTTTAAATAAGAACTTTGTGCAAAGATACGGCAATTTTTGCGAACTTCACTTTTATCTATTAACCGAAGTGAGGTTCACACAAATCGCACAAATAAGAAACAAATCACACAAATAAAAAGGAAATTACTGCCAACCCCTATTTCTCAGGTTTGTGTCAAAATTTCTACTGGTTGCAGTATATAATTTAGCTGCATGAAGTATGCGCCAGATATCAATCTTGCGTGTTTTGGGAGAAAATAGTTTTCTTTGTTCCATTACTAAATCAACAATCCCGATATCATCTTTCCCTATAGCCTCTTTCAAAAAAGAAAGAGCTGCTTGACTATCCTTGACTGCAAGGAGAGGAGTTAGCAATTCAATCACAATTTCATCTGCAGTAACATCAAACAACGAATCGGCTGAAACCTTCTTCTGCATAGTCTCCAAATCCGTTCCTATTTTAGCCATACTTGCCTGCAACTCCGCTATTTCCGTGTCCTTCTCCCCCAGCCTTTCCATGAGTTCCTTGTTCAAGGATTTCAGTTGTGACAACTCATCTGACGAAGGACTTGTATGGCCTTTTGTTTTCTCACGGGTCATAGGTCGCGCCTCTGTGTGTTCGTCATTTAGAATATCATCTTTGTTTTTGAGCATGGTTTTGGCAAATGCTGTAATGGTCTTATTCTTGTGCTTCATCAGGAAATGGCCATCAATGTCTTTCAGATCCAGGCCGACTTTGCGCGCAAATATTTTCAGTAGTACAATCTTGGCCCTTTTGAATTTTACGGATTTGTCATATTCAGCCCTAAAATGACAATATATGTACGCCGCCCACAGAATAACTTCAGTGGTGTACCACGGCATATTATTTACGAGAAGAAAATTATCCTCATACTTGTAGAAATATGACGAAGTATCAAACGGGTTTTTGTTATTTTCTAACGCTCTTATATATTCGTTTATCTTTGTCTCGCCGAAATCACCACATGCCGTTGTGATAAAGGGGAACACAAGGTTTATCATGTCATATAACGGCAAACGGCCAAGCATGCAATAATCCATCCCTCCATCGTCAAACTCGCTCTCTTCAAAATTATCTTCTACATAGAGCCATTCCAAGGCCATGGCAAATGACTTTATGAGCGGAATCTTTTTGCCATCAAAATCATAATCGGTAAAAAAGCGTTCTGTTTTAATCATAATCTTATTTTGTTATCGTCCTGTTTTTAACGCAAAGACACCAAGAATATGGTCACACAGCGTTTTATGTCGCAAATGTAAATATTTTTTAGCTTCAGGCCAACTTTTTCCTCCTTTTTTACATTTCCCCTATTTTTTTCTTGCAGTTCGCAAATTTTCCCTCACAACCCCCTTACCGACACGCTTGTGGTGTGGCTGATAGAGCAGACAATCTCTGCCAGGCGGTTGAGGTAGTGGAAGCGGTCGTAGTCGGTGGCGAAGGCGGGCATATCCTCGGGCCAAGGGGCGAGGATAAGCAGGGTACCGAGGGTGCAGGCCTCGAAACGGCTGCGCTCGGGTTTCCAGTACTGGCCTATGGGTTCTGCCTGCACATGTATGAGACGCAGACCCTGTTCCAAGGCCATGTTCTTCATGCGTTTCTCACATTCGGAGATGCCAGGCGTAACCAGAACATCGCCGCTCATAGCCGCAGAGAGCAGACGCTCGCGCTCGGAAGTCCAGAACTCGGTGTTCTCTGTCCGGACGCCATCGGTGCGGCGGTGGAAGAACACCTGTTCCTTCTCTGGCTGGCGGAGCAGGAGCAGATTGCCGAAAGCGCTGTAGCGCGTGCCTCCGATGGTGATGCATAGCGAGCGCTGGAAGAGGCGGGGATACTCGCGCCGCATCATCAACCGGCGCGGGTTGTCGCGGAGGTATTGCTTCCAGTTCTCCAGCTGCCCGTCGCGCATGAGGATGTGGTCGTTGTAGTTGGGCTCGAAGAGAGGGGCGCGGGTGTCTGAGGCTGACGCCACAGACACGGTGGCGCCAGACGAAAGGCCGGGGGCTGGCGCCACAGACACGGTGGCGCAAGATGAAAGGCCGGGGGTTGGGGTGCCTGACGGCAGGCTGGTGGCGCCCGTTAGTCGCCACCAGGCGCGGCTGACGCCGCCCTTGAAGGCGCCGATGATGATGCCGAGGTGCTTGCCTTTGGGCAGAGGTTGGTTTATGCGGACAATGAGGTGGATATGGTCTGGCATGAGACACACCTGCCAGACATCAACCATCGGGTAATAATGGTGTATCTTCGGTATCTCCTCAGAAAGAACGGCCTGCCCAAGTGCTGAAGGCCGGAAATAAGGCATCGGCCCGCCCGCCTTCGTCGTGCCCAAGACCTCGCCGAAGACGGGGTGCCGTCCCGCAACCACAACGGTCACCTCGTATGTGCCCGGTATGGCGTAGTCGTGTCCGAACATGCGGCGTGTCTGGCAGCTCTCTTTCATTTCTGGGGGTGTTGGGGGGTTGGGGTTGGGTTGGTTGGGGTTGGGTTGGAATTTTGTTTTGGTAGGCTCACGCCTACCCCACGGTGGTGGGATTTGGAGCGGGGTGTTGGTTTTGGGTGGCGGGCTTGCGGATTTTTGGGTGGCGGGCTTGCGGATTTTTTGTGGGCTTTTTCTTTATTTGCCACAGTGAGGAAGGCATAAGCCTTCCTATTCGGTCTTTGTGCTTCGCGCCGCTGTTGGGGGGTTGGGCTTGCGGTTTTAGGGGCGGCCTTAGGCCCCAGATCTTGCCGGATCAAGGGCATTGGTGAGGGCAACGAAGTCAGCAATGCTGAGCTGCTCGGGGCGGCGGGTGAGATCGGGCCCCTCTCTAACTCCCCACGTGGGGGGGAGGACGCCTGCGGGATGGAAAGCTGGAGGTTGGGTTCCTGCGGAGGCGGGGGATGCGGGGAGACTTGCGGGGAGGCCAAGTTCGGCGAAGAGGGGTTTGAGGCTGACACGAAGCATCTTGCGGCGCTGACCGAAGGCGGTTTTGACGACGCGCTTGAAGAGGCGCTCGTCACAACCGAGGTCGTGGATATCGTTGCGAGTCATGCGAATGACGGCGCTGCGGACCTTGGGCGGAGGGTTGAAAACATTTGGTTCAACGGTGAAGAGGTAATCAACTTTGTACCAAGCTTGTATGAGAACGGAGAGGATGCCGTAGGCCTTTGAACCGGGCGAAGCCGCAAGGCGCTCGGCCACCTCCTTTTGTATCATGCCCGTGCAACCCGGAATGAGGTCGCGATGGTCGAGCACGCGGAAGAATATCTGCGAGGAGATGTTGTAGGGGTAGTTGCCCGTGAGCACGAACGGCTGGCCGTCAAAGACGCGGTCGAGATGCATCTTCAGGAAGTCGTCCTCGATGATGCTGTCCTCCAGCTCGGGGAAGTTGCGGCGCAGGTAGCTCACGGACTCTATGTCTATCTCCACGACTTTCAGCTGTCGCGGCTTCGGCATGAGGAACTGTGTCATCACTCCCATGCCCGGTCCGACCTCCAATACGGGCAGGTCGGGAAAGGCATCCACGGTGTCTGCAATTCGGCGTGCGATGGACAAATCTGTGAGGAAATGCTGGCCTAAACTCTTCTTCGGTTGAACGCTTTTATGATTCATTACGTAAAATAAGCATTATAATTTGTGAAATAAATTGGTGCTTTGGCGGCTTTTTATTACCTTTGCAGGCACAAAGGTACGCTTTTATTTTGAAACAAGTGCTAAATAACATATTAAAAATAGGTCTGCCCCTGATTTTCGGGGCGGCAATACTGTGGTGGATGTATCGCGGTTTCGACTGGGCAACGCTGCAGGGAGCGCTGTTCGAGGAGATGAACTGGACGTGGATGCTGCTGTCGTTTCCGTTTGGAATCATGGCTCAGGTGTTTCGCGGTATGCGCTGGCAGCAGGTGCTGCGCCCCATGGGTGAGCGGCCGCGTCTGCACACTTGCGTGAACGCCATCTTCCTCTCTTACGCCAGCAGTCTGGTTGTGCCGCGTGTGGGCGAGGTGCTCCGCTGCGGAGTGCTGAAACGCTATGACGGCACGGGCTTCACGCGCGGTGTGGGAACGGTGGTTACGGAGAGGGTCATCGATATGGCCATCATAGCCGTGCTCTCGCTCGTTGTGGTTATCGCCCAGATGCCGGTGTTCTTCAGTTTCATGCGCGAGACGGGTATGTCGCTGACTGCCCTTACGAGCCGCTTCACCCCGGCCGGATGGGCCGTGACTATCAGCTGCCTGTTGCTCATCTTAGCCATGGGCATCTGGCTCGTTCGAGGTGCGCGGGTGTTCTCGCGGACGCGTGATTTGGTGCAGGATCTCTTCAGCGGACTGATGTCCATAAGGAATGTGGATAACGTGTGGCTGTTCCTGTTTTACAGCCTGGCTATATGGGTGTGCTATTTCCTGCATTTCTACCTGACATTCTTCTGCTTTGCCGCCACTGAGGGGCTCCCGCTCAATGTGGCCATTGTGGCGTTCGTTGTGGGCACCTTCGCCGTGATTGTACCCACGCCCAACGGCGCCGGTCCATGGCATTTCGCCGTGAAGACGGTGCTGGTGCTCTTCGGGGTGAACGGTAACGAGGCCGCCATATTCGCCCTGCTCGTACACTCTATACAGACTCTGCTCGTTGCTGCCCTCGGCGTTTACGCAGTGGTGGCGCTGGGAATGACGAGACCAATGCATAATTCATAATTATTATAATTCATAATTCATTAATAATAATTACTATGACAATCCAAGACTTAGAACCAAAAGCAATCTTTGAGAACTTTTACAAACTGACACAAGTGCCGCGCCCAAGCGGACATCTGGAGAAAGTGCAGACGTTCCTGCTGCAGTGGGCTGCTGAACGCGGCATTGAGGCCTTCAAGGACGGCGGCGACAACATCGTGATGCGCAAGCCGGCCACTCCGGGCATGGAGAAATGCAAGACCTGCGTCATGCAGGCTCACATGGATATGGTGCCGCAGAAGGTGGACGAGAGCACTCATAACTTCGAGACCGACCCCATAGAGACATGGATTGACGGCGAATGGCTGAAGGCCAAAGGCACTACGCTCGGCTCGGACGACGGCATCGGCGTAGCCTCCATAATGGCAGTCTTCGAGGCCAAGGACCTGAAGCACGGCCCACTGGAAGCCCTCATCACCAGCGACGAGGAGACCTGCATGTGGGGTGTGAACCATCTCGCAGCCGACACCCTGCACGGCGACATCCTGCTGAATATCGACAACGAGACCGAGGGTGAGTTCGTCATCGGCTCTGCCGGAGGTGTCAACGTGACCGCCTCGATGGACTATCAGGAGGTGGATACAGACGCAACGGATATCGCCGTTCGAGTGACGTTCCGCGACTGCAAGGGCGGACACTCTGGTCTGGAAATCAACCAGGGCCGCGCCAACGCCAATAAGCTCATGGCCCGTTTCGTGCGTCAGGCCATTGCCGACGACGATGCACGCCTCTGCTCCTGGCAGGGCGGCAACATGCGCAACGCCATACCGCGCACGGCATCCGTGGTGCTGACAATTCCCGCAGAGAACGAGGAAGACCTGCGCGAGCTGGCCTCTTACTGTCTCGGAATATATAAAGAGGAGTTCCACGGAGTTGAAGAGGACATCGCCCTCGACTTCGAGCGCGTGGATCTGCCCGCCAAGCAGGTGCCGCAGGAGATTCAGGACAATCTTGTGGATGCCATCATAGCCTGCCACGACGGTGTGCTGCGTAACATCCCGTCGATGCCCACAATCGTGGAGACATCGTCCAACCTGGCCATCATCAATATCGGTGAGGGCAAGGCCCAGATACTCATCCTCGCCCGCTCATCGTCCGACTCTATGCTGGAATACGAGCAGGAGATGTTCGAGGCCGTGTTCGGTATGGCCGGGATGAAGGTGGAATACGGCGGCCGCTACCCCGCTTGGCAGCCCAACTTCGACTCTCCCATAGCAGCACAGATGGCCGCTCTCTATGAGCGTATGTCGGGCGAGAAGGCTCTGGTGCAGGTGGTTCACGCCGGACTGGAGTGCTCGCTCATCGGTGAGGTGTATCCGAAGATGGATCTCGTGAGCTTCGGTCCCACACTGCGCTCACCCCACACACCCAACGAACGCTGCAATATCCCGTCCGTGGCACGCTTCTGGGAATTCCTCAAGCAGCTGCTGGCAGAGATCGCTGAATAAAAGACCCACCCCCCTGCCCCTCCCTTGTATGGAGGGGAGTAAATACAGAACCAGACATTGCTTACAATTATTTGAGTATAAGCCATGAACAATAGAACAAACTCATCCTGCCATCCTCATTTTGCTCCCTCCCTACAAGGGAGGGCGGGGGTGGGTCTTTTACTGCTCCTCCTCCCCCTCTTTGCCTCCGCTGAATCGTTCTCGAAGATGTGGAAGCGGGTGCAGACGGCTGAGGAAGCGGGGAAACCCAAGACAGCCTATAGCATAACGCAGGAGATACTGACGAAAGCCGAACGGGAGCAGGCTAAAGGGCAGCTCATCTGCGCCAGACTGCGCGGCGCGGCTCTTAGGCAGGAGTGGGCTCCGGACTCGTTTTTCACAGACATACGGCGGTTGGAGGCTGCTCGTGCGGCAGAGACAGAAACGGCTGCACGTGCGGTCTATGCCTCCGTGCTTGCCGAACTGTACCAAAACAACAGCCGCCGCAGTCAGGCACGCGGCCTGCAGCTGAGAAGCAGCGACATAAAGGAATGGACGCAGGAGCAATATGACTCAGCGGCTGCTGCCAACTACCGCCTCTCGCTCTCTGAGCCGGTAGCTTTGGCCCGGGCCAAGAGCGCCGACTGGATGCCCTTCGTCACACAAGGCAAGCAGTCTGCCTATTTCAAACACGACCTGCTGCATGTCCTCTGGGCCCGCGTTCGTGATTACTTCGGGAACGAAAAAACATCGCAACTGCCCATAGCCAACTACATCTCCATCTACCGCAGTCAGAAGAATCGCGATGCCGAGATGCTGCTGATGCTCGACTCGATAAACCTTCAGCCTACCTCGAAGCGCAGCGACGCCATCATCGGCCTCACAAAGCAGTTCCGCGACCGCCCCGTTTGTGTCGAGGCATACATCAATCTTATCCAGAACAGTTCAGACTCGACCAAAGTGAAGATGGCTGAGGAAGCCCTGCGCCTCTATCCCAAATACGAGCGCATCAACGTCCTCCGCGAGCGCATCAACGACATCACCCAGCCGAAGGTTATTCTGCGAACAGCCGAGAGTTATTATCCGGGGAAGAGTGTGCGTATTCCCGTGAAAATGAAGAATGTGGCCGCTGTGACCTTAGACACCTATCTTCTGAATGCAAGCTTCAGCGAAAAGCAATATGAGAGGAGCCCGAAGCAGATAAAATACCTGCAGGCGAACGCCACACGTATCGACCGCCTCAGACACGTCCCAAGCCAGAAGCAGATATACAGGCTGTTCACCGACACCGTCACTTGGAAAGCGCCGAAGATAGGCCGCTACGCCATCCTGATTACAGCTGAGACGGCGAACAAGAACGTTTCCGCCACGACTCAGGAGGAGGTGCGCTTCTTTACCGTTTCGGCGTTGCACATGCTCTACAGATCGTTGGAAAACACCCGCTTGGCCAACATTATCGTTGTGGATGCCGAGAGCGGAAGTCCTGTTGAAGGGGCATCCGTCAAAGTATTCACCGAGAAGGACGAGACGCGCTCGCTGGATCAGACCATCGTCACCGACAGCGAGGGACGGGCCTCGTTCAAGACAAAGAACAGAAGCATCACATACATTCTCTCTGCAAGCAAGGGCGAGGACAAGTACCTGCCCGAAAGGAACCTCTGGACCAGCAGCTACTCTGCACGTGAGGAAAAGAGCCAGCAGACGGTGCGCCTCTTCTCTGACCGCTCCATCTACCGTCCGGGACAGACCGTTCATGTCAGCGGCATCGCTTACGAACAGCTGCATTGGGAAACGAATGTGCTGGCCGACAAGGAGATACGCCTCACCCTTTACGACACCAACAGAAAGGAAGTCAGC
>Ga0310691_10007786_pt1 | contig 11103 bp, 8 predicted proteins | sample 176DNAGHGlowgp2_FD_203887 | JGI IMG/M metagenome (GOLD analysis project Ga0310691, IMG submission 203887) | Sheep rumen microbial communities from Palmerston North, Manawatu-Wanganui, New Zealand - 1766 DNA GHGlow gp2 (v2) (version 2) | ecosystem: Host-associated > Mammals > Digestive system >... | reverse complement strand
TTCAATGATCCGGGGAATGGCAGGCTGATGGAGCTAAGAATAGACGGGGACGGTAGGCTATTCTGAAGATGAGAGCGTCGATTATTGACATTCACAGAGCCCAACATTAAAATCTAAACGGTAATCTTTGATCAAAAAATAAGAAGGTAAAGGTAAATGTCTGACAAAAAGAAAATGGTGGAAGCAATAACCTCTATGGAAGAGGATTTTGCGCAGTGGTATACGGATATCGTAAAAAAGGCAGAGCTTATAGAGTACTCAAGCGTCAAAGGGTGCCTTATTATAAAGCCTGCAGGATACGCTCTTTGGGAGAATATCCAGGCGGATCTGGACAGGAGATTTAAGGCGACCGGAGTAGAGAATGTTTATATGCCCTTATTTATCCCTGAAAGCCTCCTACAGAAGGAAAAGGATCATGTGGAAGGCTTTGCACCGGAAGTTGCGTGGGTAACATACGGAGGAGGACAGGAACTGGAAGAGAGGCTCTGCGTCCGCCCCACTTCGGAGACACTTTTCTGCGATTTCTATAAAAACGAGGTTCAGTCATACAGGGATCTTCCCAAGGTATATAACCAGTGGTGTTCCGTTGTCCGCTGGGAAAAGACCACGAGACCCTTCCTCCGTTCCAGGGAGTTCCTGTGGCAGGAGGGACATACGGTACATGAAACTGCGGAAGAAGCAGAAGAAAGAACAGTTCAGATGTTGAATATCTATGCTGATTTCTGCAGGGAGACCCTTGCTATCCCGACTATCAGGGGAAAGAAGACCGATAAAGAAAGATTTGCGGGAGCGGTTTCCACTTATACGATAGAAGCTATGATGCATGACGGAAAGGCGTTGCAGTCCGGCACCAGCCATAATTTCGGAGACGGATTCGCAGAGGCCTACGGGATCCAGTTCACGGGTAGAGATAATAAGCTGCATGTACCTCATCAGACCTCCTGGGGTGTTTCAACACGAATCATAGGAGCCATGATAATGGTTCATGGAGACAATGACGGACTGGTGCTCCCTCCCAGGATCGCACCTACCCAGGTGGTCATCATTCCCATTCAGCAGAAGAAGGACGGGGTACTCGAAGCAGCAGGAAAGATCGCAGAGAGGCTGTCGGATCTCAGGGTAAAGATTGATGATTCCGACAATACACCTGGATACAAGTTCTCAGAGCAGGAAATGAGAGGCTTCCCCATCCGTATCGAGATAGGTCCCAAGGATATAGAAAACGGAAGCTGTGTGGTTTGCAGAAGGGATACCAGAGAAAAATATACGGTTGAGCTTGATAAGATCCATGATTTCGTTTCCGAGCTACTCGATACTATCCATGAGGATATGTATGCAAAGGCTGAAAAGCACCTGAAGGAATCCATGTTTGAGGCAAAGACCTATGAGGAATTCAAGGATATTGCCGACAATAAGCCCGGATTTATAAAGGCCATGTGGTGCGGAAACCAGGAATGCGAGGATCAGATCAAAGCGGATACCACAGTTACCAGCCGGTGCATTCCATGGGAGGATACGGAGCCGATCTCCGATACCTGCGTATGCTGCGGAAAGAAGGCAAAGCACCTGGTATACTGGGGCAAGGCATATTAATAATCAGGGCTTATCCCAATCAGAACTTATTGAAGATCAGATGTCATCCTGAGCGAAGCGAAGGATCTTATTAACAGGAGAAAAAATGAAAGTATTAGTAATAAACTGCGGAAGTTCATCATTAAAGTATCAGCTTATAGATACCGATAAAGGCACTGTATTTGCCAAGGGTCTCTGTGAGAGAATAGGCATAGACGGAAGCGCCATAGAGTATAAAAAGGGTGATGGTGAAAAGATCGTTACCAAGGTGGTCATGAAGGATCACACCGATGCGGTGAATGAAGTTATTAAGAAGCTTACCGATAAGGAAACAGGAGTGGTGGCTTCACTTAGCGAGATAGATGCGGTAGGACACCGCCTTGTACACGGAGGAGAAAAGTTCGCTTCATCAGTACGCATAACAGAGGAAGTGATCGCAGCGGTGGAAGAGTGTAATGACCTTGCACCTCTTCACAATCCTGCCAATATCATAGGTGTAAGAGCATGTGAGAAAGTAATGCCCGGAGTTCCCCAGGTGGGAGTATTCGATACTGCATTCCACCAGACAATGGAGCCCAAGGCCTATCTCTACGGCATCCCTTACGAGTACTATGAGAAGTACAAGGTCAGGAGATACGGTTTCCACGGCACCAGCCATGACTTCGTATCAAAGAGAACAGCTGAGATACTTGGGAAGGACATAAAGGACTTAAAGATAATAGTCTGCCACCTCGGAAACGGTGCTTCCATAAGTGCTGTGAAGAACGGTAAATCCGTAGACACATCCATGGGACTCACTCCCCTGGAAGGTCTCATAATGGGAACCAGATCCGGTGATCTGGATCCCTCCATTATCACTTTCATCATGCAGAAAGAAAACCTTTCAGCGGAGGAGGTTCTCAATATCTTAAATAAGAAGTCAGGTGTATATGGTCTTTCCGGAGGACTGTCATCCGATTTCAGAGACATAAATGACGCAGCAAATAACGGAAACGAGCTGGCAGAAACTGCTCTCCAGACATACTGCCTGAGAGTTGCAAAGTACATCGGAGCCTATACAGCGGAAATGAACGGCGTGGATGCCATCACCTTTACCGCAGGAATAGGTGAAAATGACGGCAGGGTAAGAGAGCTGGTATGCAGTTACTTAGGATATCTCGGGACCAGCTTTGATAGTGAGAAGAATAAGCTTAAGGGTCAGGAATTCTTCTTAAGCAAGCCTGAAGACAAGGTGCAGATCCTTGTGGTTCCTACAGATGAAGAGCTGGCAATAGCCCGTCAGACGGTAGAGGTTTTACGAAAGTGAAGATAGATCTTCCTTACAAGGTAGAAAAGATAATAGGAATAATAAAGGACGCAGGCTTCGAGGCATTCGCTGTCGGAGGCTGCGTCCGTGATTTTCTGCTGGGAAGAGTGCCGAATGACTGGGACATTACTACGGATGCGCTGCCGAAGGATATAAAGAGGATCTTCAAAAGGACAGTGGATACAGGTATCGCCCATGGCACCGTGACAGTGCTGATGGGGAAGGAAGGCTTTGAAGTAACTACCTACAGGGTGGACGGGAAATACAGCGACGGACGGCACCCTGACAGGGTGGAATTTACGAGAAGCCTTGAGGAAGATCTGAAAAGGCGTGATTTTACTATAAACTCCTTTGCCTATAATCCGGAAAAGGGCCTTGTGGATCTCTTTGACGGGATGTCCGACCTCGAAAACCATATTATAAGAGCGGTGGGAAAGCCGGAAGAAAGATTCGGGGAGGATGCATTAAGGATACTCAGGGCTTTCAGGTTTTCGGCCCAGTTGGATTTCAGGGTAGAGGAAAAGACGAAGGAGGCGGCAAAGGAGCTCTCAGGGAATCTTTCCATGATATCCGCGGAGAGGATAAGGGAAGAACTTACAAAGCTCATTACTTCCGACCATCCGGAAAGGATGGAAGACCTCTACGATAACGGGATCACGGAGATCATACTGCCGGAACTGGATAAGTGCATGGAGGAAGTCCAGAATAATCCGCATCATATATATACCGTGGGAAGACACAGTATAAAAGCGATGACATTTATCACCCGGGAAAATCTCCGGAGATTCGCGGATGTTTTGCCGGATCTCGATAAAAATGAGGCAGAGTATATAAGGTCACTCAGGTACACTATGCTTTTTCATGATATGGGAAAGCCGGAATGTCGGACTGTTGACGGAGACAATATCAATCACTACTATGGACATGCCCTGACCGGTGAGGAAAAGACCAGAAATATCCTTAAGCGGCTAAAGTCTGACAATAATTCCATAAGGACCATCACGGCTCTCGTAAAATATCATGACTACAGGCCGGAACTCACGGAGAAAAGTGTCAGAAAAGCGGTAAACCGTATCGGAGAAGATATCTTTCCGCTTCTATTCCCGGTGAGATACGCGGACATCATGGCGCAGAGCAGCCATAAGCAAACGGAAAAGCTCAGGAAAGAGGAAGAGATCCTGACATTATACAGGGATATCATCAGAAAGAAACAATGCCTGTCGTTAAAAGATCTCTCAGTTGACGGAGGGATACTCATAAAAGAAGCAGGTATGAAGCCCGGGCGGGAGCTGGGAGAGATGCTGCAATATCTTCTTCAAAGGGTTTTGGAGGAACCTTCATGGAACGAAAGGGAAAAGCTTCTCAAAGTGGCAAAGGAGAAGCTGGAACAGGAAAATACGAAGAACGTGACGGAGTAAAGCTGGAGCTCAGTACCGTTGGCATGGAGAAAAACGTGCCGGAGGTAAAAAAGGAAATCCCCGTTATGGCGAGGTTCCTTAGCGATGAGCTTACCGATAAAGACCTGAAGAAGATGGAGAAGGAGCACCGGAAGAGAAAGCGCCCGCTCCCCGGATTCCTGAAGGTCATTTTAGGGATCACGCTTATAGCTGTGATCTCTTTAGCCGCGTTCCTGGCCTACGGCTATTATAACGATCATAAGGCAGTGGAGGCTCCGGACACGGAAAACGCCGGAGACAGTGCGGAGATCATCGCATCCGATAAAGAGATGAAGGCCGAGGGTACAGTCACGGTACTGAAGATCGATAAAAAGAAGGGAGAGATCCGCTTCAGAGAGCCGGACTCCGGGGACGAATACATTCTAAAAATCGCTGATTCCACTATTTATGAGGACAGCTACGGGAACCCCATGGTGATCGACCAGCTGAAAGCCGGGGATATAGTGGATATCGTGGTGTCGGTACATTCGTCAGACCTTGCATCCGTAAAGAAGAATAAGGAGGTATTCGAGCTGCCGGATATCACTGATTACGATATCAGTGTAAAGAAGAAGATCTTTGCTTATGATGACAGAAATTATAAGCTCCTGGAGGGAACGGTATTCCTCTCCGGGGGAGAGGAAGCGCCGTATAAAAACCTTAAGGACGGCGACGTGCTGACGGTCCGGGGGATCGGAAACGATATATATACTATTATGCAGACCGGCGGTAACGGTTACGTGCGGATAAGAGGTGCCGAGTCCTTTAAGGGAGGATGGGTAGAGCTCGCGGGGATAATAAAGCCCATTGACGGCGAGATGCTATTTACTGTCCCTGAGGGAGACTACACAGTGTCCATATCCTATCAGCACTTTGGCGGGACAAAAGACGTTCACGTGGAGAGAGGAAAGGAAACAAGGGTCGATGTGAGCGATCTTAAGGGCGACCTTTTAAAGACAGGCAAGATAACCTTTACATTCGAGCCTGTGGAGGCGGATCCTGACATATATGTGGATGGTAAGAGGGTGGATAAGACAGGCCCTGTCGAGCTGGATTACGGGGTTCACACCCTGAATATCAAGGCGGAGGGATATGTGCCCATACATAAGTATCTGAGTGTGGGGCAGCCAATGGCAAATCTAGCCATCATAATGGAAGAAGCAGATGAAAAGACTGCATCCGCAAACAGCTCGGATAAGAATACGGGAAAGAAAAATGACAGCAAAGATGCGATCCCGTCGGAAGCGCTGCCGGAGACCTTCAGAACCGGGACCACAGGCAGTTCTTCCGTAAAGAACGGAAACGGGGATAATACCGGAGATAATGCGGGAAATACCGTAAACACGGATAATACACAAAGTACCGGTGTTCAGGATGATACAGAAACGGTTACGACTGATGTGAGCCAGCTCTATATAGATGGTCCGGAAGGCGCGGAAGTATACTATGACGGTGCATATAAAGGAATAGCACCCTGCCACTTTAAGAAGAACGGCGGAACCCACGTTATAACCCTTATGAAGAACGGCTATGAGACAAAGAGCTATACGCTGAATCTCAATTCGGGATCCGAAAACGAGTCCTATTCCTTTAATGAACTGATCGAAGAACATGATGCGTGAGAGCGGTATTCAACCGGCATCGCTGCACCCGGCCCCATTCCCCCTCCGGGGGATGTGACACGATGAAGCCGCGACGGATGAGAGTATTCCTCACACCAGTCCCATTATCAGTAGTATAAATATCAGCACGGGAAGCAGGTATTTGAGATATCCCTTCAGTGAAGGAGACATCTTGATGCCACTTCCCGTATTTGTTTCATTAAGGTAATTATCAAATCCCCATCCGATCCGTGAAGTACAGAAGCAGGTGATGACAAGCGCTCCTGCGGGAAGCAGGATATTACTTACAAGGAAGTCCTCTGAGTCCAGAATATCCCTTCCGCCTATAATATGTACTCCCTTTAAGATATTGTTTCCCAGAATGCAGGGAAGGCTTAAAACCAGGAGCAGAGCCATATTCAAAAGCACTGACTTCCGCCTGGTCCAGCCCAGGTTATCAATATAGAAAGCCACCAGATTTTCAAATACGGCAGTTACGGTGGAGAAGCTTGCAAAGGTCATGAATACAAAGAAAAGAGTACCCCAGACCCGTCCGCCGGGCATATGCATGAAGACCTGGGGAAGGGTAACAAAAATGAGGGAAGGTCCCTGATCAGGCTGGATGCCGTATGAGAAGCAGGCAGGAAAGATGATGAGTCCTGATATCACTGCCACAAAGGTATCCAGAGCGCATATACGTATGGTCTCACCGGTGATACCCTCGGATTTTGACATGTAACTGCCGAAGATCTCAATGGAACCTATCCCTAGACTCAGTGTAAAGAAGGCCTGACTCATGGCAGCAGCTATTACCTTATCGATTCCATTTTCCATAGCCCGGTTCCAGTCGGGATAGAGATAAAACCTGAGTCCTTCTGAAGCACCTGGAAGCATGACGGAATTGATAGCAAGTATAACGATAAGGAAAAGCAGGGCGATCATCATAACCTTATTCACACGTTCAAGCCCTTTCTGGATGCCGAAGCTCAAAACGCTGAAGCCGAAAACGATGGTGATGAACGTGAATATAACAGACTCTGACGGTGAAGCCAGCATATTTTCAAATACGAGATTGACGCCGCCGGCATCCAGGTTATCGAATCTGCCGGTGAGGAATTTATAAAAATAGTTTACCATCCAGCCGGAAACTGTGGTGTAGTACATCATGAGAAGGTAATTTCCGATAATTGAGAAAATGCCGTGTATATGCCATTTGTGACCATCTTTTTCAAGTTTTTTATAGGCGGTGTAGGAACCGGCTCTCCCTGCCCGTCCTACTGACAGCTCCATTGTCATTACAGGGATACCCATAAGAATCAGGAACAGAAGATAGAACAACACGAAAACTGCTCCACCGTATTCTCCGGTAATGAATGGAAATTTCCACACATTGCCGATACCGATGGCACAGCCTGCGCTCACAAGGATGAAGCCCAGCCTTGTCCCGAAGGTTCCTCTTGATTCATTCATTTTGATACTCTCCTATGATCGATTTAGTCTGACAAAACCGATTATACTATAAAAACCGCTGAATACCATATTTTCGCCACATTTTCTTTACCCGAAAAAATGATTGTGATAAACTGAAGAGTAATGTAAACGGGAGGAAATCAAATGTCAGCAAACGGAAAACCATATTATATCACTACTGCAATAGCATATGCTTCTGGAAAGCCCCATATAGGAAATACCTATGAGATCGTCCTGGCGGATGCCGTGGCGAGATTTAAGAGGCAGGAAGGATATGATGTCCGTTTCCAGACAGGTACGGATGAGCACGGACAGAAGATAGAGAATAAGGCAGCAGAGGCCGGCATTACTCCGAAGGAGTACGTAGACCGGACATCTGCAGAGATAAAACGCATATGGGATCTCATGAATACCGGATATGACCGCTTCATCCGTACTACGGACGAGGATCACGAAAAGCAGGTTCAGAAGATCTTTAAAAAGCTCTATGACAAGGGAGACATTTATAAGGGTGCGTATGAAGGGATGTACTGTACCCCCTGTGAGTCATTCTGGACCAAGAGCCAGCTCGTGGACGGAAAGTGCCCGGACTGTGGAAGAGAGGTGCAGCCTGCCCATGAGGAGGCCTACTTCTTTAAGATGAGTAAGTATGCTCCCAGGCTTATCGAGTATATCGAGACACATCCCGAATTCATACAGCCGGTTCAGAGAAAGAATGAAATGATGAATAACTTCCTGAAGCCGGGGCTGCAGGATCTCTGCGTTTCCAGGACCAGCTTTAAGTGGGGCATCCCTGTTGACTTTGACCCGAAGCATGTGGTGTATGTGTGGCTTGACGCTCTCGTAAACTACATCACGGGTATAGGATATGATGCAGACGGTAATCATACCGATATGTTTAAAAAGTACTGGCCTGCGGACCTTCACCTCATCGGTAAGGACATTATAAGATTCCATACGATTTACTGGCCGATATTCCTTATGGCACTGGACATTCCGCTTCCGAAGCAGGTATTCGGACATCCCTGGCTCCTGCAGGAAGATGGGAAGATGAGTAAATCCAAGGGAAATGTTATCTATGCAGATGACCTTGTAAAGATATTCGGAGTGGACGCAGTCCGCTACTTCGTCCTCCATGAGATGCCTTTTGAAACTGACGGCGTTATTTCCTGGGATCTTATCGTGGAGAGGTATAATTCAGATCTCGCGAATACCCTGGGTAATCTTGTAAAGAGGACCATATCCATGAGTAACCAGTACCTGGGCGGAGTCCTTGAGAATAAGGGCGTTGCGGAAGCAGTGGATGAGGATCTTCGTAGTGTTGTGCTGGGCACAAGAGATACGGTTCTAAAGGACATGGAGAGCTTAAGGGTGGCGGATGCTCTCACCCATATCTTCAATCTCTTTAAGAGATGCAATAAATATATCGATGAGACAGAACCCTGGATTCTGGGTAAAGATGAAGAGAAGAAAGACCGTTTGAGTACGGTCCTCTATAATCTTGCGGATTCCATAGTTACGGGAGCCACGCTTCTTGACTCCTTCCTTCCGGAAACCGCGGAAAAGATCCTGTCACAGCTGAATACCGCAAAGCCTGAGCTCGATGACCTTGACAAGGCCGGGAGATTCGTGTCCGGTACAAAGGTTACGGAAGACCCTGACACCCTTTTCCAGAGAATGAATCCCAAGGATGTGGCAAAGATCGTTGATGAGATGTATCCGGAGAAGAAGGAAGAAAAGGCTAAGGAGAATAAGAAGAAAGAGAAAAAGCCCGAGCCTGTAAAGATGGACCTCACTAAGGCCCAGAATAAAGAAAATATAACCTATGATGACTTTATGAAGAATGAATTCAGAGTAGGTGAGATCATGGAAGCGTCATTTGTCGAGAATTCCGAAAAGCTCCTGAGATTCAAGGTGCGTATAGGTGATGAGGACAGACAGATACTTTCAGGGATCAGAAAATACTATCCGGAGCCTGAAAAGCTCATCGGAAAGAAGGTTATGGCTATCACAAACCTGGCTCCCAGGAAGATGGCCGGTTATGAATCGGCAGGAATGCTTCTCTGCGCAGAGGATAAGGAGGGTAATCTCGCCCTTATGACGGTGGATGACTTTGTGGGATCGGGAGCGGAGATCTGCTGATGAAGCCTGAGATCATCACTTTCCCATCCCGGGACGGAAAGACAACCATATATGCCGAAAAGTACGTTCCGGACAAAGAAATACGGGGAATACTCATAGTAGCACACGGGATGAATGAATACTTCGGAAGGTACCTGGAAATGTGCGAGGTGCTTGCAAACGAAGGGTACCTCGTGGCCGGTCCGGATCACCTGGGGCATGGTCACACGGCAAAGCTCTATCAGGGAGAGGAAGGTTACTTCGCGGAGAATGACGGGGCTACCGTGGTCGTAAGGGATGTCCACAGGCTGAAAAAGCTCATTCAGGCAGAATATCCGGAAAAGCCGGTATTCATACTGGGACACAGCATGGGATCCTCGATAGTCCGGAATTATATAGAGATGTACGGCACCGGGATACAGGGGGCCCTCATTATGGGAACCGCCCGGCTCAGTACCGTAAAACTGGTATCAGGCCTCCTCTATACGCGGTTAAGCGCTATGATACACGGCTGGCATTACAGGGACCGCTTCTGTACGAGAATGGCTCTCGGGACATTTGCGAAGAGCTTTCCCGGAGACGGACCTGACGGCTGGCACTGTTCCCGGAAGGAAGCAAGGGACTTTGACAAGACCGATGATATGCTCGGTGGAGAATTTACCCTGAACGGCTACTACTGTCTTATCACGCTGTTCCTTAGGATGCAGGATAAGAAAAGGATGCAGAAGATACCGAAGGAGCTGCCCCTCTTTATCTTATCCGGGGAGGACGACCCGGTGGGAGAATTCGGCTCGGGAGTCCGTGCTGTTGAGGAAGAGTACAGAAAGAGCGGGATAAAGAATATCCGCATGAAACTCTATCCCGGAGACAGGCATGAGCTTTACAATGAAGGGGACAGATTCAATGTGTTCTTTGACATCATGGAATTTATGAAGGAAAATTCGGAAACATGGAAATGCTGATAAGACCCGCCGTGGAAGATGATTACAAAGAAGCGATGGATCTTGTCTGGGAGGTGTTTTCGAGATTCAATGCTCCGGAATACAGCGATGAAGGGATCAGGAATTTCAGGCTGTTTCTGGAAGACGGGACACTGAAAAAGATGTTCCGCACGGGCGACTACAGGATCTTTGTTTTTACTGTGGAAGACAGGATAGAGGGCGTGATCTCCTTAAGGAATCAAAACCACATTTCACTTCTTTTTGTGAATGAGAAGTATCAGAAAAAGGGAGTGGGATCAAGGCTCTTAAGATACCTCTGCCGGTATTGCCGGGAGTGGGAAGAACAGGAGTACATCACCGTCAATTCCTCTCCGTATGCGGTCGGTTTTTACCATAAATTCGGATTCAGGGACACGGATGCGGTAAGGTTCAGTGACGGGATCAGCTATACACCCATGAAGTACTTTCTTTGAAAGGCAGTGATCTTATATGAATATTCTTGTATGTGATGACGATAAGGAAATAGTCGAGGCTGTGGACATATATCTATCCCAGGAGGGATATGATGTTTTCAAGGCATATGACGGAGCGGAGGCTCTGGAGATCATTAATGATAATGACATACAGCTGCTTATCATTGATGTGATGATGCCAAA
>Ga0310691_10007784_pt1 | contig 11104 bp, 6 predicted proteins | sample 176DNAGHGlowgp2_FD_203887 | JGI IMG/M metagenome (GOLD analysis project Ga0310691, IMG submission 203887) | Sheep rumen microbial communities from Palmerston North, Manawatu-Wanganui, New Zealand - 1766 DNA GHGlow gp2 (v2) (version 2) | ecosystem: Host-associated > Mammals > Digestive system >... | reverse complement strand
GCTTGAAGCGTCAGCTCATCACCAAAAACGAGTTTTATATTGACCTAGGCGGTTCGATAGGTGCTCAGAAAGGCGTCGCTGCAAATATAGGTTTCTACGCTGGAAACTTCAACATGGAGGCCAATGTGAAATACTTGATCGGTGCTAAGAGCCAGCCCATCGAATGGGTGAATAATTACAATTATTTTGATGGCGTCCAATATGAATACAAGCCTATGATTGTCATGGGCGGCAAGATGGGCTGGGGTATCATTTGTGGCACGAGATTCCGCATCACTCCGCAAGTAGGAGCTTATGCTATCTTGCTAAAAGAAGGCTATATAAATAGCTCTTCAGGTCATGCAGTAGTAGAAAAAGGGTCTTGTGCAACAGTGACTGCCGGTGCACGTTTCATGCTCGGACTGACTCCCCATATCGGACTAGCCGTAACACCTGAATACATGTTCAATGTAGCGGCCTCACCTGGTTATAAACTGCTCCGGGAAACAGACCCGACCATCAAGAAATGGTCCGATGGCTTTAATCTCAATATGTATCTAACTTTCTATTTCTAAAATTCTATGCGACACATATATAATATAAGCAAGCTGATAGTCCTTGCACTTGCTTTTGGTAGCATTTTCACTGGCTGTAAAGACGATTTTGAGGGCAACTATTCATCTGGAACATTGCCTACACCACGTCTTGCCAATAACGACGACTCTAATTCCGGCCAGAATCAGAACCAGAATCAGAACCAGAACAGTGGCGATGACGGAGATTTGGATTGGTCTTCCAATAACAAGGGACAAGGTGGCTCTACTGACTATATGGAATATACAATAACTGATGTCAGAGCCGGTGCTGTGCTCACCTTTGAATATTTCGTGTCATCTGAACAAAATTGCGATTTCTTCAACGTTTATATCTATCCCGAAGGATCTTCATATAGTAGCTCTAACAGGGTGATTCATGCGTCTGGCACTTCTTACTCGACATTCCAGACATTCTCATATACTTTCGTCAATTCCGGAAATTATGGGATGCGTGTAGAGTATGTGAAAGACGGTAGCGTTGACAGTGGCCAGGATAGGGCAGCAGTAAGGAACTTCTCATTTACTAATGGTCCTGAACAAACATCTTCAACCAACTATGGCCAAAGTACTGATGGCACATATTGGTGGACAAGTCCCACTACGGACCATGGAAATGTAAGTTGGCATACATGGACTTTGACGGTTAAAAAAGTTGGAGCTATTCTGTCATTTGACTATAGGGTTTCCTCGGAAAACAACTACGACTTCCTTAACGTTTACATCTATCCAACCAGTAACGAGAGCAACTACACGTCATATCGCGTCCTGCATGAGTCCGGAACTACCTATTCCTATTTCCGCAATTACCGATATACGTTCAGTTCGACAGGCGCATATACTATGCGTGCTGAATATTCTAAGGACGGCAGTGGAAATAGTGGTGAGGACAAGGCTTGGATTCAGAATCTTGGCTTCGTTTCCTCAAGCAGTGTAAAAGCTGAGATTTCCCAGGCGGCAACAAGGGCAAGCGCCTCTCAAGCAAATATCATCAAAAAGAATAATTGATTTTTTATTAACCCTTAAACAAACCCAAAATTATGAAACACGTATTTTATGCGCTCTTCGCGCTCTTCATGCTCACCAGTGTGAATTCTTACGCTCAGTATGACAAGGCCTTACGCAAGGCTCAGGAGAAGGAATACAAGAATAAGATGAAGCAGTACAAGAAGGAGAAGTGGACCATCTACGGTAGCGCACACTCCCTCGAGGTAGCTCTTCTGAAGCACTATCAGCAGCTTGAGAAGCTGGGTGACAACGGCGTACAGGTGATGGGCGAGGCCAGCAACTTCAAATCGAAGAACATCGGCAAACAGGCTGCCATGAACAACGCTTGTGTTACCTACGCTCGCAACGCCGGCAGTTCACTCAAGGGCCGCATCGCCACCGACATGATGGGTGATGCAGATGATGTCAGTAAGGAGTTCGACCGCTTCTATGCCGCCTACTCTGCAACCGTAGAGAAGGAGATCAAGGGTGAGATGCGCGAGTCCTTCTCCATAATTCAGACAAACAAGGACGGCACATTCAACATGCAGGTCTATTACATCGTGGACGAGGATGCCGCTTCCAAGGCTCGTGTACGTGCCCTCAACAACGCTCTCCAGGAGAGTCAGGCTGCTCAGAAGTATGCCGATAAGATCAAGAGCTTTGTTGAAGAAGGCTTCACACAGGATTAACGCTTGATATCTATTAATCTAATCAGCCCTCTCCTCGTTCGCGGGGGGAGGGCCGTTAAGGAACAAAAGCAATGTGTCATATATATATTAATTAATGTATAATGCATAACCAGAACCCCACCATGAAAGTTTTTCATTTATACAGCAAATGCCCCGGCGCAATTAAAGAAGGCGTGGGAAGGCTTTTGTTCCTCGTCCTCTTTCTGCCCTTCTCTCTGACCGTTAGTGCCCAGAGTTGGGAACAGGTAAAGGTCAACCCCGACTATATTATAGGCGAGGGTACGGGTGCTACTCTTGAAGAGGCAGACAAACAGGCTCTGGCAGATCTTGCCAGCCGAATCAGCGTGAGCGTGTCAAACCAGTGGGATAGCCACGAATTGGAGCAGAATGTCAACGGAAATGTTGATTCCAAGACTGTGATGAGTTCTCTTATCAGCAGCTACTCCAACGCCACGATGAGCAACACCGAAAAGATTATTCTCAGTCAGGCGCCTAACGCTCATGTAGGCCGCTACATCCGTAAGTCCGAGCTTAGCAAGATATTCGAACAGCGTCGAGGAAAGATTGCCGAGTATGTTGATGGCGCTGAGCGCGCTCTGGAGAAAGGCAAGATTGACGAAGCCTTGCGCCAGTACTATTGGGCTTTGGCACTGACCAAGTCCATGCAGTATCCTAACAAGGAGAAGTATAATGGCCATGTATTGACCTCATGGCTCATAGAGCAGATGAACGATGTCCTCAATGACATCCGTATTTCTGTTATATCCCGTGAGGAGGACCATGCAGACCTGGCCTTTATGTATAAGGGTAAGCCCGTGAACTCGCTTGATTTCACCTACTATGACAGTGGGTGGAGTAATATCTGCAGCGCGCTCGACGGACGTGGAAGTATGGATCTGGACCCGAGCGACGAGAGCCAGTCCTTCCAGGTACGCATAGAATATAAGTACGAGAACCAGGCTTCATTGGATCAGGAGGTAAAGGCTGTGATGAAACTGATGAAATCTAAGGATTTGCCCAAAGCCGTTATGACGGTTAGGTGCCCATCCTCTGCTGCCGCTGCCGTAGCTGCCGCCTCAGCTGCTACTGCTGCCGCCGCCGCTGCTCAGGCGGCTCAAACAGCTCAGACAGAACCGCCAGTGCCCACCGAGGCAGAGTTAGACATAACTAATCCTCAGAACACATACACCGAGGTGCGCCCGCACAACTATAAACCGGTGAAGCAGCTGGAGGCCTCTGAAGCCGGTCCCTATCTCTCTGTAATCAGTAAGGTCGAGCAGGCTATACGCTCCAAACAGTATAACAATGCCAAGGAATACTTCACTCAGAACGGATGGACTGTGTTCCGCCGTCTTGTTCAGTATGGTCGCGGACGTATGTCCGGCACGCCTCAGTACTCGCTCACGAAACTGGATGATGAAGTCTTCGTGCGTGGAATGCAGATGAACTTCTCCTTCGCTCACGGTGCACGCCGCAATTTTATGGAGGATGTGGTCTTCACCATGAACACCGAATGTCAGATTGACAACGTCACATTCGGTCTCGGCAAGACTGCAGAGAACGACATCCTGACTCGCGGAGCCTGGCCTGAGCGTACCCGTCTCGTCATCCAGAGCTTCATGGAAAACTACAAGACCGCTTACGCATTGAAGCGTGTGGATTATCTGCGTAGCATTTTTGACAAGCATGCCCTTATTATCGTGGGTAATGTCGTGAAGCAGCCCACTGGCCGTCTGGCAGACCAGAACCGTAAGTTCACCGAGGGTAACGAGATTATCAAATACAACCAATATACCAAGGAGGAATTTATGGCCAAGCTTGAGAAGAGTTTTGCCAGCAAGGAATATATCAACCTGCGCTTCAATGATAATATCATTAAGAAGGCAAGCAAGGGCGGTGAAATCTATGGCATCGAACTCTCTCAGGACTATTATTCCAACAACTACAGCGATCACGGCTACCTCTTCCTTATGGTTGACATGAACGACCCGCAGAACCCGCTTATCAAAGTGCGTACGTGGCAGCCGGAGCGCGACCCGCAGTTTGGCGTGTATAGTCTCGATGACTTCCCCATCCGTTAATTCGAAACTCCTATGAACAAACGACTTTTCTTTATACTCCTGTCTCTCCTGCCGTTTATCGGTATTTGCGCTCAGGACGATGACTTTGAGGCGTTCCGCCGTCAGCAGTTGCAGGAGATGGACGATTTCCGTCAGGATATGTTTGCTGAATTTTCCAAATTCCGCCGTGAAGCCTTGACGGGATTCGCCAACTATCTAGAACATCAATGGGAACCTTATCAGGTAGAGCCTAAACGTCTGCGTCCTCGCGAGGACAAGCCTGTGGCTCCTCCCATGTTACCAAAGAAAGACAAGACCCTGCCCACAACACCAGTTAAGGTGCCGGGCAAGGTTGAACCAGTGATTATTCCTAAGGTAGAGCCAAAACCGGAGATTCCACCCACTCCAAACACACCACAGGCTACAAAGCCGACGACACCAACGACACCCACAACGCCGACTTTCCCCAACCTGCCGACAACTCCAACCAAACCGACTACGCCATCGACGCCAGCCACACCTGCACCCTATGTCCGTCAGAAATTCACGGTCTATGGAACTCCGATGCAGATTATTGCCACTTCGGACTTGCGTATTTCTCTGGGAGGAGTCAATGAGCATCAGGTGGCTTCTGCCCTCCGCACTATGGCCGAAGATAAATACACCCCACTGGTTACAGACCTCGCCGGAGCAAGCAAGACGTACAATCTGAATGGCTGGGCCGTCTATCAGTTGGTCAAGCAGGTGTCTGAGCGCTTGCAAGGCGCAAACGATGCTAACGGGTGTGCGCTTATGACAGCATTCCTGCTAAATCAGTTGGGCTATGACACCAAACTCGCTTATATGGGCAACCGTCTGCTCCCGCTCGTAAGTATGGACATGGAAATGGTCGGTTATACCTTTATCAAGATGGGTGGTAAGGAGTATTACATCATGGCAAAGGATCTGCCAGCCAACACTCCTATATACACTTACCGTAAGAATATGGAGGGAGCCACACGCGCCGTTGACATATCCAACCCTGCTGCCATGAAGCTTTCCACCCAGTGGTCGCCTGCTACAACTCATGCGTCACAGGCCTTTCCGGCTGCAGCTATGCAGGGCAGCGTGAACAGCAACCTCATCGAATACTACAAGTCTATTCCTATCCTGGCTGGTTATCCCTGGCCGTTCATCGCCCAGCAGCCTATGAGCGAGCGTCTGCGTGAGGAGCTGCTTCCGCCGCTTAAGCGTGCCATTGCCGGCAAAGGTGAGTATGATGCTGTGGCCATAATCATGAACTTCATGCACTATGGATTCAAGTACAAGACCGACGAGGACCAGTTCGGACACGAGAAGCCATTCTATTTCGAAGAGAACTTCTATTATCCTTTCAACGACTGCGAAGACCGCGCCATCCTCTTCTCTTATCTTGTGCGCAACCTCGTGGGACTCGATGCCGCCCTCATCTATGCCCCGGGCCACCTGTGGGCTGCCGTATGCTTCAAGCAGACTGTAAATGGTGATTACGTTGAGGCTGCCGGTAAGCGCTTCGTTATGTGTGACCCCACCTTCATCGGCTCCTCTCCCGGTATGTGTGCCAGCAAGTACAAGGGGCAGACTTACAAAGTCTTCCCGATTCCCGTCAGATAAAAAATAAGAGGCTGCGCCAACCTAATGGCGCAGCCTCATTTGTTGTTGCGGCCGTTCGCCGCCTAATAATGAATATTGCTTACTTCACGTATTCGCTCAGGTCGGTGAGACGCATGTCGCCCTTGCGGATGAAGGTGTCGTGCATAGCGAAGGCAGCGCTGAGGCAGTGGTGAGTGTGGCCGCCGAAGCGCTCTGCCAGACGCAGGTAGTCGCGGAGCAACGGACGGTAGTCAGGATGAGCCACCTTAATCAGTTCCTCGGCCTTCTCCATAGCGCACTTGCCACGCAGGTCAGCAACGCCGTACTCAGTAATCACTGCATCCACGAAGTGGCTGGTGTGGTCGATATGGCTTGCGAAAGGCACGATACTGGAGATTGCACCGCCCTTTGTTGTTGAGCCGCAGGTGAAGATACTCATGTATGCGTTGCAGGTGAAGTCTGCAGAACCGCCGATGCCATTCATCATCTTTGTGCCGCAGATCTTTGTGCTGTTCACGTGGCCGTAGATGTCAGCCTCGATAGCAGTGTTCAGGGCGCACACACCGATGCGTGCAATGACTTCGGGGTTGTTGGAGATTTCTGAGGGACGCAGCACCAGCTTGTCCTTGAAGAAGTCTATATCGTCATAAATGCCCTTCAGACACTCGTTGGTAACGGTAAGAGAGCAGCATGAAGCAGAGAGTACACGGCCGTCGCGCATCAGCTGAACAGGAGCATCCTGCAGCACCTCGGTAAAGATGTTGAAGTTTGGCACGTCCTTGGAGTGTCCCAGAGCACCCAACACAGCGTTTGCTCCGCTGCCCACACCGCTTTGCAGGTTGAGGAAAGAGGGCGGGATTGTGCCGTTCTTCATGTTAGCCACGAGGAAGTCAGCCACATTCTGACCAATCTGAGTGGTGATGGGATCCGGATCCTTGAACGAACGAGCCTCGTCGGGGATATCACACTCTACAACACCGAGGATGCGGTCTGCATCCACCTCGATGTAAGGCTTGCCGATACGGTCTGTCGGGTGCATAATCTGAATCGGAGTGCGGTTCGGGTGATATTCAATCTCATAGACATCGTGGATGCCTTTGAAGCCCTTGCTGTGGAAAGCGTTCAGCTCGATGAAGATACCGCGCTCTGCCATACGGCAAGCGGTGGGGCTGATGCCGCCGGCTGCTGTGAGGAAGATACGGGCCTTCGTGCCAACCAGTTCTACGTCACAAGCCTCGATGATAGCCCAATCGACCTTGCCCAGATAGCCCTGACGCATCTGCGTGGCCATGTTTGAGAGGTTCAGGTCAGAGTAGCGAATCTCGTTCAGATTCACATGTTTGCGGAAATCGGGGTTCGTGGTGTAGGGAGCGCGGAAGCCGATGGCCTGCTCGTTGGCAAGCATACCGTCGCAGCTCTGACCAGTGCTGGCACCTGTGAAGACGTTCACTTTAAAAGGCTTGCCGGCCTCATGCACGGCGTGAGCCTTCTGTGCCAGTTCGGCGGTGATGGCCTTGGGTACGCCGGCAGGCGTGAAACCGCTCAAGGCAATAGTGTGTTCGTTCTCGATAAATGCAGCAGCTTCGGCTGCTGTGATTCTACGTAAACTCATATTTTTATAGATTTATGTAAATGCGGGCGCAAAAGTACAAATAAATTGCCGACTTCGTGTCCTTTTATGCGAATTAATTGTACCTTTGCACGCAAAAGAGATAAAAATGGCTGAAATAACACCTATGATGAGGCAATTCTTCGACCTGAAAGCGAAGCATCCCGATGCAATTCTGCTTTTCAGGTGCGGAGATTTCTATGAGACATACGCCGATGATGCCGTGGAGGCTGCTGGCATTCTTGGCATCACGCTCACAAAACGCAACAACGGCAAGGAGAACGAGAGCACCGCGATGGCGGGCTTTCCGCATCACGCCCTCGACACCTATCTCCCGAAGCTCGTTCGGGCCGGTCGCCGTGTGGCTATATGTGACCAGTTGGAAGACCCGAAACTGACTAAGAAACTTGTCAAACGCGGCATAACTGAACTTGTTACGCCGGGCGTGGCCATGACTGACACCGTCCTCACCTACAAGGAGAACAACTTCCTCGCAGCCGTTCATTTCGCTAAGGAGGACCACGTAGGCGTCAGTTTTCTCGATATATCCACCGGCGACTGGTTCGTGGCCGAGGGAACGGGAGAATATGTAGCCAAACTGATGGGCAATTTCGACCCGAAGGAGGTGCTTTTCGAGCGCGGACGCAAAGGCTTGTTCGAGGGCTGTTTCGGAACTAAACACGTCACCTTCGAGATGGACGATTGGGTGTTCACCCTTCAGACTGCCACCGACCGCCTCACTCGCCATTTCGGAGTGCGCAACCTCAAGGGCTTCGGCATAGACCGCCTGAAGCAGGGTATTGTAGCAGCCGGAGCCATACTTCAATATGTGGAGCTTACGGGCCACACCCGTCTGGGCCACATCACCCATATTTCCCGCATCGAAGAGGAGCGGTTCGTGCGTCTCGACCCCTTCACCGTGCGCAATCTCGAACTCCTTCACCCGATGAATCCCGACGGGCGCAGCCTGCTTGACATCATTGACCGCACGGTGACCCCTATGGGTGCCCGTCTGCTTGGGCGCTGGATGCTCTTTCCCTTGCGTGATGTCGCTGAGATAGGTCACAGGCTCGATGTAGTGGAACATTTCTTCCGCCATCCAGACTTCCGCGACCTCGTTGGAGATCAGTTGCATCTGGTGGGAGACCTTGAACGAATCACATCCAAGGTGAATACCCTTCGCGCCACACCGCGTGACCTCGTGGCGCTCGCTGCCGCTCTCCGTGCATTGCAGCCCGTTCGTGAGGCGTGTCTGACTTCCGGCGACGAGACCCTGCACTCCTTTGGCGAGGGACTTGACCCATGTGTCGAGATTCGCGACCATATAGCTCGCAGCATACAGCCCGACCCGCCACTTCAGGTGCAGAAAGGGAACGTTATTGCCTCTGGCGTGAGTGCCGAACTGGACGACCTGCGCCGTCTGGCCTACAGCGGCAAAGACTATCTCACCCAGTTGCAGCAGCGTGAGGCCGAACTGACAGGCATCAGTAGCCTCAAGATAGGCTTCAATAATGTCTTTGGATACTACTTGGAGGTGCGCAACACTTTCCGTGACCGCGTGCCGGACACTTGGATTCGCAAGCAGACTCTTACACAGGCCGAACGTTATATAACCCCCGAACTGAAAGAATACGAGGAGAAGATTCTCGGAGCCGAAGAGAAGATACAGGTACTCGAAGCACAGCTCTTCGCCGACATCGTCAGTCAGACGGCGCGTTTCACAGCCCAGTTCCAGAAGAATGCCACCCTCGTGGCTCAGCTCGACTGTCTCCTGTCCTTCGCCCTCGCCGCTGCCGAACACCGCTATTTCCGTCCTGTGGTCGATGAGAGCACAGCCCTCGACATCCGTGGCGGTCGCCATCCTGTCATCGAATGTCAGCTGCCGCCGGGTGAGCCCTACGTGGCAAACGACGTGAGCCTGGATACCCAGAGCCAGCAGATACTGATTATAACCGGTCCGAACATGGCTGGTAAGAGTGCACTGCTGCGTCAGACCGCCCTCATCACCCTGATGGCTCAGATGGGCTCCTTCGTGCCTGCCGAGAGTGCTACCATCGGCGTTGTGGATAAGATATTCACCCGTGTTGGAGCCAGCGATAACATCTCAATGGGCGAATCCACCTTTATGGTAGAAATGAGTGAGGCCGCCAACATTCTGAACAACCTCAGCGAGCGCAGTCTCGTGCTCTTCGACGAGCTCGGACGCGGCACATCCACTTACGACGGCATCTCCATCGCCTGGGCCATCGTGGAGTATATACATGAAAATCCTCATCATCATCCTCGCACACTCTTCGCCACACACTATCACGAACTGAATGAGATGGCCAAGCGGTTCACGCGAATCCGTAACTTTAATGTGAGCGTGCGTGAGGTGCGCGGCAAGGTAATCTTTCTGCGTAAGCTTGAGCCTGGCGGTTCAGAGCACTCCTTCGGTATCCACGTGGCACGTCTTGCCGGTATGCCGGACACCATCGTACGCCGCGCTGACACCATCCTGCACCAATTGGAGGCCGATGCCTCGCGCGAAGGACTCGGAGCAGGTCCAAGCGTGGCCAGTCTGCCATCCACGGAGCAGTTGCAACTCAATCTCTTCCAGCTCGACGATCCCGTGCTCTCGCAGATCCGCGACGAGATTCTCAATCTGGACATCAATGCTCTCACACCCATCGATGCCCTAAACAAGTTAGACAGTATCAAGAGGATAATAAAGGGAAAGTAAGGCCCCCTATACCCCCCCAGCGGGGGATGTAAGGTTTAAGGAGTTTAAAAATTTAAGGTTTAAAGAATTATAATGAGTTATAAAGATAACACATCGCGCCAGCCACTCCCCTCCCTCACGGGAGGGGCCGGAGAGAGGCCAAGGTCTGTCATTGGTATCGGCGAGACCGTTCTCGACATCATATTCCAGGGAAATAAACCTGTGGATGCGGTGCCGGGCGGCAGCTGCTTCAATTCCATCATATCGCTGGCCAGAGCAGGCGTGAAGACACAGTTTATTAGCGAGACTGCCAACGACCGTGTGGGCCGTCTTACCATGGATTTCCTTGCCCATAACGGCGTGGACAGCAGTCTGGTTAATGTGCGCAACGACATCAAGTCGCCCCTGTCGCTGGCGTTCCTAAACGAGCGCAACGATGCCGAATACGTATTCTACAAAGACCATTCCGCATCGCGCCTCTCGCGCCTCCGTCCCGAGATTCATCCAGATGATATCATCCTGTTCAGTTCTTTCTTCGCCCTGAATCCCGCAATAAGACCGGCAGTGGCAGACTTCCTCCGTTATGCCAAAGACCAGGGGGCCATACTCTATTACGATGTGAATTTCCGCTCCTCCCACGCAGCTGAGAAAGAGGCCCTTCTTCCCACTTTCGAAGAGAATTTCCGCCTGGCCGACATCCTTCGTGGCAGCGACGAAGACTTCCGCATTCTCTTTGGCATCGAGGGCATCGAAGAGGTGTTCCGCAAACATCTCTCTACACCCCTTCTCTCCGGAGGCCACGCCGCCACCTTCATCTACACCCGCGGCCCAAAGCCCGTTCAGGTAATAGCGGCTCTGCCCCTCACCACCAG
>Ga0310691_10007781_pt1 | contig 11106 bp, 8 predicted proteins | sample 176DNAGHGlowgp2_FD_203887 | JGI IMG/M metagenome (GOLD analysis project Ga0310691, IMG submission 203887) | Sheep rumen microbial communities from Palmerston North, Manawatu-Wanganui, New Zealand - 1766 DNA GHGlow gp2 (v2) (version 2) | ecosystem: Host-associated > Mammals > Digestive system >... | reverse complement strand
AAACCAAGCGACTGAACGAGCAAGTTAGACGTAATCTCAACAGATTTCCTTCTCGTTTCCGGTTTCAATTGACAAAAGAAGAGGTAAATGAGGTGGTCGCAAATTGCGACCACCTATTGAGTATCAAGTACTCACCGACACTTCCTTATGTTTTTACCGAGCAGGGAGTGGCGATGCTTGCATCGGTTCTCCATAGCGAAACGGCGGTTGATGTCAGTGTGAAAATAATGGATGCTTTTGTAGCTATGCGTCATTTCATAGCTTCCAATGCACAGGTATTTCAGCGATTGGAAGTTATTGAACATCATCAGCTAGAAATGTCATCCCACTTAACAAAGAATGACAATCAGATTGCTGAAATCTTCAAACGACTCGACCAAGAAAACACCACTCCCACACAGGGTATCTTCTTCGATGGTCAGATTTTCGACGCCTACACCTTTGTTTCCGACCTCATCCGTTCGGCGAAGAAGAGCATTGTCCTTTTTGACAACTATGTAGATGATACCGTCTTGACGATGCTTGATAAGCGGAAGGCGAAGGTTTCTGCCACCATCTACACACAGAAAGTCAAACAGCAATTTTCTCTCGACCTTGAAAAACACAATGCCCAATACCAGCCTATCGACGTGAAGCAGTTTGACCGAGTTCACGACCGCTACCTATGCATCGACAACACGGTCTATCATATTGGTGCTTCATTGAAGGACCTTGGCAAACGCTGGTTCTCCTTCAACAAGATGGAGATGACTGCGAAGGAACTGCTGGGAAATGTGAAATAATGTGGAGCGAAAAGGTTGGTCATAATTTGGTCATATTTTAGAAGATTTGTTGGTCATAGTAGTCATTTTTAACAATAATAGAAACGGTCAAAATACACAATATCAACTTAGAAGGAACAACAAGAACTTCTCTCACAAGTCCTGTTCCGTGCACCAAAGAGAAGACCAAAAAGGTCTTCTTTTTTTTATGCCCGTAGTTATTGGGTGACGGCATTTGACGCCGCCTTCGATTAAGCCTGGTCTAGACACCAAGAGGGTTTCGCAAGTGGTCCAAAACAAGCGAAAAAAAGCAAAAAGTTGATTACTCATTTTGTGGTCTCTATACAAGCACTTTAATCAAATAAAAGTGAAGTGAGTCAACAATAATTTATATATATAGACGTTATTATACTATTAGTTTTATACTTTGGATTATACGTTTAACAAATATGGGCACAACTAACCTTAACAGATTGAAAGTGGCTATTATTGAACAAAACAGGACGGGCAAATGAATAATAGTAATAATAATGCCGTATTGATGAACTTGCTGAAGGAGCGAGGTATTATTGACTTTAAGCCATTTATTGATAAAGATGGCTCAGAACAACTATGGGGTTACTGTACACAAATAGGAGATTGTAGATATTTTCATTTATGTAAATCAACTTTAGAGGAAGTACCTACCAAAAATCTAAGAGAATGTGCTTCTTATTCCCAAAGACCATTCTTCCTAATTCGGGTAAGTGAAGAGTCATATTCAGTGCTACCAGAAGAAGTTGATTTAGCAGAATCATCTGATAATGGATGGCTTGTCAATTCAGATAATGTTATTGTCAACACCAATGTTCCCGGATACAAGGTGGTTGGAAACTATCTCATTCTTATCCCCAAACTTGAAGAAATGATGTTTGGCGAAATGGATACTATTTGTTGGAAGCCTCAAGAACAATGTCCAATGTATCATTTTGGGAGTGATAGTTTTTACAACGATATTGGCACTTTGAGGTATTGTGCCAGTTGCAGCGATTATCACATAGGACATTCAAAATATGGTTATTTCGTCTTTAACGAATATGGCAATTTCCGTAGCGACTTTATGGTTTTATTGTCCAAAGCAAACTATTACTATGCAGATTCATTCCTTATCTATAATAACAAATCCTATCTTGTGCATTATGATGTAGGACAAAACCATGAATTAGTTTGGGAGGCATATCACTTTATAGACGAGAGTCAATCTATAACGTCAATTAAAGTCGAAGTAATAGTACAAATTAAAACTGGCATTATAATAACTCCCAAAGACAAAGGTGCCTTTCTTGATGATTGTCAAATAGAATGGTGTTGTAGCCACAAATATTTTGCTTTAACCAACTATCAAACAAATTCAAATGTAAAGTCTTTGTGCATTGCCTCTTGGAGTTGGGCGTGGAGTAAAAGCACATCTTTCTCTATCTATTCAAAATTGTATTTATACGTATACGTATTATCCCAAACACTCTGTTCCACAATTATTGAGAGTGACAACTACTTGGTGAGAGTTGGGGATGACGCTAACGGGGTTGTCGTGTTGGGCAATGTCACGTCCGGGAGGTATTTCATTTACGACATCTATGGCGAAATACTTGCCGCCAATGTTCTTAAGGAAAATGAGTATGCTATTATTACAAAATCAATACCTGATAAAGGACATTTGATTACAACCACGGATGACAACTATCTGCTTTCAGGTGTGATAAGAATGGAAGACTTGTCAGTAGTGGTTCCTATGCAATATCAAGAAATTATCATTGAGTCCACACATCCAGACTTGGTTGTTTTTGGCAGAATTGATTTCGGGGATAAGTCGAAGTATGAATTGCTAAAAAACGGCGATGTAATATTGCCAAGAACCATTTCTGATTGTGAACTTTCAAAGATGAAATCAAATGATATGGTTTTGGTTAGAGAAGGAGATAAATATGATATTATTTATAAGGGCGAGCGTTGTCTTCCTACCAAATATGATATGATTGAGGAAACGAAACCAAATGTTTATTTGGTCTTAACGAATGGGAAAGAAAAGCATCTTTATATCATTGCCGACAAGTATGTAACAAGAGGATTTAATAGTATAAATATCTTATTTGACAATTATTCAAGTGTGATTTTTATTGGAGATGGTGTCCTCATAAAAATAGCAAATGGTAAAGAAAATGTCATACTTGAGGATTGTCCCCCATTCATTTGTTCAGATAAAAATGGATTTTATTATGTATTCAAAGAGGATGATTTAAATTATGTTTGTTTTAACAACTATGGAGAGGAGATTGAATTAGAAGAATATTATTGTGACAATGTGGATTGTTATAAAATCGAAAATGAAGATTTATGGTTTGTTCCGAAAGAAAGGGTGATTGTTGATAATTTGTCGAAATATTGTGACATAGACAATGACTATTGGGACAATTATGATTATGATGAAGACACATATTATGCACTTGGTGGAACCGATTATGATAAATTCCGAGAGAATGGAGGTAGTATCGACGATATGATGGACGGAATGGGGCTTTGATTTTTGATAATATGAAGAGGCATATGAAAATACACCGAGTTGATGAACTTTATTCTTAATACTGAAACAATAAAAACATGATAAAAGAAATAGAAGTCTCCCAATTGGTTACTTATTTGGCAAAAGAAACAAATGAAGAATCCATTACTTGTTCTTTTTCACGATTACAATATATCGGAAATTTCATAGAACAACACGACCAAGAAATACGTGTTGAACTTGGAGAGAGGTATTTCCGCTCCTTTCGTAGTAGATGTGTGCAACACATTATCGTAAATAATGAATCAATAATTTTGGAAGGGATTAATACTCCTATTGTTCAGTCACTAATAAGTCAATATGCTCCAAAGGACGAAGTGGCAAATTTGATTAAACAGGCTTTAGAACTAGAAGAAGAAATGTTATGAAATGTATTAAAGATTCTGTACATGGTAATATCCTAATAAGGGATGAGCTTGTAAATACAATACTTGACACTCCTGCATTTCAGCGATTGAGAAGAATCGAGCAAACCTCTATTCGTTCAATATATCCTTCTGCTCGTCATGATAGATTCATTCATTCGTTGGGTGTATACTATATTGGTTACTTAATTATTGAACATCTCGATAAGGAGTTTAATAAACATTTTGAGTGTGGAGGGGATTATGAGGGGTTCTCTCAAGAACAAGTTGTTACAATCTTCAAATCATATCTTGTAGCATGCTTGCTTCACGATATTGCTCATGCACCTTTTTCTCATACTTTTGAAGAGTATTATGGTTCAAAAGAGTATTTGTTTAACCAGCTAAATAGAGAATTAGAGGGTCATTTAGATAATGAACTCAATATAGAAAACCCTAATTACCATGAATATGCCAGTGCTATCTTGGTTTGCAAGGAGTATAAGACGGTCATACAAGAAGAGATTAAAGCGGATTTGGAGCTTGTGTGTAGAATGATAATAGGTGGATATTATAACAGAGAGAAAAAAGAACACGAATTACATAATTGCTTCATTTCACTTCTCCATGGCGATGTGGTTGATGCAGATAGAATTGACTATGCTTGTCGAGACGTTTGGGCTTCTGGTTATAGCACTTCTTCAATAGATGTTGAACGTATTGTTGCCGCTATTCATATTAGAAGAGAACCTCATTCTTCAGAGCTTTGTGTCTGTTTTGACTGTAATGCCTTAACTGAAATTAGTAATATGTTGGATGTTCGTCAATTCCAGAATCGTTACGTAATCAATCACCATAGTGTTCAATATGAGCAAGCATTAATGGTCAGAGCGGCGGAGAGGGCCGCTTTTAATAAATATCCGAAAGCAGATAATCAGACTCAGGCTTTGCAAATGATAATAAACGTTGATGCATGCCAGAGAGACCGTATTGCAGACGATGATTTACTGAATTTGATGAAGATGGATACGGGAAATCCTTTCTATCAAGAATATTCATCCCGTCAATATAGCAGATATGCACTATGGAAGACCCCAGATGAGTTTTTCCACTTTTCCCCAGATGTCCCTAGAGGAAAAGATTTATTTCATGAGGATTTCATGACATCTGTAAAAAAATGTCTGACAGGAATTTTGAATACCGATGATATTATTGTGTGTAAAGCGAGGTATAAACCTGCTATCAAACTAAAGAGCCTGTATATTGTTGTTAATGACGAGATGGTTCGATACACAGATATTCATCCAGAGTTGCAGTTGGATTTAGGTGATTGTGAAGAGGAGATTGTGTTCTATTATCTCTATTTACCAAAACCCAATGGCGACAATGTGAATCTTGATGTTGAGAGACGTAAAATAGTGGATATTCTAAAGCCTGTTTTTCAGAAACTGTATCCACAGTCCAATGTGGAGTACCGTATTTATGATTTTATTCAGAACGCTATGATAAAGGCATTCGAGTTCTTAAACAAAGATGATAAAGATGCTGTTGATAGAAAACGAGAACAAGTACGAAAAATGAGTAAAAATGTACCTCGACTTGACGAATTCCTTAAAGCATCCGGGTTACTTGATTTTGTGGAAAAGTACTGAGATTTTTTGTACCTCCACGAAGTTAATATTTCAATAATAAGTAATCCAAGAATTCAGAATATATTCCGAATGGTAGGCTATAGAAAAACCTCGGTTCTGGATTCCCAACAATCCTATCAGCATGGAAAGAAGCCCAATGGGGTGAGATAAAACTGAAGAACAAAATTGAAGTTGATGAAGTGGAATTGGTACTACCTTTACCAGAAAGAATGATTAATGATAAGGCAAATGATAGGGCAAATGATAGTCGAAATGATACACTAAATGATACACTAAATGATAGTGTAAAGAACACCTACACTATTATTCGATTGAACCCTGGCATCCAACGTAAAGGTATTGCCGATATATCAGGAAAGAGTGTCGCCACGACGGGTAGGCATATAGCCATACTTATGAAGGAGGGTTTGATAGAACATCGAGATTCTGATAAGACAGGCGGGTATTATGCAAAATGAGGATGGTAATCCCTTGGCCATATTTTGGCCACCTTTCTGACGTTTTACCTGTTTTCGTTGTATCAATTTGGATTTGAAAATAATTGTAAAGAAAAAAAATAACAAACAGTTAAACTTAATAGGAGACAATTAAGGCGTTCCTGTTCCGGGCACCAAAGAGATTTTGCAAGTAACTCAAAACGAGTGAAAATGCAAAATCTTTTTTCTTTTATATCCTATTTTTGGCCATAGTTTGGCCATATTTGAAAATAGCACTGTTAATTTTGGTCCAAACGTACAATATTATTTAGGAAATTTCGTTGTGAATCCAAGTTAAATATGAGGCAATGTTCCAACAATACATAGTTCATATAATAATAATTGAATAACTATTTGGGGATGGAAGACTTATTGTTTTTTTCAGAAGAAGGTAAAGTAGTTACAGGCATAAAGGATAAATCTGTTACTCAAATATTAATTCCTCAAGGGGTCACCGAAATAGGGGTGGATGCCTTTGTGGGTTGCTCTGCTCTACAAAGCATCAATATACCAGACAGTGTCACTAAAATAAGGTGGGGAGCCTTTAAGGGCTGCACTTCACTTCAAAGCATCAATATACCCGACAGCGTCACCGAAATAGGGTCGGATGCCTTTCGGGGCTGCACTACACTTCAAAACATCAGCATCCCCGATGGTTTCACCGAAATTGGTCATCTTGCTTTTGATGGAACACAATGGATGGATAGTCAACCAGATGGAGCCATATATATCAATAATATATTAGTAGTGTTTAAGGGGGATGTGAAAAACAATTCCTTTGTAGTAAAGGAGGGTACACGTGCTATTGCTGCATATGCCTTTCGCGATTGCGTCTCCCTTCATATCATCGAAGTGCCCGACAGCGTCACCAAAATAGGGTCGGGAGTCTTTGAGGGCTGCACTGCGCTTCAAAGCATCAATATACCCGACAGCATCACCAAAATAGGGTCGGATGCCTTTCAGGGCTGCACTGCACTTCAAAGCATCAGTATACCCGACAGTGTCACCGAAATAGGGTCGGGTGCCTTTAAGGGCTGCACTGCACTTCAAAGCATCAATATACCCGACAGTGTCACCGAAATAGGGATATGGGCATTTGCTCGCAGCACTTCACTCCAAAACATCAATATACCCGACAGCGTCACCGAAATAGGGTGGGGAGCCTTTCGGGGCTGCACTGCACTTCAAAGCATCAATATACCCAACAGCGTCACCAAAATAGGGTCGGGAGCCTTTGCGGGCTGCACTGCACTTCAAAACATCAATATACCCGACAGCGTCACCGAAATTGGCCCTCTTGCTTTTGTTGGAACACAATGGATGGATAGTCAACCAGATGGAGCCCTATATATCAATAATATATTAGTAGTGTTTAAGGGGGATGTGAAAAACAATCCCTTTGTAGTTAAGGAGGGTACACGTGCAATTGCTGCATATGCCTTTCGCGATTGCGTCTCCCTTCATATCATCGAAGTTCCCAATAGCGTCACCCAAATAGGGTCGGGAGTCTTTAAGGGCTGCACTGCGCTTCAAAGCATCAATATACCCGACAGCGTCACCGAAATAGGGTCGGAAGTCTTTAAGGGCTGCACTGCACTTCAAAGCATCAATATACCCGACAACGTCACCAAAATAGGGTGGAGTGCCTTTCGGGGCTGCACTGCACTTCAAAGCATAGACATCCCCAATAGTGTCAAATCCATTGGAGAAGCCGCATTTGAAGGTTGCAAATCGCTCAATAGCATTGATATTCCAAACAGCATAACTATCATCGAGAGATTTGCATTCAAAAACTGCGAATCACTTGAATGCATAGACATCCCCAATAGTGTCAAATCCATTGGAGAAGCCGCATTTGAAGGTTGCAAATCGCTCAATAGCATTGATATTCCAAACAGCGTAACTAGCATCGGTGGATTTGCATTCAATAGCTGCGAATCACTTGAAAGTATAGACATCCCCAATAGTGTCACATCCATTGGAGAAGCCGCATTTCAAGGTTGTAAATCGCTCAATAGCATTGATATTCCAAACAGCGTAACTGGCATCGGGGGATTTGCATTCAATATCTGCGAATCACTTGAAAGCATAGACATCCCCAATAGTGTCACACGTATCGAGAAATGCACATTCCTATCATGCAGGTCGCTACAAAGCATAGATGTTCCAAATAGTGTTACCCGAATTGGTGATTGGGCATTCGCTCATTGCACCTCGCTACAAAATATAGACATTCCGAATAGCGTCGCCAGCATTGGAGAGCATGCTTTCTATAATTGTAGTATGCTCAAAGGTATTGACATTCCAGATAGTGTTACCAGTATCGGAAAGTTCGCATTCATCGATTGTGGATTACTCCCCAATATAAATATTCCTGAAAGTGTCAATCACATAGGGAGTGGCATATTCTCTTTCTGTTTTGAAATCAGTGCTCTTGTAGTAAATACCAATAACAATGTGTATGACAGTAGGAACAATTGCAATGCTATTATTGAAACGGCATCCAATACTCTCATTGTAGGATGCAAAAACACTGTTATCCCCAATGACGTAACCCAAATAGGTGATCGTGCATTCTCTGGTTGTAAGGGACTTCAAAGCATAGATATTCCAAACAGCGTAACTAGCATCGGGGGATTTGCATTCAATAGCTGCGAATCACTTGAAAGTATAGACATCCCCAATAGTGTCACATCCATTGGAGAAGCCGCATTTCAAGGTTGTAAATCGCTTAATAGCATTTGTATTCCAAACAGTATCAATACTATAGAGAAGCATGCATTCGGTTTTTGGTGTTCTTTAAAGAGAATACATTTCAAAAAAATGGATATTGAGAATATTGTAATAACTGATGATGCTTTTGAAAAAGATACTTTTGAAAAATGCACACTCTACATCCCTTCGGGAACACGATGGGCTTACAGGCATCATCCAGTGCTCGGCAAGTTCAAGAATATTGAAATAGAGAAACCTAACAAAGAGAATCCAACGGCATAAAAATCACCATAACCGCAAAACTTTTTTCATTAATGACGTTATACAATAACTAATGCCTCTACCTATCAACATAGAAGACCTCCTGAACCAAAGGAAAGTGGAGTCCAAATGGATTGAATTCAAGAAGGGTTGGAATCCTGTGTCAATTTATCATACTGTATGCGTATTTGCCAACGACTTCGACAACCTTGGTGGCGGCTATATCCTCGTTGGTGTAGAAGAAGGGAATGGAGCTGCGAAGAGACCTGTTAAGGGAATCCCAACAAGCAGGTTGGACAAGATTCAACGGGAGATACACCAACACAACCAGTTGATTGAACTGTTCTATGCTCCACGAATCTCTACAACGAAAGTCCATATTTAGACAAGACTAATGCCGACCTGCTCGATTCGCTTGGAATGGTCAAAGAAGAGGATGGAAGAATAAAACCCACCACTACGGGCATTCTCTTTGTGGGTAATAACAAAGCACTCCTGGAACTGCCTTACTACGAGGTGAAGTACATACACTACTTTGCAGATGGGACCTATAAGCCATACGAATACAGGGGGAACATCATAGAGGTTGCAAGGGATTGTTTTGCTCAGTTGAAAGCGGAAATCAGGCAAAGAGAGTATATCTTCGGCCTGTTCCGTGAATATGTGGAGGACTATTCAGAGATTGTGATTCGAGAGTTGTTGGTAAATGCATTGGCACATCGGGATATAAGCCGTCAACAGATAATAGAGATTCGGAAATACGATGACGGTGGCTATCTGGAATTCGAAAGTCCGGGCAGGTTCCCTGAAGGTGTGACGGTTGAGAACTATCTACGAAAGACCAATCCACGTAATCCTAATGTGATGGATATATTACGTGAGATAGGTTTGGCGGAGAAAGCAGGTAGTGGCTTCGACAAGATATTCACAGACCTATTAAAGAAAGGAAAGCAACTCCCAGAGCCTGAGGAGACCGAGACATCAGTCATCTTCCGTATAAAAGCAGAGGTGTCGTCTGAAAAGCTGATTGAGCTGTCTCTTCATTATGAGAATCAAACAGGGAAGTCCCTAAAACTCGACCAGCTGTTTGTATTATCAGAAATTGTGAGACGTGGAAAGGTGAAGTGGTCCGAGCTGACAGAATCGCCCAACATCAGTCCGTACCGTTTACACACCATTTTGGAGAAACTGCAAGACTTGGATTTCATTGAGCCAACGGGGAAGACTTCCGGATTGGCGTATATTCTCCATATAACAAAGAGAAAAAGCTCTGTGGATAAGGTAGAGTATGTGATGCAGAAGAAACAGGAAAAAGCTCGTCAGAAAGAAGCAATACTACGTTATATTGATGAGATTGGCAGAATCAACAATCCGGAAGCCCGTGCATTACTCAAATTACAAGATAAGGATGCTGCACTCGTCTCCAAATTATTCAAAAGTATGTTGGGAAAAGAAATAATGATTGTTGAGAAAAAGGGTAACAACAATATATACTATGGAAGGAAGAAATGACATCTTGTCTAAATGGTCGTTTCCATTTTTGATTGCAATGTCATTTCCATTTTATTTGTGGAAACGAGAACCACACATCTGATAAATAGTTGGAAACGAATATTCTCTGCTTGGGCAATCTAGAAAAGCCATTTCCAAAGTCGTTTCCAAAATCAAAAGTCAGAGAGGCCTTCACCAATGCCATCATACACTCCGACTTGTTGATGGATGCCGGAATACTACGAATTGAAAAGCACGACGACCGATTGTGTTTCCGTAATCCCGGTTTGCTTAGGCTACCCATCGAACAGATATTTGAAGGTGGGGTCTCCTACGCCCGTAACCCCAAAATACAGAATATGCTCCGAATGGTGGGCTATGGGGAGAACCTCGGTTCGGGATTTCCGCTCATCTTGGATGCTTGGAAACAGGCGGGATGGAATACTCCAGTGTTAAACAACAGGTTTGAATTGGATATGGTCGAATTGGTCTTGCCATTATCTTCCATCTCTGAGAAAGTTCCAAACAGTAAGGATGAAACAACCCCCTCAGTCGAAAAAAATGATGGGGAGAAAAGTAGGGAGAAAAGTAGGGAGAAAAGTAGGGAGAAAATCATAAGGGGACCAGGGCAAACGCATGAAAAATTAAAAAATCAGTACGATATCAACATTTGTGACGGAGTTGTCAACAGGTGGTCCCGTCTCAGAGTTAAAAAAAACACGTTATGAACATTTCTGGGCGGGTTTGCGTGTGGATTGTTGATAACTATTTGTATGGCAGCACGTAACATTTTGAGATAATGTTCGT